>Ga0209755_10002468_pt1 | contig 25383 bp, 28 predicted proteins | sample TergutCo191P1_FD_187301 | JGI IMG/M metagenome (GOLD analysis project Ga0209755, IMG submission 187301) | Cornitermes sp. P1 segment gut microbial communities from Petit-Saut dam, French Guiana - Co191P1 (SPAdes) (version 2) | ecosystem: Host-associated > Arthropoda: Insects > Digestive system...
AACCAGCGTATCCTCCGAAAGATCAAGCCCGTCAAATGCAGACATGTCAAATTCACCATCAGCCGGCTCGCTAGGCTCATCCGTAACCAGCGGATCCTCCGAAAGATCAAGCCCGTCAAACGCAGAAAGGTCGAATTCGCCATCAACCGGCGATTCCTCGCCATTTCCCGCCCCGGTCGGTAAATCTGGAAACAGAATATCTTCCGGGTTGAGGTTTTCGGCACCCTCCTCGGCGACCCCGTCCATGGCCAGATCACTCGGCCAAGACGCATCGTCATCAAAAAAGGCTTCCCCGTCGGGGAAGTCGGGGGGGATGGCGTCAAGTTCCTCGGAAAGATTGGAAAGAAGTTCCTCGGGGGTATAAAACCCTTCCTGCGCCGAATCGGTTTTCTTCCCTATACTGGACGCATCATCATCCAGAGACACCTCGTCAACGGAAGGCGGAGAAGGAAGATCGTCGAATGTAGTACCAAGCAGCGATCCGAAGTCGAAATCGCCGGACTGGTCGGCCGGCGCAGGCTCGGCCCCGGGGATTTTTCCCCCGTTTCCATTGGCCGGCGAGCCAGAACCAGGGGCGTCGCCGTTTGCGGTTCCGCCATTCAGTGTCTTGGCAGATTCTGTACCAGCATCCTCTGCCCGTGCAGGCTTTGGTTCATTTTCGGGAAGCTCTAAGTCGTCGAACGGAAGATTCCTGGCCACAAGATCGGCTTTTTGACCACCGATGTCGTGAAACGAGGATTTAAACTTCCTCAAGTCGTTTAATGACGGCATATCAAGATATTCTATTATCGACCGATAATTAATATACTATAACACATGAAGCGTGTCAAACTTGGAACCTTTTGCACATTGGTGCTGATTTTTACCGCGGGGTTTTCCCATGCCGCCACGGAAACGGCTGTGCCTTTCGAGGTTTTGGGCCACCTGCTGGGGCTTTCCGAACCCGGGCCTCCCCAGATAATAGATAATATGGCGGTTTTCACCGCATCCTCAAGCCTGCGGCGGGTGGGCGTCGCCTTTGCGGACGAAGGGTTTGCCAGGGTTCACTGGTTCAGACCACTTGTGGCCAGCGCGGATCCCCTGGAAAGGATAAGGCGCGGCCGAAGATCCGGTCAGTACAGGGATTCCGGCATCGCTTTTCATATACGGGAAATCCCCGAGGGTGCCACCCAAATCGAATACCGGCTGGTCATAAACGGTCTTTGGACGACCGATCCGACCAACCCCAACACCCGCAGGGACGGGATCTCCGGATCCACTTTGTCGGTTCTTTCAATTCCGCCAAGGCCGCAGGTTCACCACCCGCTAAGGGGACAGCCGTACGGCCTGCATTTCGTGTTCAGGGGCCCGCCGGGGGAAACGGTCACCGTGGCCGGCAGTTTCAACAACTGGGATCCCTTCATGTACGAACTAAGGGAAGGCCCCCCGGGAACCTTTTCAATACATATCCCGCTGCCCGCAGGCAGGCACCAGTATGCTTTCTTCCTAAGGGGGGAGCGTTTCCCGGATCCATACAACCCCGTACGGGTTTTTTTAAGGGAGGGAAAGGTCGCATCTGAAATTGTAGTCTATTGACTTCATTGCCGGTGCAAGAATACCGATAATAGAGTGAAATGATTCCAATATTAGCCGCCGGGGTTGGCCTAGCACTTATAGCCGTAATATTCGTTCTGCTTAAAGGCAAGATCGGTAAGGGTAAGTCCCTTTCGGCAAAGCGAACGATAGACAGGGAACTCAGGGTAAGGGAGGCCGAGAAACTCCTGTCCCAAAATCCTTCCAACCCGACCGGGCTTTCCATCCTTGGCGATATCTACTTTTCGGAAGAGGCGTGGGACAAGGCAATGAGGGCCTACGAGCCTTTGTCCGATATTCTGGTAAAAAAACCGGATCCCAAAATAAACAGTTTTGACGTGCATTTCCGTTACGGGTACTCCGCCATGAAACTCGCCCTGAGCGACCACGCATACAAGGGCTTTTCCATTGCCCGCACCTTGAACAATGACAGTTTCGAGGTGAACCATAACATGGGCATTCTGGAATTCGAGCGGAAAAACTACGAAAAGGCGATCCGGTTTCTGCAGCAGGCGAGGACGCAAAACCAGGATAACCCTTCGGTTCTTCGTTACATGGGCCATGCGCTTTTCAGGATGAAAAAACCCAAGGAGGCGATGAGCTTTATCCGCAAGGCCATCGATCTTGCCCCCAACGACAAGGAATCGCTTTACACTTTGGCGGAATGTTATTACGAGGCCAAGCAGACGGATCAGGCTCTTCGCATCTTCAGCCACCTTCGTCCCGATCCGGTCATGGGCCCCAGCGCCTGTCTTATTTCGGGGGCGATTCACAACGAGGTACGCCGGGCCGATCTTGCCATTCAGGATTACGAGATGGGGCTGCGGCACGAGAATATCAAGGCGGATATTCTGGCGGAGCTGCGGTACAATCTCGCCGCCACTTTCATCAGGAACAACGAAATAGGCAAGGCCCTTCCGCTGTTAAGGATGCTACAGGCTGACAATTCATCGTACAAGGATGTCAACATGTTGCTGGTGAAGTATCAGGAGCTCAACACCAACAAGAATCTCCATGTCTTCCTGATGGCCCCGTCAGCGGACTTCGTGGCCCTTTGCCGCAAAATAGTAATGACTTATTTTCCGCGGGCGAAAGTAAAGGTAACGAACATTTCCGTCCACAAAAACGAATGGGCGGACATTCTAGCGGAAGTGGACACCCCCAAATGGTCAGACGTGATCATGTTCCGGTTCATACGCACGCAGGGCGCAATCGGGGAACTTATCGTCCGCGACTTCCATTCCCATCTTAGGGAAGTGAAGGCCAGCAAGGGCATCTGCATCACCGTCGGCAGTTTCACCGACGAGGCGAAACGTTACACCGAGGCCCGGCTTATCGACCTGATAGAGAAAGACAAACTTACCGTAATCCTGAACAACGTTGACGCAAAGGCCGCCGCGCTTACGAGTTCGGCGAAGGTCAGAAGACGGTAGCCCTACATTACCCTGTTTTTCCGTTTTGCCCATACAGAAACGAAGATCATTGCCACTAGCGTAAGCAGGTAAGGTATGGCAAGCACGAAGTCGGCCGGTACATCGAAACCTTGGGCGTAGTTCGACAGGGCTTCGGCAAGGCCGAAGACGAAGGCCGCGGCCAAAAGGCCCAACGGTCTGCGTGCGCCTAGGAAGATAACGACCAGGGCTATCCACCCCCTGCCCGCGGTCATGCCCGGAACGAAAACCCCAAGGTGAAGGCTTAGCAGCGAGCCGCCGATTCCGCAGAACAAACCCGACACAAGGAAAGCGGCCCAGCGATAGGTGTCGGGTTTGAGTCCCAGGGAAACCAGCGCATCCGAATGTTTTCCGCAGGCGCGCAGTCGGTAACCGAAAGGGGTTTTGAAAAGCGCGACCCATGAAAGGATCAGCAAAAGCCAGGCTGCGTAGACATACACGCTGTGTCCGGAAAGCAGTTCCCCGGCAACTGGCATGTTTTCGACAAGGGGGAGGTTGACGACAGGCAGGGGCCTAAAGTCGCGCAGGATGACCACGCCGCGGGTGTTGAAAATGTGTTGCGAAAGAACGACGGTAAGGCCGCCGGCGAGCAGGTTCGCCGCAAGCCCGACGATAAAGACATTGGAACGGAGTTTAAGGCTTGTGAAAGCCAGAAGCGCAGACAGCGCAATCGAGGCGAGTATGGCCGCAGCAAGCCCCGCGGCAAGGCTGCCCGTGTAATGCGCGGCCAGTATCGCGAAAAAGGCACCGGTAAGAAGCAGCCCCTCAAGCGCGATGTTTAGTTTCCCCGCAAGTTCGGTGAAAAGGCCGCCGGTCGCGGCAAAGAGCAGGGGCGTCATGATCACGATCGCACTGGACAGGGTTGGCAGCATATCCCTCATTTTTGCCGCCGTTTTCTGTTCAGAAACAGGTTTCGCAAGACCAGGCTGGTCGCCAGAAAAAGAATCACCGCCTGCACGACCGCGGCGATCTCGAAAGTTATGTCCGAGTTCTGCATTGCGATTCTGGCCCCGGACGAAATCCATGCGAAGAAAAACCCGGACGGGATCAGGGCCGGGGGGTAAAAGCCCGCGACAAGGGCCGTGGCAAGCCCGTCCCAGCCAAGCCCCGCGGAAAATTCCCTTATCGTTCTGTGGAAAGTGCCGAAGATCATCATGCCACCCGCCAGCCCATACATCGCGCCGCTGAAAAACATCGCAAGCACGGTGTTCCGCGCCGTGTTGATCCCGCCATACCGGGCGAACATCTCGTTGGCGCCAGCCATTCTGAATTCGTACCCCAGCTTGGTGTTTTTGAGAAAGACATGCACGACAAGAACCGCGGAAAGGGCAACCAGCAGGGCCGTGCTTAGATTCGACGGGCGCAGAATCAGCGACAGCCTGAAGTCGTCGGGGATTCTTCTGGTCGCCTGCAGATTGGTTTCGGGGTCAAGAAAAGGGCCGTTCACAAAAAAATTGACAATAAGTATTAGGGCATGGGACAAAAGAAACGACGTGATAAGCTCGTTTGCATCCCACCGCGCCTTGCAGAAACCGGAAAAGGCCGCCACCGCGCCCGCAAAGAAAGCCCCAGCAAGTATCGCGACAAACCCGCCGAAGGAACCCAAGGGCGCAAGCGCGATGGCCGTAATCGTCGCGACGAAAGCCCCGGAGTATATCTGCCCCTCGCCGCCAAGGTTAAGGTTGCCAGTCTGCATGGCGATGCTCACCCCCAGCCCGCCAAGAAGCAGCGGGATCATGCTGTTCAGCATGTTGCCGAAGCTGAAAACGTTGCGGAACGGGCCTACGAAAAGGAAGTACAGCGTTCTGCCCGGGGTTTCGCTTAGGATGAAGGCGAGCAGGACGAGTACCAGCAGGGCGATAAGGGTGATGACGATTATCCCGCCAGAAAAGGCCAGGCCAGGGCGAAGGGCGCCGGTCAAGCGGTTCGAGGACAGGGTGTCGGAGGGTGTCTCGCTAGGCGTACTCATTATTTTCAAAGCCCGCGACATCCGTTCATATTCTTAGCAACAATTCTTTTTCGGTGGAGTTTTTCGGACAGGCGGTAATTTCAAGCCCCATACCAAGGCTGTCAAGATAGTCTATCAGCGTTGAAATCCTAATATCCTTGCGGTTTTCAAGCTTGGATACAGCCGTCTGGGTGAAGTTCGTTATCTCGCTTTGCCTAACGCCGTATTTTTCCCGCAACATCGCAAGCTGAATATTCAGGCTTTCCTTTGCCGCCATCCTACGCGCCTTTTCCAAGACCACAGGATCCATCTTTGCATCAAGCTCGCTAAGTGGGCGTGTTTTTTTTGCCATTGTTTACCTCTCTTGATATCGTTCGTAGATTTCTTCCGCCTGTTTAATCAGGTTACGATAAAACAACTTCTCGTCCTTGCCTTTTTTGTCCCCACCGATAAGCAGAACAGCGTTGCGCTCTTTGTCAAAGAGAAAAGCCACACGAAATACACTGGAGGCGAATTGTGATCTTAATTCCTTCAAGTTGCTTAGTCGGCTCCCTTTCAAAGTATCGGCGTAAGGTCGAGGCAAATTCGGGCCATACTCTTGTAGAAGTTCGACCTTCATACGCACCGAGGCCTGGCCATCGACACTTTGCTCCAGGAACCAAGCATCGTATTCCTCGGTTGTCTCAACATTCCATGCCATCTGGTAAGAGTATATGAACTACAACTCATATCGTCAAGGTAATACGGTGGCCTTCATCGTGTTTAGGCGCCTATTGCTTTTCCTGATCGTTTTGAACCCGCAGCAACTCTTTCGCCTGTGTGATTAAATAATCCTGAAATCGTCCGTTTAGCTCTTCAAATATATCGTATAGCTGGCTCAACTTGGCATCCATCGGGATTTCGCAAAATATCGGCTCGTTCAAGCCGTCCCGCAGGTAAGCGCGGTTCACGTTAAACCGGTAGCAGATGAGATCAATGGTGCGGGCATTTATGGGCAACAGGCCCTTTTCCATACGCGCATAGACACTTTGTGCCGTGTGTATTTCCTTGGAAATACCCCTTTGTGAGAGTTTGAGGGCCGCCCTAACCGCTTTCAGGCGCTCATTTATGGGTATCGTCATTCAACTCCCTTCGCATATCCCAAACTACCACAAAAAACACCCCAAAACAAGATTTGTGAGTTTGAAGCATTGACAGATGCAACATATTTCTGATAAGATACACAAGGTATCATAAAAATGGTTGTTATGAAAGATGAAAAATCCGAGTTTTCGGTGCTCAGTGAAATATTCTCGCAATTCACGGAAGAAAACAAGGATAACCTGCTGAAAACCGCCAAGCAGCTTTTGAAGACGCAACAAGGGGATGCGGAAATGCTAACCAACACTTCGCTTTCAAGTGAAAATCAGAAAGAAAGGTTGGAACAAAAGACTGTTTTGGTTTCCATGGGGGCGTTGACCCTCTTGTAAAATAGGTTTTCGGAAGGAGCGGTTTATGGCGTTAATCGAATGCAGTGAGTGCGGAAAAGAAGTTTCCGACAAAGCAATTGCATGTCAGGGATGCGGGTGTCCAATTGGGGCGGGGCAAAGCTCCCCTATTTCAACTTCAACACCCATCGGGAAATCCCAAATTTTCAGATTAGCTGGTAGCTTTGGTTTCTTGTTGGTGGCCATTGGCTTCTTTATGCCATGGGCTAGCCCTAGAGGTTTTGCGGCTCTTTTGATAAATCAATTGAATGGGTTTCACCTTGCTTCCCTAACTATAAGAGAGGCTGGGCAGCTATCGGAAGCACTTGAGGGCGTACTCTTGTATGCGTGTTTTATTTTTGCAGCCATTGGACTTATAATTGGCGTCTTGTCACTGGCGAAAATAACTGTGCCTGTTTTGGTCGATTTTGTAATCTCTCTCGTTTGCATGGTAAGTTTTCTGTATGTTTCATTTGCGGGTATCCTTCCAGCGATGGAGATGGGTTATATGATATTGCACTCTGGGTTTTATGTTGTAGTAGTAGGTTTGATTGTGGCTTTCTTTGCTCTACTTGCCGCATATGTTGCGAAACCAACGAAGAAACCCGTTAAAGACCCTTATCCAGAGCTTAGTTATGCACTCAGATTTCTCATACTGTTTTTCCCGCCTGTGGGTTTAATTTTATTCTTTAACTTGAAGGAGGCAAACCCAAAAAAGGCAATAGCGTGTAGGAAAGTGGCTCTTAGCGGTGTCATGATTTATGTTGTCATTATTGTTTGGCGGCTGATTTTATAATTCCCGCACTTTCGGGTTAGCCGAACCCATGATCGGCACAACAACTCCTGCTCATCATCATAGCTTAGGTTTTTGGAATGCGGCTTTTGGGGCAGCATTGGTGGCTCCTAAAGCCATTTTTGGCAAAATGCCCTCCGCATAGTCGAGGGCTTTAAAAAAACGCAATGAAGGAGAAAGACATGAAGAAACTGGTTTTTGGTATCGCCTTGGTGGCGATGATGGCTACGGTGGCGTTTGCGTCCTGCGCACAGCATTGTCCTGCAGACGATTTTGAGGTGGAGCCTGTGGGCGGCGGCAGAGGGGTGCGGATTGTCAGATACAGAGGCAACAATAGCAATGTCAGCATTCCGCCTCGGATACGCAATTCCCCTGTTACGCACATTGGGGATTGGGCGTTTAGCGGCAGAAATCTAACAGGCGTAACTATTCCCAATAGTGTTACCCACATCGAAAATGAGGCATTTCGCGATAACCGGCTGACCAGCATAAACATTCCCAACAGCGTTACTGTCATCGGGGACCGCGCATTTACAGGCAATCAACTGACCTCCGTTGCCATACCCGACAGCGTTACAAGCATTGGGGCTATTGCATTTGCGCACAACCAACTGGCTAGCGTTACCTTTGGCAACGGCGTTACTTACATCGGATGGGAGGCATTTCGGCAAAACCGACTGACAAGCGTTACTTTTGGCAACAATGTTGCAACCATCAGAAACGGGGCATTTTTGCACAACCAACTGACCAACATTACTTTTCCGAACAGTGTTACGACTATCGAGGATAATGCATTTGGAGGCAACCGGCTGACCAGCATAACCCTTCCGAGCCATACTAGGATTGCAACGAGGACAGTTAGCGGGGGATTGGTTAGTGCGGCTGGTTCATTTGACTCTGGGGTCGAAATAACACGCAGGTAAGTCTTTGGGGCACCTTTCAAGGGAATGGTGCCTCTAACTTAGGTAAGCCCAATAACAGCCTTCACGACATCCGCAAGGGACACATAAGCCGACCGCAGGCCGAGGGCTGGGTTTTTCGCCGCGCCGTGGAGGGAATTGACCGCGAGTATGGGGGATCTGTTGGCCGAATATCTTTCCAGGCTGGTTCCGGGGCGGTGATTTCTGAAATTCCCGCTCAGGACATACGTCCGCTTATTTGCGGTTACTTCTATACCTTTGGATGCCCCGAGCCTGAATCCCCGCTAGCAGCGAAAAAAATCAAGCGGTCTGGAGTTGCCACTCCGCGCTCCCTTGCAAATTCCCTGCGAAACTGCCATAATTCAATAACATGAAAAAGTTTATCTTTGTTTCTGGCGGCGTGTGCTCCGGTCTGGGGAAAGGTGTTTCCGCCTCGTCCTTGGGTGCGCTTCTGGAAGCGCGGGGACTGAATGTGCGCATGATGAAATGCGATCCCTACATCAACGTGGATGCCGGGACGATGAGCCCTTTCGAGCACGGCGAGGTCTATGTTACCGATGATGGGGCCGAAACCGATCTCGATCTGGGCAACTACGCCCGCTTTACCAAAGGCCGCTTGACCAAGGCGAACTCGATGACTGCGGGGCAGGTGTACCAGTCGGTCATAGAACAGGAGAGGGCCGGGCGCTACCTGGGAAGGTGCGTTCAGGTAATTCCCCACATAACCGGCGAGATAATGCGGCGCATAATGGCCGTGGCCGACGAGGACAGCGACACCGATGTGGTGATAGTGGAAATCGGTGGCACCGTGGGCGATATCGAATCGATACCCTTCTTAGAGGCTGCCCGGCAGATAATCCACGAGCGCGGCCGGAAAAACGCCATCTCCGTCCATCTTACCCTTATAACCGAGGTCGCCGGCGGCGAGCTAAAGACCAAGCCATCACAGCACTCGGTCAAGGCAATGCAGGGGATGGGCCTTCAGCCCGATGTGCTGATTTGCCGATCGCCCCGGATGCTGGACGAGGACAACCGCAGGAAACTCGCCCTGTTCACCAACGTCGATCCCGACGCGGTGTTTACTTCCTGGGATATTGACACCACAATGTATGAGATCCCCCTGATGTTCTTCGAGCAGGAGCTGGATCAGGTGGTGCTGAGGAAGATGGGCGTGGAGTTCCGCCACTCGAACCTGAAGCCTTGGGAGTCGATGATGGCGCGTTTCGCCGCGCGGGAAGGCAAGGTCCGCATAGGCGTGGTGGGCAAGTACATGGAACTGCACGACGCGTACAAATCCGTGTACGAGGCGCTTTTTCACGCCGGTGTGGAATGCGGGGTCGAGGTCGAGGTCGTCAAGATCGATTCCGCCGACGTGGGGGAAGGGAGCGACTCCGCCGCGGGGCTGTCCGGGGACGGCCCGCTTGACGGCATCCTGATCCCCGGCGGTTTCGGCGAGAGGGGAATCGAGGGCATCATACGGATGGCTTCCTGGGCGCGGACGAACGGGGTGCCCTGTTTCGGCATCTGCCTGGGGATGCAGGTCATGGTGATCGAGTGGTGTCGCAACGTCCTTGGCTGGGCGGGCGCGGATTCCACCGAGTTCAGAAAGGACACTGGGTATCCGGTGATCAGCCTTTTGGAGGAGCTGGAGGGCGTGGAGAACTACGGCGGAACCATGCGGCTTGGGCTGGGCGAGTCGGTCGCGGAACCGGGCACCCACATCCACGCCGCCTACGGCTCGCCGGGCGCGAACGGCCCCGTGCACCTGTGGGAGCGACACAGGCACCGCTACGAGTTTTCGAACAGGTTCCGGGCCGACATCAGCGCATCCGGCCTGAAAATAGCCGCGCTCACCCCGGACGGCGGTTTGGTGGAGTGCGTGGAGTGGCCGGATCACCGGTGGGGCGTGGGCGTGCAGTTCCACCCGGAGTTCAAGTCAAAACCGACGGCGGCGGCACCGCTTTTCAGGGATTTTGTTACCGCGGCCAAAGATTTTAGTTTAAAGAGGTAGATGCAGGGAACCGCTGAATAAATCAGTGCTTCCCTAGGAGGTGCAAGCTGTACAAGAATCCCTTCCTTTGCCCGGGCTTGATTTCGCTTTTACGGGGGCTTTTGCCCGCATTATTTGTCGTCACGCTGTTGACCGCGTGTTCCTTCGACTATGGCGACAGAACTGGCGGCGGCGAAAGGGACGCTCCCGATGTTGTCATGGAAAACGTCGAATATGTGCGCGTCCGTTCCGCGGAGATACAGGCGCGCTTTCTTGCGGAGCGGGCCGAACGTTTCGAGGACCGCGGGATCATGGCGCTACGCAATTTTTCCTTTGAACAGTTCGAGCAGGGCGATGTGAACGCTTTCGGCAGGGCCGGCAGTGCCACGGTGGAGCTTAATTCCCTGGACATAATGATGACCGACGGGGTTCGGCTGGAGGTCGATTCCGAGGAAATCGCAATCGAGACCACTCAGCTTGAATGGAGGGACACCCCGCGGATTCTTTTGGGCGGCAACGAGGAGGAAGTGCACATTTCCCGGGATGACGGCACCGCCTTTAGCGGGGTTGGTTTCCGCGCATATGCGCGCCAGCGAACGTGGGAATTCTCTGGCGCGGTGATTGGCACTTACGTTCACGAGGATGACGACGAGGAAGAGGGTTACGGTGAAGCCTATGGCGATACCGAAGAAGAAGGAGAGATAATCGAATGAAAGCGTACAGGTTGATACTTGCCCTGCCGTGCCTACTGTTTGCTGCGGCCCATGCCGGCGCGGATACCTTTACTTTCAGGGCCGATAGGATGTCCGGGACCAGGGCCACGGGCAACGAGGTTACCATTCTTGCCGGCAATGCCGAGGTTCTCGCCGACAACATGCTGCTCCGCGCCAACCGCATAGAGATTTCCGGGGACAACAATCAGTTTATCATGGCCATCGGCAATGTCTGGGGCATGGAAACGGAAAGGAACATCGTTTTCCGCTCGGACAGGATCCACTACGACCGCGACCGGAGGGTCGCCCGGCTTTACGGCAACTCGACCCTCGAAGACAGGGACAATGAGGTTGTCGTGAAGGGCAACTTCATTGAGTTCGACGAGGACAGGGAAATCGTGGTGATCCAGATTTCGGTTCGCCTGTTTCAGGATGACATGGTAAGTCGCGCCGAACACGCCATTTACCGCCGCATCGAGCAATTGCTGGACCTTACCGGTTTTCCGGTGGTGTTTCGGGGGGACGATGAATTCAGGGCCGACAGGATACGGGTGGATCTTGAGACCAATGACGTAATCATGGAAGGCACCGTTTCCGGGACGATACGAAACTAGCGTCTTTGCGATTTATCGAGTGATGTGATATATTGACCTACCCTATGACGAAAGAAGATACCGAGCCGACCACCGAGGACGCCGCGCCACAGGAACCCGCTCCCGTAGAGGATGCGCCTTCCGCAGAGGAAACGACCTCCACCATCGAGGTTACGCAGACCGAATCGTCGGACGTGGTTACCTCCATCGTTCCGGAGACGCATACCCTAGGCGTAACGGAGATACGCAAACGCTTCGGCAGAAAAGAAGTTGTTCGCGGGGTGAACTTTACGATGTGCAATGGCGAGGTCGCGGGCCTTTTGGGGCCGAACGGTGCGGGAAAAACGACGATTTTCTACATGATTGTCGGTTTTTACAAACCATACGCCGGTTTCGTGCATATGAACGACATCAACATCACCGCAAAGCCCATGTTTCGCAGGGCGCGGATGGGCATCGCCTATCTGCCGCAAGAAGCATCAATCTTTCGCAAGCTGACCGTGGAGCAGAACATCTGGGCGATTCTGGAAAGCCGCCGCGACATCAACAAAGCCGCAAAGAAGGAGCGGCTGGAGCAGTTGCTTAACGAATTCGGCATAGACAGGATACGCAAGCAGCTTGGCCTTACTCTTTCGGGTGGCGAGCGGCGGCGCACCGAAATCGCCCGCGCCCTTGCCACCGAGCCGAAGTTCCTTCTTTTGGACGAACCCTTCGCCGGAATCGATCCCATCGCCGTCTACGAGATCAAGCAGATAATCCGCCGCCTTGCGGAAAACGGCATCGGCGTCCTAATCACCGACCACAACGTCCGGGACACGCTGGAAATCACCACCGAGGCGTTTATAATCGCCGAAGGTTCAATCGTCGCACGGGGCGACCGCGACACGATTCTCGCCAACGAGATGGTTCGGGAGGTGTATTTGGGCTCCGAGTTCAGGATGTAGCCGAATCGCTTAAATCGCCCGGGTGCCGCCGTCCTTTAGGCCGGCTTCGTAGAGCTTTCCGCAGGAAATAAACATCGGGAGCTTGGTGCCCCCAAGGATAATGTCCGCTTCCTTCGCCATGTCAATCATGTCCCGGCTCGGTATCTTGCCGCGAACGAAAATGACTACATGGATATCCAGAAGAGCCGCGGTCCTGATAACCTGGGGATTCACCAGCCCCGTCAGCAGAAGCACGCGGTCCTTGACGAAGGCCATGACATCGCTCATGAGATCGGCCCCGCAGGCCGAGGAAATCTCGATGTCGGCCTTGTCCTCACCACAAAAAAACTGTCCTTCCAATATCGAAATCGCTTCTGCTACGGTCATTGGTCTCCCCATTAGTTTCATCGAGTATATCACGCTTAAGCCAATGGTTCAATAGGGCGCGGCACCAACACGGAAATCAATTTTCGCTTGGAAGCATATCAACGGGCCCTTTGGGAAAGGCCGGTAATGGTTTCCGTGTCAAGCCCGGTGAGTTCGTGGATAAGATCGAAGGGGAGGCCCTTTGCCAAGGCATTCACGGCAACGGTTTCCACGCCTTTTTCCATGCCCCTCTCCATGCCTACCCCCACGCCACTCTCAAACCCTTCTTCTCGGCTGACTTCCAGCGCCGTCTCCATATCCCACTCGTTTGCCAGCATATTCAGTTCCTCCTGACTCATGTTTTCCCAAAACTCCCTCAACAAATCGGCGTTCTTGCAGTCCTGGATCGCAAGCCTTATCGCCGCCTTCCTCGCTTCCTCGCCGCCAGGCTTTTCGCCATGCGCCGCAAGTTCCTTCTCGTGCGCCCTTACCCGATGCACGAAATCTGAAAAGGCTGTCTTTGTAGGCCATAGGTCTGCATGATACCGCTTTCGGCACGGCGTGAAAAGGGGCGACTGCGGGGGGCGATCCCTGTTTTGCCCTCGCATGAAAATTGATTTCCGTGGCACCAACTTGACCACCAGACGGCCACCCAATATAGTAAAAACAGATAGCAAGGAGGACATGATGGCAGAAGCGAGTAAGTCATATGAAGGTGACATGCCCGTATTCCGCAGGGAAAACCTTCCCGCTAGGGGTTATACCTACAAGGACTACTACTCCTGGGGCGAGGACGTGCGTTGCGAACTAATCGATGGCGTGCCATACATGCTGGCCGCTCCCACGGAGCGACACCAATGGGTTGCGGGCAAGATATATACCCAGCTAATGGTTTGGCTCGATGGCAAACCGTGCAGAGCTTACATGGCCCCCTTCGATGTGCGCCTGTTCCACGAGCAGGACGAGTCCGACAAGACCGTTGTTCAGCCCGACGTTCTGGTGGTGTGCGACAGAAACAAGTTGTCCGACGGCCGCGCTTGTCGGGGCGCGCCAGACTTCGTTGTCGAGGTGATTTCCGAAGGTTCGGTAAAGAAGGATTTCGTCACCAAAAAAGAGAAGTACGAAAAAGCCGGCGTCCGCGAATACTGGGTCATCGACGATGAGGAAGTCTACAAGTTCGAGTTGATGGATGGCTGGTATCGTCAAACCGTTTTCGCCCTGAGCGAAGATCTAAGTGTGGACGTTGGCGTACTGCCCGGCTGCAGCATAGGGTTTAAAGGCATAGTCGAGCAGGCGCTTCCGTAGGCATCTGCAAGCACTTGTTGACAGTTTGTTTATGGACATTGTTATTTATTTTCGATGTTTAGCTTGTTGATGCGGTATGCAAGTATTTGCGTGATGTCGCTGATGATTTCCTCCTGAAAGGTCGCCATTGTCCCGGTTTTGGGTGAGGGGTAGGATTTGGTCGAAAAAAGGGCCGGCGCATCGATTTCAAGGGCGGCGGCAATGCGCTCAAGCATTTCCGGGGTAGGGAACTTCTTTTCTTTTTCTATCATGCCTATGTAATGGGTCGAGGTGCCCACTTTTTCCGCTAGTTTTTCCTGGGAAAATCCCAAAACCTGCCGTTGCACCTTCATATTAAATGCCAGTACCGATCTTAAACTTGTCATACTCCCCAACTTACGCCTAAAATCATTTTTTAGGCCCCCAGAGGCAGTTGACTACTTCCGTAAAGTATGGAATAATCTGCCTTATAGGAAGTTAAACCGATTTCATACGCCGTAGCTTTGCACAGGGATTACTGACTAATTGATTTCGTATGAAATCAAAATCCAAGCCTGCGGAGGCTTTAACACCGCAAAGGAGAAAGCGATGGTTAGAAAAAAGTCTTTTTGGGGAATGCTGGTGGTAGTACTGGTATTCGGAGCAATCACCATTGGTTGTGCGTCATTGACATGGAATTCGCCCGTGACGGAAACAGGGACAAGGGGAGCGCTGGAAACAGCATTGCAAAATGCGGAAGCCCAGGAAATCGCAAGGTATACCCGCATCTTTGGCTTTGCGTTTGGGCGAGGGACGTTTGACGGGCTGGTCACTGCGGCGGCGCGGTCTGGACAATCCGTTCACATTCTTAGAACAAACGGTTTGATTTTCAGGTCTATTGTTGCTTATGCTACGACCCCTGGCGGCGAAACGCCCTAGCCAGGCGGGAATGCAGAGGGAACCGCTGATTTATTCAGCGGTTCCCTAGATGCGTAATCGATTGACCGAGATGGCCCTGCCCGATCCGGCGTCGATTTCCGCAAGGATTCCCTGTATTTGGGCGCCGGTTTTGCCATCGGACGGCTCCGTAGCAGGTTCCATGCGGTACATTACCTGTTTGCGCGCCCTGTTAAGGCATATCCCGACATCCATGCCGATTACGCTGTGAGAGATTCCCGTCATGCCAAGGTCGGTGATGTATGCGGTGCCTTTGGGCAGTATGCGTTCGTCTGCGGTCTGGACGTGGGTGTGTGTGCCGGCAAGCAGCGTTGCCCGGCCATCCAGGTGGTAGGCCAAGGATTCCTTTTCCCGGCTGGATTCGGCGTGAAAATCCACCAACACTACGGTCGCGGAACTGTCAGCCTGTTTGAGAATTTCGTCTAGGCAACGGAACGGGCAGTCGATTGGGGTCATATATTCCCGACCCTGCACGTTGACGATAATCCAGTTTACTCCGTCCTTTTGTGCACAAAGCCAGCCCCGGCCTACCGCAGGCCCCGGATAATTGGCGGGGCGCAGGATCCTGTCGTTGGTGTCCAGGGTTTGCCAGAAGTCCCGTTTTTCCCAGACATGGTTGCCCGATGTTACCACGTCCGCGCCAGCGGCTATTATCCGTTTCATGGCCGCATCCGTAAGGCCGAATCCGTCCGCAGCGTTTTCACCGTTTACTACCGTAAAGTCCACAACGTTGCCCTTTATCAATTTGGGCAGGTCTTCCTCCAGGGCCTTTAGACCCGGCTCCCCGACAACATCCCCAATCATCACCACCTTCACGATTCTCATTTTCCCATTATAGCAAGGCAATATTTTGCCTGCATAGCCCCAAGGCGGTAGCGTTCAAAGTGCCGTTGGGCAATTCGCAGGATTGACTGTTTTGCGATATTTGTCATATACTGCTGTGAATCTATGGTAGGCATTCCTTTAATCATCGTGTTCATCATTGCCATCGTGGTAATGATACTGGCGATCTCAAAATTCAAACTTCACCCGTTTTTGGCCATTTTGGGAACTGCGTTGCTTTTCGGGTTGGTTGCGGGCATTCCCATAACCAGGGTTCCCGCCCTTATCGCCGCAAGCTTTTCGGGCATTTTCATGAACATCGGGCTGGTGCTTCTCTTCGGCGCGCTAATCGGGCTTACTCTTGATGCCGCAGGTGGGGCACTCAAAATCGCCGACATGCTCATCAAGGGCGTGGGCAAGAAAAGCCCGACCCTGTCATTCTTGATTATGGGATGGATTGTGTCCGTGCCTATTTTCTGCGAATCGGCCTATCCCATCTTAAACCCAATAAGGAAATCCGCGGTAAAGCGCATCAAGGCTAGCGGTGTCGCCACGGCCATGGGTTTAAGCACCGGGCTGTACGCTTCGCACATACTAATTCCGCTTACCCCCGGCCCCTTGATCGCCTCCTACGAACTGGGGCTTAGCGAGAACCTGTTGCTCGTCATTATCGTGGGGACAATCATTTCCGTCCCGGCGCTTATCGGCGCATATTTCTATTCGGTATATGTGGGCAAAAGGGTGAAGTCGGACGAAGACTTTGAAAGTGAGCAGAACGACACGGTCAAATCCTACGACGAGCTGGTGGCTGAATACGGAAAACTGCCCAACGGCCTGATGGCCCTTTCGCCCATCCTTGCGCCGATCCTGTTGATGAGTTTGGGTACGGTTGCGAATATCGCCGGATGGACTGGCGGCATCGGCGGCGACATAGTGACCTTCATGAGCACGCCCGCAATCGCTTTGGCGACTGGTTTTCTGTTTGCCGTATTTTTGCTTGCGACATCCAAAAGAATAAAACAGTTCAACTCCGTCGTGGAAAAGACACTAAAGATGATGGGGCCAATTCTTTTCATAACCGGTGCGGGCGGGGTGCTTGGTCATGTCATAAGGGAGTCGGGCGTTATCGATGTTATAACGCAGGACACCGCTGCGCTGCAAAGCCTGGGCCTGTTTTTCCCCTTCTTGCTTGCGGCTGTCATAAAAACCGCGCAGGGATCATCAACGGTCGCGATGATAATCACATCGGGGATGATGGCCCCCCTTATGACCGACCTTGGATTGGACGTTACCTATATGATGCGAACCCTTACGGTCATGGCGGTTGGCGCGGGTGCGATGATCGTTTCCCATGCAAACGATTCGTGGTTTTGGGTTGTCACAAGACTGTCCGGCATTTCGCCTCAAAATGGTTACAAATCCCAGACAACAATTTCCTTGATTGAGGGGCTCTGTTGTATGGCTGGGGTCTTTATATTTTCGCTATTCGTCACTTAACGGGAGGTTATCATGTTGGCAAATCACGAGCCAAAAAATGCGTTTGGGGTTTTCGAAAAAATAAGCCGCATTCCTAGGGGGTCGGGCAACGAAAAAGGCATCAGCGATTATGTGGTTGCCCTTGCGAAGGAAAAAGGCTTTTGGGTGCATCAAGACATGGCCTTTAATGTCATTGTCAAGAAACCAGGAACCAGTGGCTACGAAAATGCGCGGCCGGTGATCATTCAGGCGCATCTGGACATGGTGTGCGAGAAAAACGCCGGGACGGTGCATGATTTCGAGAAAGACCCGATAAAGCTGGTTGTCGAGGGCGATATTCTAAGGGCGGAGGGAACGACCTTGGGGGCGGACAACGGGGCTGGCATGGCTATGGCCCTTGCGCTTTTGGACAGCGCGAACATCCCCCACCCGCCGCTTGAGGTTCTGTTTACCACGGAAGAGGAAGTGGGTTTGCTAGGTGCGGCGAAGGTTGACGGAACCTTGTTTGATGGCAAACTTTTGCTCAACCTTGATTCTGGTGAGGAAGGCTTTTTCTGCGTAAGTTGTGCGGGCGGCGGCAGGATGGATTTGTCCTATGCGCTTGAGTACTGCGACTTACCTGCCGGTTATTCGGTTAAAACCCTTAAAATAAGAGGGCTGAAGGGCGGGCATTCCGGCATTGACATTACCAAGGAGCGCGGAAACAGCAATCGTTTGTTGGGCAGGGCGCTTAGGGTTTTGCGCTCAAAGTTTGCGGTACAGTTCACGAACATAAACGGCGGTTCAAAAGAGAACGCCATACCGCGGGAGTCGGAAGTCGTTATCGCATTTGCGGAGGGCGCAAGCGGGGAACTTGCCAACGAGGTAAAGCGGATTGAAAAAACCTTTAAACACGAATACGCCGCAAGCGATGAGGGCCTGGAACTTTACCTTGAGGACTGTCAAGAAAATGTCGAAAAAGTGTTCACACAATCGCTGTGCGCCAAGATCGTAACCGCGCTGCTCCTGCTTCCCAACGGGGTTCAGGCGATGAGCCTTGTTTTCGACGACCTCCCGGAAACTTCCCTTAACATCGGCGTGGTGTCCACGGGCGCGAATGCGGTAGTCATAGCTTCTGGTGCGCGGAGTTCCGTTGGGTCGAAAAGGGAGATGCTAATCGAGCAGGTCAACGCGATTGCCGAAATGACCGGCGCGGGCGTTAGCGTCAACGGGCTTTACCCCGCATGGGAATATAACAAAAATTCGGGTTTAAGGGAAAAAGCCCTGCGGGTGTTTGCGGAAATGTTCGGCAGGGATGCGCACATCCGCGGAACCCACGGCGGGCTTGAATGCGGCATATTCAGCGAGAAGATCAACGGCGTTGACATTATTTCCTTTGGCCCGGACATTCACGAGATGCACACCCCTAACGAAAGGATGAGCATTTCGTCTTTCAAGCGCATGTGGGATTTTTTGGTAAAGTTGCTGGCCACACTGGTGGAATAGATACTGGACGGTAGGGCGTGTGCACAATGAATGCGGACAGGTTGAGGGCCTGTCCGCATCGTGGCTGATTAGAGTTCTTGCGAAACTTATGGAGTTTCGCAAGAGGTCTATTACTGCGTTATCTCCAAAATGGTAACCGTTCCAGACACCTCGTTGGCAACCAGAATCAAGGGGCGACCGTTGGGACTTAGCTCGGCAGGGATTGTCGTCAAACCTTCCGCACCCAAATCGCCGCTGGTTCTTATGTTGAAGGGCGAATCGAAACAGCGGATGTTAATGTAGTCAACATAAAAGGCTTCGCGCGGGTTGGTGATGTCATACATGAAAACCCCGCCCATACGCTCCAAACCGATGATGGCATATATCCTGTCGCCTACCCTTATGGTTTGCACATCCTCTGGTTCGGGGCCTTTCCGGTTGCTCCTGTTGTTCATGGCGTTGGAGCTGTGGTTGGCGTTGAAATTGTTCGGGAACATTCTCGCCGTTACCCTTTCAAACTCGCTGCCACTGTCAAAGACCAGTTCCATGGTATCGGCCCTGAATATTGAAAAGCTGCGGCTTCCCAATAGATAGGTGCGATTGTTGTCAAGACCGTCTTTATATTCGCTTATAATGGCTTCCACGTTCGGGGTATTCCCGATGGGGATTCTGTGCGTGTCCTCGAAGTCGCCCCATTCCCTGGCATCGCCTTCGTTGGCGGTTAGGATATACTGCACACCGTTAATGTTGATGGTCGCTATTCCGTCGGGCATAAACACGCCGAAGACGTTCTCATTCTGGATGATGATTTGATCGCCCGTGTGAAGCGCAATCTCATTACCCGGCAAGCTGTGATCCACAACGCCAAGACCCCTTATGGACACGAACTCGTAGGTTGCCATGTCAAACACCGCGATTGCGTTGTTTTCCTGTAGCGACACGAAGGCCAGTCTGCTGTCTTCGGTTACCGCAATGTATTCCGGTTCCAAATCGCGGGACGGCGGCACGCCGGGCTTTAGCAGAACGCCGTTTGCCACAAGCTCGCTTCTCCTGTTGTCCCAGGCGTGAAAGCCCACGGTTCTTACATAGCTGTCCGCCAGCCTTACCAAGGTGATGCTGCCCTCCGGGTCAACTGTTCCTGGGCCAAAGCCGTCCCTAGGTTCGCCTTCGTTTGCCGTAAGAACATATTCGCCGTCTGGGGTAAACACGATCATGTCGGGCTGAACGCCAGAACGATAATGCCTTAGGTAATTGCCGTCAAAGTCCATGATAACGATGAAACCGTTTTGCGTAAAATCTGGGTGCTGAACGGCCACTGCGATGATTTCCCTCTGCACATTGATTGCCACGCTGGTAGCGTCGCCGGCATCGAAACCGCGGGCTTGTCCCATTGCGGCGATATCAATGCGGCGTACCAAGGTAGGGTTTCTTGGGTTAGAGATGTTCACAATGTCGATTGCCTGCAAATAATCGCTTACCACATAAAAGTTTTGGTTTACGGGATTAAAGACAACGATTTCCGCACCTTCCGCACCGGTATCGTAGCTGGCTAGGTGAACAAGCCTGCCAGTATCGCTTTGCGCAGTTATTCCATGTCCCGGAGGCGCCGGCACTCTGGGGGCGGGCCTACCGGCACATGCAACTACCCCAATAGCAATTGCCGCCATGGCAATATACACCGCCAATTTTCTCTTCATAATTATCTCCTTATCTGTCTGATTTTTAGACGATAGGTCAAGTGTAGGGGCGGTTTGTCAGAGCCTGGTAAAATGTTCATTAGTTTTTCGTTAAAGATGGTCGTGCAGACATGAAATATCACCAAACAAGCGTTCCGCGCCCCTGCGTTTGATAGACGAGAATACGCAAGAACGATCCGCAAAAGCATGTTTCCAGACCGCAGCTTTTTGTGCGAAGTTGATCGAATTAAACCGCATCATTTGTCTCGGCATGGAACGCCTGCCAAAGACTGTCCTGCAACGGCGGGTCGGCACACACGGCAATGCGCCTGTCATCGCTGGTCGGGCAACTGCCAGCTGGCGCAGGAAATGAAAGCGAGCGCGCATGAAGGCGTATGCCCCCAGCTTTTTCGCTGCGCCGCGCCCCGTACTTGAGATCGCCTTTGATGTGCAGGCCAAGGCGCTCAAGTTGCGCCCTTATCTGGTGGTGCCTTCCCGTAACAAGTTCGACTTCCATGAACAGGTAGTCCCGACCTTTGCCGACAAACCTGTAACGAAGAATCGCCTTCTTTCTGTCCGGCCCTGGCTCGTTGTGGGCAATTGACGGTAGTGGGCAAAACTTGTTGTAACCATCTTGGAATCGGCCTAGGATGTCTGTTGAGGGGCGTAGAGCTGCACTTTTTCTGCGTTCAACAAGTCTTGCCCATTACCCTTATTTTTGGCCTCAAAGCCACCAATGCGATCCTTTCCAGGCTCGACAAGCACCCCCAGCTTCCGGCTTTCGTACGCTTCCGCGCTTGTAGCCTCGTAGCACGAATAAAAGTTTGTTTCCGCAGGCTTGTTTTGTCAAACGGGCGGGCAAAATCGAGCGAATTCCACTAGAATATAGCAATAGGGGGTAAGATGGCAAGTTTACGGGATTTGCGTATACACATGAGGGCCGTCAGGCAGACGTTGCAGGTTACCAAGGCGATGAACCTCATTTCGACGTCAAAGCTCCGAAGGGGGCGGCGTATGCTGGAGGACACTGAGCCGTATTTTACCCGAATTCAAAAGTTGATGTTTGACATTCTTTCCTATGCGGAAAAATTTGACAGCAATTTTTTCCGCATAGGAAAGAATCCGCAGAACTCTCGTACGGCCATTGTGGTAATCACCAGCGACAAGGGGCTTGCCGGTGCCTATAATGCGAATGTTTTTCGCTATGTGAACGATCTTTGCGAAAAAACTGAAAACCCCGAACTGCTTCTGGTCGGTGCGGTCGGCCATCGTCACTATGCACATACCTCCGATGTCGTTCTGGAGCGGTTTTCGTCTCATTCCAGACTTCCCACTATGGAGGATGCAGAGGAAGTTGCCGAATATGTTATGTCGCAATATCTGCGCAGGGCCTTCGATGAAGCTCACATCGTGTACACCCACATGTACAACGCGATCAAGATCTTGCCTACCGAAAAGCAGATTCTGCCCTTGGATGCAGAAAAGATTCAGGCCGAACTTTCCGATGCGGGAAACGAAAAACGGGTGAAGCTACATTTTGAGTTTATCCCTTCCGAAAGGGAAGTTTTTGATGCACTGGTTCCGCGGTATATCAAGGGGATCATTTACGGCAGCATGGTGGAGGCTTATGCGAGCGAACATAGTGCCCGCATGACGGCGATGAATCAGGCTTCGAAAAATGCCGAGGAGATGCTTGCCGATTTGCAGGTAATGTACAACCGTATGCGGCAGTCGGGTATTACCCAAGAAATGGCGGAGATAATTGGCGGTTCCGCGGCGTTGGCCGAAAGAAATTAGGAGTATCGAATGGCAAGTACAGGATACATAACACAGATAGTCGGGCCGGTCGTGGATGTTCGTTTTGACGAAAAAAAAATGCCCGCTATTCTGAATGCGCTTAAAGTGAATTCCGCGGATGGGCGTACCGTGGTGTTGGAAGTTCTGCAACACATCGGCGAAAACTGCGTGCGTTGCGTGGCGATGTCCGCGACGGAAGGTCTTTCCCGCGGGCTGGAGGCCGCAGATACCGGCGGGCCTATCTGCGCACCCGTGGGCCGGGAAGTGCTGGGCAGGATGTTCAACGTTACCGGCGACACGATTGACGACAAAGGTGCGTTTGCCGCGGCGCGGTACAGTTCCATTCACCGCCCCGCCCCGACTTTCGAGGAAATGCGACCCGCCACCGAAACCCTTGAAACCGGGATTAAGGTCATCGACCTGATTGCCCCCTATGCCAAGGGCGGGAAGGTTGGCCTTTTCGGTGGCGCGGGTGTCGGCAAAACCGTTGTCATAATGGAACTTATCCGTAACATCGCCACGGAGCATTCCGGGTACTCGGTATTCGCTGGCGTCGGCGAGCGTTCGCGGGAGGGGGCCGATCTCTGGAAGGAAATGACCGGCAGCGGGGTCATCGACAAGACCGCGCTGGTTTTCGGGCAGATGAACGAGCCGCCGGGTGCGCGTATGCGCGTCGCGCTTGCGGGTCTTACCATGGCGGAACACTTTCGCGACGAGGAAGGGCAGAACGTTCTTCTATTCATTGACAACATTTTTCGTTTTATCCAGGCGGGGGCCGAGGTTTCCGCGTTGCTTGGGCGCATTCCCAGCGCGGTCGGGTACCAGCCGACCTTGGCGAACGAGATGGGCGGGTTGCAGGAACGGATTGCCAGCACGTCGCGGGGATCGATCACTAGCATCCAAGCGGTCTATGTCCCCGCAGACGACCTTACGGATCCAGCCCCGGCCACGACTTTTGCGCACCTAGATGCGACCACGACCCTTTCGCGCAAAATCGTGGAGCTTGGCATTTACCCCTCGGTGGATCCGCTGGCTTCCAGTTCCCGCATCTTAGATGCCGCGGTGGTTGGCAAGGAACATTACGACACCGCCCGCCGCACACAGCAGATTCTGCAACGTTACAATGAACTGCAGGACATTATTGCGATACTTGGCATGGACGAGCTTTCCACCGAGGATAAAACCATTGTTGCTAGGGCGCGCAAGGTTCAGCGGTTTTTCAGCCAGCCATTTTTTGTCGCAGAAAAATTCACGGGCATTCCCGGGCGTTATGTGCCGATAAGCAAGACTGTCAAAGGTTTTAAGATGATTCTTGACGGCGAATGCGATTCGATTCCGGAACAGGCGTTCTATATGGCCGGCAGCATTGACGACGTTTTTGAAAGGGCAAACGATGGCCACGCTGTTTAGGTTCGAGGTACACACACTTTACCGCCTGTTTTTCTCGGGCAAGGTGGAATCGGTTACCCTTACGCTTACTGACGGCGAAATCGGGGTGAATGCGAACCATTCCTTTTTTACCGCGCCTGTCCTAAGTTGCATACTCCGCATAAAAGATGACAAAGGCGTTTTACGTTCCGCATTCATTACCGATGGCGTGCTGGAAGTAAAGGAACACAACACCATGCTGATGGTCGATGCCGCCGAGTGGCCTGAGGAAATCGACCAAAGCCGCGCCCTTGCCGCCAAGGAAAAAGCAGAAAAGGAAGTCGGCGAGGCACAGTCTCACTTTGAAACCGAAAACGCAAAAGCAAGACTGCGCCGCGCGGAATTCAGGTTGAAAGCCTATGGATTGAAGGATGAGGCGGAAACCTTTCTGCCGCCGTGAGCCACTGGTTCCGTCAACCTTACCCCGTCAATTTCCCAAGCCTTCGACAAGCTTCTTCGACATCCTGCCTGTGGCCAAAGGCCGAAAACCTAACAAAGCCTTCCCCCGCCAGCCCGAAGCCCGCGCCCGGGGTCGTCACCACTTGGCACGTCTCCAAAATCTGCGAGAAGACCTCCCAGCTATCTCGCCCGGGAAAATGTGCCCAGATATACGGCGAGTTGTCCCCGCCAGTGCAGCTAATGCCCAGCCCTTGCAGCGCGTCGCGAATCAGCTTTGCGTTGCCAAGGTAAAAGTCGGTAAGGGCGCGGGTTTCCTTTCGCCCCTCGTCGTCAAGCGCGGCGATGCCGCCGGCTTGGGCGATGTTGGAAGCGCCGTTGAAAATCGTGGAACAGACGCGGTTCCAGTCGGCGTTGACGCTCTCGCCGGATTCGTATTTCAGATCAATGGGAACCACGCTCCAGCCAAGGCGTATGCCGGTAAAGCCGGCGGGCTTGGAAAACGAGTTGACCTCGATGGCACATTCCCGCGCGCCTTCAATGTCAAAAATGCTTTTGGGGAGTGACGGGTCGCGGATGTATTCGCTGTACGCCGCGTCGAAAATGATGACAGACTTTTTATCGATAGCCATTTTCACAAGAGCCGCAAGCTGTTCTTTGGTTGACACCACGCCGGTGGGGTTGTTGGGGGAACAGAAATAGATAAGCGAGTTTTCGGGCACAATCGAAAGATCGGGAAAGAAGCCGTTTTCCAAAGTGCAGGGAAGATAGTTAATGCCATCGTAACCCTTGCCGTTATGCTTCCAAGCCGCGCCTATCAAAACCGAGCCGTCAACGTAAACCGGATACGAGGGATCCTGAACGGTCACCCCCGTCCCATCCCCAAACAAAAGCTGCAACCTGCCAATGTCGCATTTGGCTCCGTCGGAAATGAAGATCTCGTTTGCCTTGAATTTGCCGCCGTAAAAAACCTGCGAGATTTTTTCGCGCAATTCCAAAAGCCCCTCGTCCTGATACCCCGAGTAGCCCTCTGCGGTTCCAAGCCGCCTTGCGCCCTCGACAAGAGCCTCGCCAATGTGCGGCGGTATCGGCTCGGTGGTGTTTCCCACGCCCAGACTGATTATCTTTGCGTCTGGGTTGGCCGCGGCGTATTCCCGCCGTCGTTTGGCGATCTCCGGGAAAAGGTATCCGGCTTTGATATTTGCGATGCATGGGTTTCGTCGTACCATTTTTGTGTCCTCGCTTAGTTAAAATTTTTCACGCCGGGCATATCCAGCGTGGCGAAATAATCTTCCACGGTTTCCGGTCGACGTATCTGCGCGACCGAACCGTCCTGCCGCAACAGCAACTCGCCGCAGCGGAGTTTGGC
>Ga0209755_10002469_pt1 | contig 25382 bp, 22 predicted proteins | sample TergutCo191P1_FD_187301 | JGI IMG/M metagenome (GOLD analysis project Ga0209755, IMG submission 187301) | Cornitermes sp. P1 segment gut microbial communities from Petit-Saut dam, French Guiana - Co191P1 (SPAdes) (version 2) | ecosystem: Host-associated > Arthropoda: Insects > Digestive system...
GCTCGTTTACGCAAAGTCGGTCTGCTGGTCGCTGGAAAACTTCCGCGTTCCTTACACGGTGGTTACGAACCTGGACGACTTCGACAGGGCCCTGTTCCGCGAGGAGTGGTTTTACATTTTCTCCGGCCACGGCCTGCACGAAAAAATAAAAATGGTAATGAACCGCCCGAACGAGGATTTCCCCGGCGGCAAAAAACCGCCGATAGCCCTCATGGTGGAATCGGAAAACACCGTCTACATACCAAACGTGCGCTTCGTGTCCCTGCCCATACAGTCGCTTTCGATAGCCAACGTTCTTAACGACAAGGCGGACGTGCAAAGCTATTTTGACAGCTTCGTGTCCGGCAACATGGTGCGCTTTACCTTCCCCACAGCCAGGCTGCTCGTGGTGGACGACATTTCCACAAACCTCAAAGTGGCCGAGGGCCTGCTTTCGCCTTACAAAGCCGTGATAGACACCTGCCTAAGCGGGCCGGAAGCCATAGAGCTGGTAAAGGAACGCGAATACGACATAGTGTTCATGGACCACATGATGCCCGACATGGACGGGGTGGAAGCCACTACGATTATCCGGGACCGGGAAGCCGAGGAGCTTAAAGAGGGCGAAAAGCCGGTTGCGATTGTCGCGCTCACCGCAAACGCGATTATTGGCATGAAGGAAATGTTCATCGAGAAAGGCTTCGACGACTTCCTCGCCAAGCCCATAGACATTTCCAAGCTGGACGAAATACTTGCCCGGTGGATCCCGAAGGAAAAACGCGAAAGGTGGACTTCGGACGACTCCGCTGAGGAAACCGAAGACGCGGCTTCCGGCCCGGGTATGTCCGCGTTTCCCGACATTCCCGGCATAAACATGCAGGAAGGCGTGGCCATGACCGGCGGCACCATGGACGGCTACCGAGCCGTGCTTTCGCTCTTCCAGAAAGACGCAGGGGAAAGGCTGGAAATGCTGAGGACCGTTCCGAACGAGGCGGCGCTTTCCGCGTTCGTCACCCGGGTTCACGCAATCAAAAGCGCGGCGGCCTCGGTGGGCGCGGCAAGGCTTTCCGAGGAGGCCGCCAAGCTTGAAGCCGCGGGCCGTGCGGCGGACTCCGAATTCATCGGCGAAAACCTGCCCGGCTTTGCCGATCGGCTTGCGGAACATGTAAAAAACATCCGCGCGTTTCTGGACAAGACCGAGCTTGGCCGCGCGCAGGGGGCCGAAAGCCGGGCCGCGCGGCCAAGCCCGGAGCTGCGCGAGCTCGAAGCCGCGCTGAGCTCGCAGAAGGCCGAGGAAATAGACAGGCTTTTGGAAAAGCTTATGGAGCCGCCGGTGGATGCGGATACAAAAGCCGGACTGGAAAGAATATCCGACTACGTGCTGATGGCGGAGTTCGACAACGCCGTCGAAACGATAAAAGGGCTGCTTGCCGCAGACGCGGCGCGGCAATAGGGGAAAACCATGACCGACGAAAAGAAGCTGATTATTCTGGTGGACGACAATCCGGCGAACCTTCGCATAGGCAAAAACGTGCTGGCGAAAAGCTACACCGTGGCCACGGCTCCTTCGGGGGAAAAGCTGTTCAGCCTTTTGGAAAACAACAACCCGGCGCTGATCCTGCTGGACATCGACATGCCGCAGATGAACGGCTACGAGGCGATCAAGATTCTGAAGGAAAAACCGGAAACCAGGGACATCCCGGTAATCTTTCTTACCGCCAAAACCGACAGCGTGGACGAGTTCACGGGCCTGTCCCTTGGGGCCATCGACTACATCACCAAGCCCTTCCAGCCGGATCTTCTTCTGAAGCGCATCGAGGTGCACCTTTTGGTGGAGGCCCAGCGGGAAACCCTAAAGCAGCAGGCCACCGAGCTGGCAGGCTTCAACTCGAACCTGAAAGAGATGGTCAAGGAAAAAACCCAGGAAGTGGTCGACCTGCAGGACGCGCTGCTGAAAACCATGGCGGAAATGGTGGAATTCCGCGACGACACCACCGGCGGCCACATAGAGCGCACGCAGCAATGGGTAAAAATCCTGCTTGAGGAAATCGAGGACAGCGGCATCTACCGCGAAGAGGTGCAGAACCTGAACGTAAGCCTGCTGCTCCAGTCCTGCCAGCTCCACGACGTTGGCAAAATATCGATAAGCGACAACATCCTGAAAAAGCCCGGCAAGCTCACCGACAACGAGTTTAGCGAGATGAAAAAGCACACCGTTTTCGGCGAGCAGATAATCGAGAAAATCGAGTCGATGGCAAAGGAAAGCGACTTCCTGAAGTACGCGCAGATTTTCGCCTCGGGCCACCACGAAAAGTGGGACGGCACCGGCTACCCGCTTGGGCTTAAAGGCAAGGAAATCCCCCTGCTGGGCCGCATCATGGCGATCGCCGACGTATACGACGCGCTCATATCAAAACGCCCCTACAAAGAGGCCTTCAGCCACGAAACCGCCGTAAAGATAATAAACGAAGGCTGCGGCGCCCAGTTCGACCCCGCCCTAATCGAAGTCTTCAACCGCTCCGCCGAAAGGTTCAAGGCCCGCCTCATTATTTCCCAAGCCGAAGCCGCCCAAAACGAAGGCGAGCCGGATCAAGAGCAGTAGGCTGGCTGATGACAAGGGCATAGACTCTTCCTGATTAGCGCGCCGGCTGTTTTGGCGAATTGTGTTCTCTCTTTTCTTGCCGTTGCTTTGGCGGCGGGTATCTGATTTCGCTGGGGATTGGACGGCTCGTGAAAAAACGTGACGGGGGGCCTGTAGAAAGTTTCAGAACCCCACTTGAGAAATCCGCGAACGTGTGACATAATTGTCGAAATATGATACCACGACTAGCTGTTATTGGGGCGGGCGCTTGGGGAACGGCGGTTGCCAAGATTATCGCCGAAAAAGGGAACGATGTCATCCTTTGGAGCTTCGAAAAGGACAACCGCGACGACATCAATCTTAGGCGCGAAAACTCCCGCTATCTGCCTGGCATAAAGTTGCCCGAAAACCTGCGGGCTACCTCAGACATCGTGGAAGCCGCGTCCGACAGGGAGTATATCATACTGGCGGTTCCTTCGCTGTTCCTGCTGCAAACCACAAGGCAGATTCTTTCGGTGCCTGCCATTCAGGAAGGGAAAACCGCCATCGCCGTTATTACCAAGGGTTTTCTGCCCACGGAAAAAGGCCCCAGGCTCATTCTGGAAACCCTGGAAGACTATCTGCCGGGTTTCTACCAGCACTCGCTGGTGTACATCGCCGGCCCAAGCCATGCCGAGGAGGTTTCCCAGGGTAAGATTACCGGGCTTATCGCCGCCAGCGAAAACGCGAGAAACGCCATTCGGTTTCGCGATCTTCTGAAGAGCAAGGGGCTGTTTGTGTTTCCGTCGCTGGACGTGCGCGGAGTCCAGGTTGCCGCCGCCGCGAAAAACGTTGTGGCAATCGCCTTCGGCATGTTGGACGCTTTTAGAATCCTTAACGACAATCCCGGCGAAAGCTCCCTTGACGAAAACGTCGCAAACATTACCAAGCTTTTCGGGGACGGAACCGAGTCGCTGCTTCTTGCCGCCGGCCTCAACGAGATACAGACCCTGGGCATGGCGATGGGGGCCACGCATCCGGAAACCTTCACCTCGATTTCCGGCATAGGCGATCTCGACGTCACCTGTCGTTCCGTGTTCGGCAGGAACAGGCGTTTTGGCAAGGAGATTATCGAAAAAAAGATTCTGGAACCGTTCGCCGATATCGACGATCTTCTTGAGCGCATAAACGAAATCGGGTATCTGCCTGAAGGGGTCGTGGCGGCGAAGCACGTTAAGCTGCTTGTCGAAAGGCACCAGCTCAACATGCCAATCTCGATGGGGATTTACCAAATCCTGAACCGCGAGCTCGAACCGTTTGAATTTTTGTGCAAGTTTTTTGAGCGGCTGGGTTTCACCGCCTGAAAGCCGAAGCTGGGCCAAGCTTCTTGCCAACGCCTCGCTACCTGTGATACAGTAATGCCATGATTGCTCGGCTTTATGTGGACAATTTTAGGACGCTGGTTAATTTTGAGCTGAAGCTGGATCCGACCAACCTGTTTCTGGGCAACAACGGCAGTGGAAAAAGCTCCGTTTTTGACGTGCTGCGCCGACTGCAGGGGTTTATCAGCGGGGAAACCCGCCTTGCAGAGGCGTTTCCGTCGTCGGACTTTACCTCTTGGTCAAAGGGAGGCAGTAATACACAGACTTTTGAGCTGGATTTGGAAACGGAGGCCGCTCTTTTCACTTACAGGCTTGTCATTGAATTTGCCGGGGACTGGGGAAAATCCAAGGTAAAAGAGGAAAAACTGAAGGCCGGCGATACGGAGCTGTTTTTGAGCCGGGATGGCGAGGCCCGTATCTTCAAGGACGACGGTCAGCTTGGCACCGTACTGCAATTTGACTGGACCCAGTCTGGAGTGGGCCTGCTTCAGGAACGCCGGGAAAACAAAAAGCTTGCGATGTTTAAGGCCCATATTCAGAACGTGATCGTTGTTCGCCCTACGCCGGCTCTTATGCTGTCGGAAAGTCGAGACGAGGAAAATTGTCTTTCCCTTCACATGGAAAATTTCGCCGCCTGGTACCGTTATTTGACTCTGGAAAATATGTCCGCGATTCAACAGATGAACGGAGAACTTCCAGAGTCCATGCCCGGGTTTGAAAACCTTAATTCAATGCTTGCCGGCGAGCGCCGTATACTAAAGGCAAACTTCCAAACGGCTGACGGGAAAACACACACATATTCCTTTGCGCACATTTCGGACGGCCAGAAAATGCTTGTTGCCATATACGCCCTTCTTCTTGGCACCAAAGGCAAGAACGCCTGCCTGTTTATCGACGAGCCGGACAACTGTATTTCCATTAGGGAGATCCAGCCGTGGCTTAGGCTGTTTGTCGATAGTTGCGGAAAAGGGCAAGATTGGGAACAGGTCGTGCTAATATCGCACCATCCGGAAGTCATCGACTATTCAAGCCTGGGCATTCCTGTCTGGTTTGATCGCGAACCGGAATCGCACACTAGAACTGGGCGCATTAAGCAGCAGCAAGGCGGTGTAGGGGATCCGGCGCTGTCTCTTTCACAGTCAATTGCACGCGGGCTTGTCCAGTGAAGGGTTGCCGGTCGTATACGGTTCTCTGCGAAGATGCCCAGAGCGCGTGCTTTATTCGTCGTTTTCTGGCGAAAAAAAGCCACATCAACAGCAGACGTGATATTTATGAAAAACAGGCTCCCTCAGGCCAAGGCTGTGGCGAACAGTGGGTTAGGGAGCGCTTTCCACAGGAGCTTGAACATGCCAGAAAACACGGGACAAATCTCATCGTCTGTTTAGACGCGGATAAAGAGACGGTTAGGGGCCGCATTCGCAGACTGGAGCTTGAATGTGAAAAGCAAAAAATCGTTCCCAGGAAAAAAGCGGATTCCGTTGCCTTTATACTTCCCAAACGGAACATTGAAACATGGCTGGAATACCTCATTACTGGTGGGCCCGTGGATGAGGAGCACGATTACGCCGGCCCTTCTTCCCATCGGGCGGATTCGAATAAATGCGAACCTGCGGCCAGAAAGCTAAACGCGCTCTGTACTGGACTTCGCGGCACCCCGCCGCAAAACCCTCCGGTGCCTTTCCCCGATTCTTTGGAAAAGGCCTGCATCGAGGCAAAGCTCGTCGGTCTTTAGGGGAAACCCGTGCCTTTTCCAAGGGCGACTTTTGTGGTATACTTGGGCGTTCCTTGGAAAGGAAGTAGGAGGAAAACATGTTTGACAAACTGACGCAGAAAATAACCGATGCCATGCGCTTTGTCGCCGGCAAATCGACCATCAGCGAAAAAAACATCGAGGATGCCGTAGACGCGATCAAGATGGCGTTGCTGGAGGCCGACGTAAACCTGCGCGTGGTGCGCCGTTTTGTGAATTCCACTATAGAGGAAGCGAAGGGCGAAAAGGTTCTGCGGGCGGTTGACCCAGGGCAGCAGTTTGTAAAGATCATTCACGACAAGCTTGTTTCCTACCTTGGCGGCAACAACCCGACGGAACAGAAGCTTAAGCTCAAAGGCCCGGACGTTATTTCCACCGTGCTCATGCTCGGTCTGCAGGGTTCCGGCAAGACCACCAGCTCCGCGAAGCTGGCCCTGCGCCTAAAAAAAGAAGGCCGCAAACCCCTGCTTGTGGCTTGCGACCTTGTGCGCCCCGCCGCCATGGAGCAGCTCGCCGTGCTCGGCAGGCAAATCGACGTGCCGGTCCATCGCGAGGAAGGAGCCACGGACAGCGTAAAGGTGTTCCGCGCCGCGCACCAGTGGGCAAAGCAGAACCTTATCGATACGATTATCGTCGACACCACCGGCCGCCTGCAAATAGACGAGCCCATGATGGCGGAGCTTTCCCGCCTTAAAGACGTTGTGCAGCCGGACGAAATGCTCCTTGTCGCCGACTCCATGACCGGCCAGTCCGCGGTGGACATTGCAAAGACCTTTGACGAAAAAATCGGTCTTAGCGGCGTGGTGCTTACAAAGTTCGACTCGGATACCCGGGGGGGGGCCGCGCTCTCGCTCAAAACCATTACCGGCAAACCCCTGAAGTTTACCGGAACCGGCGAAAAGCCTGAGGACTTCGAACCCTTCCATCCAGAACGCATGGCCGGCCGCATACTTGGCATGGGCGATGTCGTAAGCCTGGTGGAAAAAGCCCAGGAAGTAATCGACCAAAAAGAGGCCCTCGCGCTCCAGAAAAAAATGGAGAAGGAAAACTTTACGCTGGAAGACTGGCTTACCCAACTTCGCGCCGTAAAGAAAATGGGTTCCCTCCAGTCGATGCTTGAAATGATCCCCGGAATGCAGGGCCAGATAAGCGAGGACGACATCGACAAGGCCGACCTAAAACGCCAGGAGGCGATTATCTCCAGCATGACCCGCAAGGAACGCGCCAACCACCTGATAATAGGCCCCCCCCGCCGTGCCCGCATAGCTCGGGGCTCCGGCACGTCGGTTGCGGAAGTGGCGCGCCTCATCAAGAAGTTCGAAAAAATGCGCGGCATGATGAAGAAAATGGCAAAGATGGGGAAAAGCAATCCCGCCGGCATGATGCAGAACATGCAGGGATTGTTAGGACGATAAAACATGCTTGCCTAGCTTGACAGCCGCCGACGGTTTGTGGTATCATGGGAACAAGGAGATGAAAAGTGGAAAACCAATCGAAATGCCCTAGCTGCGGCGTGCTTCTGAAGTCTCAAGGGAAAGTGTACAAAGTGTTTACCCCGGATTTCTACGATGGCGAAAATATCGGATATAAAAACGAAGACGGCTCCAAGATAGAAACATCGTGGGAACAGTTGCTCAACGACTATGCCGGAAAAGGCTGGCGGTTTGTAGCCTGCGTTCCATATCACCACGACAATGACTGGAGCGTCGTTTTCGAAAGGGACGCATAACCGCATCCACGTTGAAAAGCGGCGTAGGGGACGCTGCGCGCAACATCGCGGATACACGAACTTCCGTCGCAAAAGGATTTATCCGCGAATATCTTTTGCAAAGGTAGTCACGAACGTCGGGGCGCAGGCGGGTTGTTAAAAACGCGATGGAAAATCGTCTTGCAAAAACCATTGCCAATTTTCCCGAAGGCCGTTCGCCTTTTTTCCGGACTGAAAACGCGATAATTTTTAACGGCGATTGTTTGGAAATACTGCGCTCCATTCCAGAAAACTCCATTGACATGGTTTTTGCCGACCCGCCGTACATGTTGTCGAACGACGGCTTCACTTGCCAAAACGGGCGGATGGTAAACGTGAACAAAGGCGGGTGGGACAAAAGCGGCGGGTTTGAGGAAGACGCGGTGTTCCACAACGAATGGATTTTGGCCTGCCGCCGAGTGTTGAGGCTGGAAGGCACGATTTGGGTTTCCGGAACCTACCACAGCATTTACCAGTGCGGCTATCTTTTGCAGAAAAACGATTTTCACTTTTTGAACGACATTGCGTGGTTCAAGCCAAACGCTTCGCCAAACCTAAGCTGCCGTTTTTTTACGGCCTCGCACGAAACGCTTCTTTGGGCGCGTAAAGACAAAAAGGCAAAACACTCGTTCAACTATCGGGAAATGAAAGACGGGCATTTCCCCGAGGACAAGCTGAAAAAGGAAAACGCCCAGATGCGATCGGTTTGGTCGATTCCCACGCCCAAAAACGCCGAAAAGGAACACGGAAAACACCCCACGCAAAAACCCTTGGAGCTTCTGAGGCGCATCGTGCTTGCATCGACAAACGAGAACGCCGTCGTGCTGGATCCCTTCTGCGGCAGCGGAACCACCGGAGTCGCCTGTGCGCGTTTGGGGAACAGGGCGTTTATCGGCATTGAAATCGACAAAAACTATTGCGAATTGGCAAAAAAGAGGTTATCATAGCATAAACCCAAGGGAGGCAGACATGGCAGAACAAAACGCTTTCGCCAAAGCCGGCTCGAAGCTGCGCTATGGCATGGTCGGCGGCGGGCAGGGGGCCTTTATCGGCGACGTTCACCGCAAGTCCATCGCGCTTGACGGTATGGCCGAGCTTGTCGCCGGCTGCTTTTCGCGTTCGCCGGAAAACACTTTGGCAACTGGCGCGGCCTTGGGCGTTTTGCGGAATCGTTGTTACAAAACATTTTGGGAAATGGCGGAAGGCGAGGCAAAGCTGCAAGACAAAATCGACTTTGTGGTGATTGTTACTCCCAATAACACGCATTATGAAATCGCAAAAGCTTTTTTGAACAATGGAATCCATGTGGCGTGCGACAAGCCCCTCAGCTTCGAGCTGGACGAAGCTTTGGAGCTGGCGGCCTTGGCAAAGAAAAACAAGCTGCTTTTCGCCGTTACATACACCTACACGGGTTACCCGGCGGTCAAACAAATTCGCGAAGTGATTCGCAGGGGCGAAATCGGCAACATCCGTTTTGTGAACGCCGAGTATCCGCAGGAGTGGCTTGCAACCCCCGCCGAAAAAGAGGGAAGCAAGCAGGCGCAGTGGCGCACCGATCCCGCCGCTTCCGGCAAGTCCAACTGCGTGGGCGACATCGGTTCCCACGTGGAAAACATGGTTGCCTACACCACCGGCCTTAAAATCAAATCCCTGTGCGCCCGCCTTGACAAATTTGTTGAAGGACGTTTGCTGGACGACAACGCCAGTATCATGGTAGAATACGAGGGCGGAGCTAAGGGCCTGTACTGGGCGAGCCAAATCGCCGTGGGTTACGACAACGGCCTGCGCGTGCGGATCTTCGGTTCCAAGGGCACGATACAGTGGTCGCAGGAGTCGCCAAACTACATCGAGCTTTTCAAAATAGGGCAGCCCAACGAGCACTGGTCGCGCGGCAGGGACGGCTTTTACCCTCATGCCCAAAGCTTTTCGCGGATACCCTCGGGCCACCCGGAAGGCTACTTCGAAGCTTTTGCCAACGTGTACAAAGCTTTTATAGGCGCGTTGGCAAAAAGCAAAGCCGGCGCCGAGCTTGGAGAAGCGGACATGGATTTCCCAAGCGTGGAGCTGGGAGTGGAAGGTGTGAGATTCATCAACAAGTGCGTGGAAAGCTCCGAGCTGGGAGCGGTTTGGGTTCACTGTTAGCGTTATTCGTGCTGAGGTTCGTTCATTTACAAATTGCAAGGAGACCGTATGTCAAGACCTGTAACGATTTTTTCCGGCCAGTGGGCGGATTTGCCTTTCGAGCTGTTTTGCGAAAAGGTGAAAAGCTTTGGCTACGACGGCATAGAGATTGCCTGCTGGGGCGACCACTTCGAGCTTGGAAAGGCGGCCACGGATGCCAAGTATGTCGAGGGGCGCAAAGCCGTTCTTGAAAAGCACGGGCTTAAAACCTGGGCCATCGGGACGCACCTTGTGGGGCAATGCGTAGGCGATTTGTGGGATCCGCGCCTGGACGGTTTTGCCCCGCCTGGTTTGGCGGGAAAGCCCCAGGAGATACGAAGCTGGGCCGTTGCCGAGATGAAGCTTGCGGCTCAGGCCGCCAAAAACATGGGTGTTAAGATTGTTACCGGTTTTATGGGCAGCCCGATTTGGAAGTACTGGTATTCCTTCCCGCAAACCACCGAAAAAATGATTGACGATGCTTTTGCGCAAATCGTTGAACTTTGGACTCCCATTTTTGACGAGTTTGACAAATGCGGGGTAAAGTTTGCTTTGGAGGTGCATCCCACCGAGATTGCTTTCGACTATTACACCGCCGAGCGTCTTCTTAAAGAGTTCAACAACCGCGAAACCTTGGGATTCAATTTTGATCCCTCGCATCTTCTCTGGCAGGGCGTTTCGCCGCACGTTTTCCTGCGGGATTTTGCAAACAAAATTTACCATGTCCACATGAAGGACGTTGCCGTAACGCTGGACGGCAAGGCCGGAATACTCGGCTCGCACATCACTTTTGGCGACACTCGGCGCGGCTGGAACTTTCGCTCGCTTGGGCACGGGAACGTGGATTTTGAAAACATTATTAGGGAGCTCAATGCCATGGACTACCAAGGCCCGCTTTCGGTGGAGTGGGAGGATTCAGGCATGGAGCGGGAATTCGGCGCGAGGGAAGCCTGCGGGTTTGTCAGAAAAATCAACTTTTCGCCCTCGGCGGTCGCTTTCGACAAGGCCCTGAAATCGGACTGACATGACAACGTTTTTGCGTTGGCGCATTGCGCCCTTTGTTTTAACGGCGATACTTTTTGCTTCGTGCAGCGGACAGTCGGTTTTGTTCCGCCAAGCTGCAAGGGCAACCACCGTGCACGCGGACGAATTTGGCGGCGAGCTTTTGCGGATAGCCGAAAATGCCAGAAACACGCTTAGCGTTTTTTTCTGGCACCTAAACAGGCCGGAAGCCGGTGAGGGCGGCTTTTCCGTCAAATACGCTTTCTCTACGGACGGTGCCGCCGACATCGGCACGGAGCAGATTTGGATTGACAACATCACTTTCAGAAATGGCAGGTACTACGGAACCGTTGCCAGCTCCCCCGTATATCTTGTGGGCATAAGAAGGGGCGACAGGGTGAACTTCCATGCGGACGCAATTACCGACTGGATGTTTACCCGAAGCGGAAGAATCGTAGGCGGGTATTCTATCAGGTATCTGCTGGAGCAAATCCCCGAAGCCGAGCGCACCGAGGGCCAGCAAAGAATGTTGCAAATGTTTGAGTAAAACCGTGAAGCCGGTGTCGGCATCACGGTTTTGGTGACAACGTTTTTACTGTTGCATCCTAAGAAACAGCTTCAACGGCAGGTGATCGCTTATGCCGCGCCCGGTTCTGGGGTTGTACCCGTTCGGTAAGCCGTCGGCGGCAACAAAAGGCGGAACGTCGAGCACTCGGCTGTCGTAAAACTCCCAGCCGATCCCGTCAAACAACTGCGCCGAAAGCAGAAAGTGGTCGATTGTTTCCCAGGCGTTCCTGAAGAAAAAAGACCCGCCTTCCTTTTCCACCGTCCAGGGGGAATACAACGCCAGAACCCCTTCAGGGAAGTACTGCGCCTGAGGCGGTTTGTTGTGGCTTATAACAAGAAAGTCCCTTTGCAGCTTGCTCCCCGATACGAAAACGTCCGTAGGATTATTGCCGAGAAAATAGCCCAAAGCAAATTCCGCCGCGCAGGGATCGTCTGGCATAAGCGAACGCATCATCGCCCCGCCGCCACGGACAAACTCATTGTGGGTAACGTTAAGATCGCCGACAACCACCACCGGAAGCTTGGGGTTGGTTTTCGCCAGCTCCCTCATCCTGCGCAAAACCACTCTGGCCGAAGCTCTCCGCGTGCTTTCCGTTTCGTCCGCCCCGCCGCGCTTCGACTTCCAGTGGCAGACGAAAAGCACCAGCGAAAAGCTATCTTCGTTTGCTTCTTCCGCCAAAGCTCCCGGCATGTTGATCCGTGCCTCGAGCATCGGCCTGGGCGCAATATCTCCGTCAAGATCAACCGAGTGCGCCTTGGTTTCTTCCAGCGGATAGCGACTTAAAAGCCCAACCCCTAGGGACATCCCCGGAATCCTGGCGAAGTGCGCCCAGCGGTACCCGTGGGCAAAAAGCGCCACGGCAAGATCCTCGACCACCCGCGCCGACTCGACCTCCTGCAAGGCGATAATGTCCGGCACCCTTTCCATTTCGCCGATAGCCCGAGCGATAACGTTCAGCCGCCCCGCGTACTTCTCCTGCGACCATCCCGCCGCCTCCCGAAACTCCCTGAACTCAGTCCCATCCTCGACCCCGTCAAAGAGCAACTGCACGTTCCACGTCATAATCGCGATGGATTTGACTCCGGCGGGCTCCCTCGGGTTCCCACACCCAGCGAACCCCGCAACCAGAACCAGCAACAGCGCCACACGGCACAAAACCCGCACGTCTTTTCGTCTTGTTTTCATGTCTTTCTCCATACCCTATATATGGCGCGAAAATGCGTTTTGCTTTAGTGTTTGGGGGAAACTTTTTTTCTATTGACCGTTTCAAGCTGTCGGTTTGGGATATCTCGCCTAATAGCTGCTTGGACTATTGTACTTCAATTTTCCACGTTTTTGGGCGGCGGATCAAACCCTTCGTACATTACCGTCCCCAATGCATTTACCGTAGCTTCGAAGTCGCCTACGGAACTGAAATTGACACACATGATGGTAAGGTTTTCTCGATTTACATTTATAGGTGTGTATGGCATTTAAGAGCTTCCTTCTCTTTCTATCAACTTTAGACAGGCATGAACCGTAGCAAGATAAAAGTGAAACATCCAACTTGTCCAAATGTTTCCGTCATAATCATTTTTTTGCTTATCGTTGCTATGGCGAATACCATAATTATTTATGATGTTGAATAAATCGCTTTCATCTTTGTGTGGAATTTTACCTTTGATTTTGGGTCTTAATTTTTCAAGGATATCAGCTAAATGCCTTACGGATTCTTTCCTGTCAAGTATTGTGGAATTACGTTTACGATAATTGTTTACTGCTTGTTCTATTTTTTGCTTTACATCTTCATCTTCAGTTGGAGGTTCTTTTTCAATAAGTTGAGAAAGTTCATTCTGCACTACCCTAACAATATTTCCATGTTTATCAATTTTATAGCCATCATCATAGTCTTTCAACTGAACATTCATCTTCTGTCGGTATTCTTCTTGCCCTTCTGCTTTGTGATAGCCAAGAAAATTATTATTGGTTTGATATATGGGTTTGGAAATGATATCATAGCAAAATTCTATCATGTCAAATAGATCGTCCTCATTATACTGGCTAACATGAGAATATATTGACCATAGTGATTTTTTTCTTAGTTTCAAAAAAAGCAATGAACGAATAGCTTCATCATCTCCAAGTTCACCATAACAATCATATTCATTGTTGTAAGGTCCTATTTTTTCTGTGAAATATCCATCCTTGTGAAACCCTTCAAAGATCGTCTTAAATAAGTCTTTTAATTGGTCTAAGTCCAGCTTGTTATTCATAGTATTGGATCCATTTCTCTGTGAATAATAGGTTTCCCTGATCATCAGCGCGCCTTCTGCCTTTTAATAGTTATATAAAATTGCATACAGGTTGCCCGTCTGTCAGCCACGCAACCTGTCAGCGCTGGCATTTCCGAGATGAAGGCATTATCTTCGATGCTCCAGTGAATAGCTATACTGTACTTTCCTGCCATTTTTCCTCCACCATCTTAATCTCATCCTCCGTCAAATCATACATCGCCTGTCAATAACCATGCTCACGCATACATCAACTTTCCCCGTGCAACAGGAACGGCACGCCCCATGATCTGTGCCGTTTCGATCCATTCCGCAATAGCTATTTCGGCATTTTTGACAGCCTCAACATACGTTTGCCCATCAGCCATACAACCGGCCAGTTCTGGCACTTCCGCAATAAATGCGCTATCTTCGATGCTCCAGAAAATAATGATTTCGTAATTATGCATTTGGCTCCTCCAGATTATATTTTAGTATCACAGTTCTTACCTGCTTAACTTGATATGCCTTTGCCTGTGATCCATTGGGTTGCAAGTTGAATATTTCTTCGATATCTTGCCTGTAATAAATATGATGGTCTCCTTTTATTCGCTCACTAAAACCGATGTTACGCAGCAAATGAATGAGCTCATTAAATCTTATTGATTTATCATTCCTTCCAGAGAGGATATTTGCAAACAGTTTATCATATTTACCCATTCACCTCTCCTCCACTACCTTAATTTCATCCTCTGTCAAACCATACAACCCATATACCGCCGTGTCAATAGCCTTGTTCACGCCCTCAATCTGTCTGGCAATCATCGTCTTTACTTGTTGATTCGGTTCCGTCGCTTCCTTCTGTTTGAGTTCCAGCATTTTATTGACAAACGATACAAGGTTGTCATGTATCTGAACCGCCGCCTTTTTATTTATATCAATTACCTTAATCGGGAATGGGTTTATATATTCTGGCGTTAACCTAAATGCATTTCCTCTCAATGCTGTACTTGTATGAGAAATAAAGAACCAAAAAAGTTTAGAGGATAATAGAGCCAGAATGTAGTTATAATCTAAAAATCCATATTGTTCGTTTATTACAAAACTATGGATTGCGGGGCCATGATAATATTCCCCACTAAGATCGATTCCTATTCTGCTTTCAACAAGCATATCAGGTATCAATATTTTCTTTTGGTCATATTCAGACAAACTTCTCCCCGCAGAATATTTATAGAAGTCGCCAGAGTTGAATTCAAGTTTTCTTTTGACGAGTATTTTTCGTACTTGCTCAAAATATGCAAACCCCAAAGGGTAATCCGACTTTAATGTTTTCACATTTATCAATATTGCCTTCCCATTAATAATCTCATAAGGGAAAATAACATACATATGGGTATTTGCGATATAAAATTTCCTTACATCTTGTCCATAAATAAACGGCTTTAAAAGCACAGTTTCAATTTTAATATTTTCATTTAATGCCTTAGAATATACTATCGAATGTTTCTTGTGATGTGAAACTAATTGCACTAAATAGACTTCATCATTTCCAGTAGATGATCCTTTGAATATTTTTCTACTTACACGCTCCAATGTAACCGTATTCCGATTTATTTTCTCAAAGATTGCTTCTTGTGCAGAACCATAAAAATTCCATTTGGCAGATAATCTTGATGACAAAACAGTGTCAAATATTGGGGAGATTAAAGCATCTTGTATGCAACTTCCCATTTTCACTTCTTGATAATTAAAAGTGTCATTGGTATTTTTTGACAAAAACAATAAACAGGTATACGTTGTTGCATTTTCAAAAACTTGATTTGTAGTAAAATTATTTATCTGGACAATGTTTTTTCCTTCAGCTATGATTTTTCTTATCCCTTCTCCATATTCGGCTTGAAAAAATTTATGTGGTAAGATCATGCCATACAAACCATCTTTAGAAAGAAATGCAAGAGAGGATTCAATGAAAAGAATGTATAAATCATAATTCCCATAAATTGCACTTTTATAACGTTGCTTAAAATATTCTGTCTGGTTCTTATGAATCATCTGCATTCTTACATACGGCGGATTCCCAATAACCACGTCAAACCCACCCGCCTTAAAAATCTCCGCGAACTCCTTCTCCCAATCAAAGCAATTCACCTTAATCCGCTCGTCATCGGTAAGCTCAAGGTTGCCTTGTGCGTAAAAGTCCGTTCCGATAAGACTGTTCCCGCATTTGATGTTTTCCTCAAGCGAGGGCAGAAGCCTGTTGTCGGAATACTTGAAAAGCCAGCCCTCCGCTTCCTTGCCCTCGTTTTCCAGCAGCTTCAGATACAGGGACAGCTTGGTCACTTCCACCGCTTGGCTATCGATGTCAACGCCAAAGATGCTGCTGGTCAGGATGCGCTGTTTTTCCTCTATCGTAAGTTTGTACGAACGAAAAGCCGGCTCGTAGATTTTCCCGTTTTTGAGTGCGGCCTTTAAGTTCTTTGCCTGCGTGTAATAATCAAGGTGATAGGTAAGCAGATATTGATATGTGCCGACCAAAAACGAACCGGAACCGCAGGCAGGGTCGCAAACCTTGATCTTCGCAACCTCTTCCGGCGTTTTGTTTTTGGTCTTTTCGCCCACCGTGTTCTGAACGATGTAATCGACGATGTACTGCGGCGTGTAAAACACGCCGCCGGCTTTTTTCACCTCGGGTTTTTCTTCGATGATGGCTGTTTGTACATCAGCCCGAACCTTACGGAAACGTATTGTTTTTCCAAGAAAACGTTCGTAGATACTGCCGAGAATCTCGACGGGCAGAACGGAGAATTCGTATGGACATTCCGGGTAATACAAATTGACAATAATGTTTGACAACACCCTGTCGTCGATACGCACGTTGTCGATCCAATCCATACAGGCAAACAGGCCGGCATTGTACTTTGCGTTGGCTTTGACAAAAATCAGGATTAGCTTTTCGTATATATTCGCGGACTTGGCGACGGAAAGCAGCAGGTTTTCCTCTTCAATCCCTTTGTCCTCGGCAATGCGAAGAAAGATGATGCGGTCGATGATCCTCTGCACTGCCGTATTCAGGTTGTAGATCGAGAGTCCCGGGTTGTTTTTGGCGATGTTTTTTGCAAGCTCAACGCGCCAGTCTTCCACAAGGGCGAGAAGCTCGGCATCGACCTCCGAAGTTCCCTTTTTGTTTTTGTTCTCCTCAACGTACTTGTCGAAGCTGCCTTTTAGAATGGCGTCCTTGGAAAACGTGTTTGCCAAAAAGTCAAAACGCTGTTCATACTCGTCAAAGGTGCAGAAAAGGAGTCGTGCCGCGCTTGCCTTGTCGTCCTTGCCGGGCTTGATGCGGGTGTCGTAAACGGCGAGGCCCTCGAAGTTGGTCAAAATCGAAAGGGGAAGTTTGGCTGAATAGGCGTAGCGCCGCACCTGGTAGGCAGGCTCGGCGGCATCCCTGATGTTTACCGAAGGCTTTTTCGCCTCGACAAAAAACTTGCGCACGCCGCCTATGCGAAAGCTGTAATCGGGCGCTTTATGGGAACCGTCAACCTTTACCTTGTCCTCGCGCACCACGTCGCGGTAGCTTTCCGAAAAGCGAAGGTCGTTCGCGACATCCCAGCCAAGCAGGGCAAAAAACTTGTCGATAAAATCGGTTCGGGTGTTTGCTTCGTCGTACTGGGCGCCTTTGTATTGGGCCGTGTTTGCCGAAAAAAGCGAAACGAGGCTGCGAAGCTGTTCAAGGTGGGCATCTTCGGACACGACTATCCTTCTTAACCTTAACGCTGGTTTCGTATTTCGTTGACTTTCGTTGAATTGTACAGCCCACATAAGGCCGTGTCAATTACCTTGAAAATCGCAGCTGCTCGGCTTCACACGTTAATCCGTTTCAGTCAAAACTTCTCCGCCGCACCCCAAAACCCAACCCGCGAAAGGTTACTTGTCACGCCCCGCCCGTTTTCGGTATAATCTTACCTCTATGGGACGTCGGCAAGTGGTAAGCCACCGGGTTTTGGCTCCGGCACTCACAGGTTCGAATCCTGTCGTCCCAAGCAGTTTATTTTGGCGAGGTAAGGTATGAGCAAGGTAGTTTTGGCGGCCAAGGGCAGGAAGGATACCGGTTCGGCGGTTGCGCGCAGGCTTAGGCGGAGTGGCCGCATCCCCGGGGTGCTGTATGGGCGGACGGGGCAGTCCGTTCCGCTGGATCTCGATGAGCTGGAATTCACCAGGGGGATAAAGGGCGTTACCGAAACCACCATCGTAAAGGTGGAGGTTGACGGCAAGTCGCACGACGTTTTCATCAAGGACACCCAGCGGAACATCATGGACGGGAAAATCCTGCACGTCGATTTCTACGAGGTGGAAGGCGACGTGGTGCTTCGCGCAAAGGTCTCCGTGAACGTCAACGGGAATCCGGTCGGCGTGCGCGAGGGCGGCGTTCTGGAAGTGCCCAGGCACGATGTAGAGGTTGAGTGCCTGCCCAAGGATCTGCCGGCGCGGCTTGTGGTCGATATTTCCGGGCTTAAGATCGGCCAGTCCGTCCTCGTGCGGGACATACCCTTGGGCGACGGGGTCAAGCTTATCTCCTCGCCGGACAAGGTGGTGGCGCTGGTGAAGTTTCCCAAAGGCGCTTCGGCCGCCGCGGCCGCGGCCGAAACCGAAGCTGCGGACGGGGAAGCCAAGGCCTAGCTTAGCTTTCCCTAAACGGAGGACGGCGGCGGGAGGCGTTTTTTCGTTGTATGCGAAAAGCACACGTTGAAGCCGCCGTCGCCGCAGCCCTCGAAAACCTGCTTCCCGGAGCGGTCTGTCTTGCCTCGGTTTCCGGCGGCGCGGACTCCGTGGCGATGCTCGTCGCCCTTGCCGCCCTGAAGGAACAGGGCCAAAGCTTCGAGCTGCGCTGCATCCATGTGGAGCACGGAATCCGGGCCCGGGCCGAAAGCCGGGGCGACGCGGAGTTCGTCCGTTCGCTTTGCTCGAAGCTTCAGGTGCCGTGTAGGGTGGTTTCGGTAAAACCAGGAAAGGTTGCGGAAACGGCGAGGAAGCGCGGAATCGGCATCGAGGCTGCGGCCCGTTTGTACCGGCAGCGCGCGTGGCGCCGCGAGGCCGAGGCCCTGGAAGAGGCGAAGCTTGGACCCGTGCGCGTTCTTGCCGCCCATACCGCCGACGACATGCTGGAAACCGTGCTCATGCGAATCCTTCGCGGGGCCGGAGCTTCCGGCCTTGCCGCGATGCCCGCAAGCCGCGGGCGCATCCTGCGGCCCCTGCTGGCCTTGGGCCGCCAGGACGTGCTCCGTTACCTTGCCGAAAAGGAAGTCCCCTGGCGGGAAGATTCAACCAATGTCGATATACGCTACCTTCGAAACCGGGTTCGCCACCGCCTTGTCCCCGAGCTTGCCCGAAGCTTCCCCAAATGGCGGGTCGCGCTTTCGTCGCTTGCCCAAACGCAGACCCTTGCCGCCGAGTTCATCGTAAGCGAGGCAAACCGCCGCGTAGAATGGCGGTCCGTGCCCGGCAAGCCGGCCCTTTGCACCGACGAAGCCGGCTTCTTCGCCCAGCCCGCAATCGTCCGGGAGGAAGCTTTGTTTCAGGGAATAGACGCGCTGCTGGCGGCTTCCGGCTCGGAGCTTTCGCGCGGGGTAAAACGCTCGACCGTCCGGGCCTTCTCTCAGGGGAACAAAAGCGCGGCGGATCTTGGGCCGGTGCATCTGCGTCTAAAAAATGGTATTATGGTTCTTTCGCGGCATAAAAAGGGCCGGGGCGGAATATCCGGCCGCGAATATGGTTTTTCGCTGTTGATTATTGCGCCCGGCTTATATACTCTTAAAGGTGTAGATATGGAAGTAAGCGAGGCCTTGCCCGGCTCGGAGCCGGACGGGGCCGAGTTTTTTGCCCTGCTGCCCCTTGTTTTAAGGCCGTCTTTCAAGGAAGACCGTATCGAAAAGGGCGGGCCGGGCGGAGGGAAAGCGCCAAACGCCGCGGCGTTCAGCGCGGAGGACTCGCGGGGAGTCGCCGCTTTCATCGGCAGAAAGGGCCTGCTAAAAAGCAGGAGCGGCGTGCCACGGGTTGCGGGCGAAAGTCCGCGTGTCGTAAAAGTCAAAGTGATGGCCGTTCCGGAATGTCGGCCGATTGTTACGGGGGTATAAATGTTCAATGAGCCAAGCGACGATAAATCAAAGAAGCCTTCCGGCCCCCGTTCCCCCCTTCAGGGCGGCAAGCCAAGCCCCCTGACCCTGTTCTTCTTCCTTGCGATGGCCGGGCTTTTTATCGCGTACTTCTTTCGCGGAACCGCCCCGGCGGCCCCGATGATAAGCTACACGGAGTTTATGCGCCTTCTCGAAGCCGGACAGGTTTCCTCCGTAACGATAAACGACAACAACACCATGGAGATAAGCCTGGGCGTTGGCCCAGGGCAGGAGCCCATCATGCGCAGGACGCGCATCCCGTACCACGATCCCCGCCTGCTTCCGGCCTTGAGCGAAAGAAACGTGAACGTGTCCGGGGCCGTGGCAAGGCCGGCGCCCCTGAACATACTGCTCAGCATGTTGCCGTGGCTGCTCATCTTCGGCTTCATCTTTTTCATGTACCGAAACATGCCGGGCGGCGGAAACCGCGCCTTCCAGTTCGGCAAAAGCAAGGCCAAGCGCTACCAGGACGAAGGAAAGAAAGTGATCTTTTCCGACGTGGCCGGGCAGAAGGACGCCAAGTTCGAGCTTGAGGAAGTGGTGGCGTTCCTGAAAAACCCCAAAAAGTTTACCGACATGGGGGCCAGAATCCCCAAGGGCGTTCTTCTGGTGGGAATGCCCGGCACCGGCAAAACGCTCATGGCGAGGTCGGTTGCGGGCGAAGCCGGGGTCGCCTTTTTTCACATGTCCGGTTCCGACTTCGTGGAGATGTTTGTCGGCGTGGGCGCAAGCCGGGTCCGCGACCTTTTCGAGCAGGGAAGACGAAGCGCGCCCTGCATCATCTTTATAGACGAGCTGGACGCAGTGGGCCGCACCAGGGGGGCCGGCTACGGCGGCGGACACGACGAGCGCGAACAGACCCTGAACCAGCTTCTTGTGGAGATGGACGGCTTTGAGTCGAAAGACGGCGTAATCATACTCGCCGCCACCAACCGCCCGGACGTGCTGGATCCCGCCCTGCTTAGGCCGGGCCGCTTCGACAGGCAGGTGGTTGTGGCCATGCCGGACATAAAGGAACGCGAGGCGATTCTGCAAATCCACTCGGCGAAAATCCCCGTGAACAAAAACGTGGATCTCTCCCGCGTGGCGCGGGCCACACCGGGAATGAGCGGCGCGGACATTGCCAACCTTGTAAACGAAGCCGCCCTGTTTGCCGCCCGAAAGGACAAGCTCGAAGTGGAAATGCAGGAGTTCGAGGAGGCGCGGGACAAAATCCTTATGGGCGTGGCCCGAAGCACCCTCGCCATGTCCGACAAGGAGCGGCGCATGACGGCGATCCACGAGGCCGGCCACACAATCCTGCACTACTACCTCAAGAACTCCGACCCCCTGCACAAAGTGACGATAGTTCCCCACGGGCGCGCGCTGGGCATGGCGGTGTCCCTGCCGGAAGAGGACAGCTACACCCGAACGAGGGGCTGGCTCGAAGACCGCATAGCTATATGCTACGGCGGCTGGCTTGCCGAAAAGCTCTTCTACGGCGAAACCACCACCGGCGCAAGAAACGACATCCAGACCGCGACGGACATGGCCCGCCGCATGGTCTGCGAATGGGGCATGGCGGAGGAGCTCGGACCGGTGGCCTACGGCCAGGAGGAAGCTCCGATCTTCCTGGGCAAGGAAATCGCCCGCCACAAGGACTATTCCGAGGAAACCGCCCGAAGCATCGACAAGGCGATCAAGGAAATACTCGACCGCGCCAGGGCCGAGGCCGAGCGCATCACCGCCAAGCACCGAGGCGGGCTTGAGGCCATAGCCGAGGCCCTGCTGGACAAGGAAACCCTTTCCGACGAGGACGTGCGCGAAATCCTGAAGCTGCCGCCCCTGAAACAGGACGGCGACGACGGCGACAAAGCCGAGGGCCAAGCTCCGGCCGGCGACTCGAAGCCCGACGAGCCGGCTCCGGAGCCGAGGGAAGAAAAATAAGGGGACTGCCTATGAAGTTGCGTTCCATACGGAACCTGCCCGGTATCGCATTTCTTGCCGTTTTCATTGGAACGTTTGCCGGCTCGGGTCTGTCCGCGCAGCCGGCCTGGCCCAACGGGGACGGGCAGCGCGGGGACGCCGCAGTCGCGGAAAGGTTCGTAATCTGGGCGGAAGAGGCCATGGCCGCCGGCCGGCTCGACCAGGCCCAGGCCGCGCTTGAGCGGGCAAGCGACTTTGCCGACGTTTCCTCCGACGTCTCCTTTCTGCTGGCCTACGTCCGTTCCAAAAACGGCGAAAGCCGGCTTCTGGTGCTGCAGAACCTTGAAAAGGCCATCGGGGTAAACCAGTGGAGGCGGTACGGCGAGGCCCAGGCCCGTCTTTTGCAGGCGCGCCAGCTCATAGCTCTGCGCAGGTTCCACGCCGCGCTCGGCTCCCTCGACGTCTACAGAACCCTGGAAAGGGAAACCCTGGACTCCGCGCTGCTCAGGCTGGAAGCCCTGAAGGGGCTTGCCCTGCTCGAGCTGGACTTCCCGCCGGTGTTCATGCCCATAGGGCCCGTGCCGGGAACCCTGCCGCTTGCCGGAATGCCGCAGGTGGCCCTTCCAATGGCGCTGGAGTTCCGCCACCGCCTGCTTGAAACCATGGACCACAACCCGCACGATCCCCGCCCCCTGCGCATCCTCTTTGACTACGCCTCCAGGCGAATCCCCAACGAGGACGATCTTGCCCTTGTGGAAATCGCCCTGCGCCGCCTGCCCTTCCTGCTGGACTCCGACCCCGAGCTGGCGTGGATGGCGGTTCCGTTTATCGGCAACATAGAGGAAGCCAGGCGGCTTGTTCTGGCGTACCGGGCCGGCTCTTTCGGAACCGACCCGCGAAACTTTTCGCCAAACCCGGCCTCGATAGTCCCCGCGCTGAACCTTGGGCTTATGGACGACATGGTTGCCGTGGAGGAGTTTTTTGCCCAGCCGAACGAAGGCGATGCGGTTCTGGACAAAGCCCTTATAACGGCGGTTGGCAACCTGCTTCGCGGACACGACGGCAGGGATCGCTTTGCCGAACGCCTCCATTCGTTTACCGGAACCATAACGATCGACGAAAACCGCGACGGCATACCCGAAAGCCGCGCCGTCTTCCGGGCCGGAGCTTTGCGGGCCTTCTACCACGACGCGGACCAGGACGGCGTTTCCGACTGGGCCGTCGCGTTTGACTCCGGACTTCCGCAAAGGGCCGAGCTGGTCGCCATGCCGGAAGCCGCGCCGGCGGGAGTCCCCCGCTACTACGACGCGATAGAATACGCGCTGGTTATCTGGAGCCGCTACCCGTCGGTCCAGCAGGTCGTCCTTCGAAACGAAACCTTCATCTTTCCGCCGGGAAGCTTCAACTACAGCCCCATAGCGTTTTACACCCTCGGCGCGTCCGAAACCTACGCGGGGCTGCTGGTTCCGGTGCGGAACCGGCTTAGCCAGGGCCTTACAAGGCGCATGCTGGTAATGTCCGCCGTCATATTGGAGCGTCCGAGCCCGGAGTTTTACGACGGCACGGAGCGCGTGTATCTTAGGCAGGGAACGCCCATACTTTCGGAGGTGACGGCCGGCGGAATGCTGGTTTCCGTGACCGAGTTTGAAAACGGTTTTCCGGTGATTCAGCGGGTGGATCTTGACAGGGACGGGCGGCTGGAAACCGTTCGCCGGTTCCGCAGGGGCACGGCCATGATCGAATCGTCGTCGAGCGACTGGGACGGCGACGGCTACTTTGAGTACACCGAGCTGCACCGGGAGGACGGCTCGATTATCCGTAACTAGGTGTTGCGCCAAGGATTTTTAGGGTATGAGAGTGTTTGCCGCTTTTTGCTTGTTTTTCGCGTCCTTTCTGGTGGTTGCGTGCCAAACGTCCGCAAGGCAGGAGGCGAGGCTGGTTCCCCGCCGAAGCACCGTGGAGATACGCCTTGACGAAATAAGGCAGCAGCTCGACGAAAACCCGGTAATGGCCATCGACCTTATCCATACCTACCGCGAGATTTACATGGTCACCGAAGGCTACGAAAGGGAAGCGGAGCTTCTTGCAATGGAAGCCCTGGCGACCGAAAACCTGCGCGGCTTTCTTGAAAGGGCGATTGCCGAGGACGATTGGGACGCGGCCATTTCCCTTGGACGCTCGCTTGCAAACGTGGAACAGACCGACTTCTCCGAATGGGAGCCGGACTTCACGCTTGCCTTTGCGCGCACGAGCCTGGAGGAAGGCGACACCCTGAACGCCTTTATCGCCGCAGCCCGTTCGCACGAAATGCGCCCGCTTTCGGCCGAGGACGCAATGCCGTTTCTGGAGCGCGCCGTGGAGGGAAGGCAGCGGGGGACCGCGGCCTTCTTCCTTGGGGCCGTGGAAAGGGCCGGCGGCGGCGGGGCCGTGCCGGAGGAAATCCGCGAGTTTGCCCGGGGCAGGGACACCCCAGCCGACATGCTGAGGGGCGTTGCCACGGTGATCGTCGATCGGGGTATGCGGGTGGAAAGGGGCAGGATCCACTTCGACAGGGTGGGCGGCTCCGCGTTCTTTGTGGATGCCTCCGGGCTTTTGATTACCAACTACCACGTCATTTCCAGCGAGGTTGACCCCACTTTCAGGGGCAGCTCCAGAATGTTCATACGCATGGGCGACGCCACAAGCCCGAGAATTCCCGCGCGGGTGGTCGGCTGGGACAGAACCCTCGACCTCGCGCTGATTAGGGCGCCCATAACCAGCGACTTCGTTTTTTCGGTGGTGGACAGGCGGGTGCCAAACGTGGGCGAGTCGGTTCTTGCCATCGGTTCGCCTATGGGCCTTGAGCATACGGTTACTTCCGGCATTGTTTCGTCGCTGGGCCGGCGCGGCGTTTTCCTGCAAGTGGGGGACGCGATGCAGATAGACGCGGCGGTAAACCCCGGCAATTCCGGCGGGCCTCTGGTGGATTCCACGGGCAGGCTTGTCGGCGTGGTTTTTGCCGGCACGTTCCTGCTTGAGGGCCTGAACTTTGCCATTCCTGCGGAACGCCTTATGGCGGCCCTGCCGGCCCTTACCCGCGGAGGCAGGGCGGAGCGCCCATGGCTTGGAACCGTTATCAGCGAAACCTTTCACGGGGCCGAGGTGCTTTACGCCGCGCCCAACACCCCCGTTTCCAGGCACCGCGTTCCGGAAGGCAGCATAATAAGGTCGGTAAACGGGCGCGAGGTTCGGGGGGCCCACGGCCAGCTTTTGCCCGCCTTGCAGGATTCGCTTTTCAGTCTTCGCCCCGGCGAGCTTGTGGCGCTGGAAACCGTGGAGGAAAACGGCGAAGTGCGCCGCCGCCTGATGATGTCGGCTGCCCGCCCCGAGCTTCCCCTGCTAAACGCCGCCAGAACCGACAGCCGCGAACGGCTTGCCACGCCCTTCTTTGGCATGGTGCTTGCCCCCGGTGGCGGAAGGGGCAGATCTCGCTTTCAGGTGGAAAGGGTTGTCCGGGGCTTCTTCGCGGACGAGGTTGGCGTTTCTGAACAGGACTCCGTATCGATAAGGAACTTCCGCGTGCTGGAAAGGGGCGGCCTTGGCGAAAGCTTCGTGGTGATGGAAGTGGTGGTACGAAAGCGCAACATGGGCTTTATGGACATGCCCTTCCAGTTCTTCGCCCCCCTGGATTCGCCGGATACGTTTTAACGCAGAACAGCGGTGGAACTGGATATGGCACGATTAATCTCTCCAGCATAATCGTGTCGGGTAGTGGGCCTATGTAAGCTTCGCTTACTGTTTGTTATGTGCAATGGCTTTTAATATGATCCCTCATAAAGGATGGTTAGCAAATTCTATATGTAGGCAACCTTTATATACTCATTGGGCAGATAAAAAATGTTGAAAAAAATCTTTCTTTAGCTTGACA
>Ga0209755_10002470_pt1 | contig 25378 bp, 23 predicted proteins | sample TergutCo191P1_FD_187301 | JGI IMG/M metagenome (GOLD analysis project Ga0209755, IMG submission 187301) | Cornitermes sp. P1 segment gut microbial communities from Petit-Saut dam, French Guiana - Co191P1 (SPAdes) (version 2) | ecosystem: Host-associated > Arthropoda: Insects > Digestive system...
GCGTAAGACCTGCGATGCTGACCAAGTTTACTAAGCTGATGATTAGAACGAGTTTAATTCCGATTTTCATTTTTTTCGCCTCTGTCTAATTGGTATTTTTCGGATAATGCTTAATATGCATCCATTTTTGATATTTTTCTTTAAACATTACCAGTTAAAATATACGAATATTTGGTATTCGGTAACAAGGAAATTCGATCTTTATATCCACTTTTTTAATGATTCGCGCATGAAATTGTGAATGTCGATTTCGTATACCATTTCAAGAGTTTCGCTGTTCAGGACTTCGTTGATTTTGCCGTTTGCGGTGATTTTTCCGTTTTTTAATATTATTGCGTTATCTCCGAATTGCCGCGCCAAGTTTAGATCGTGGAACACGCTTATTAAAATTTTGTTATTTTCTTTAACCCATGTCTTTAAAAAATCGAGTAACTCAATTTGATGTTTCAAATCGAGGTGGTTAGCAGGCTCGTCAAGCAAAATTATGTCTGGAGTTTGCGCTAAAGTTCTTGCTAAAAAAACCCTTTGTAAAGTACCGCCGGATAATTTATCAATTAAATGTTCTTTAATATCCCATAGGTCTAAATTTTTTATAATATTTTCGATAATACTTTTATCTTCATCGGAAAGAGTTTTTAGAAACCCCTGCGAATAAGCGTAACGCCCCATCGAAACAGTTTCGTAAACCGTGTAAGGAAAAAACACCTGCGCGCTCTGACTTAATAACGCGGCTTTCTTTGCAAGTTCTTTCCGGGGAATGGTAGAAATATTTTCACCGTTCATTAAAACATCACCGCGGTAATCTATAATTCTGGCTATCGATTTTAACAAGGTGCTTTTTCCGCAGCCGTTAGGACCAAGTACGCAAAGACTTTCGCTGTTCCCAAGCTCGAAATTAATGTCGAATATTACGTCAACGCCGTTATAACCGGCGGATAAATTTTCAATTTTAAGCATAATTTTTCCTTCTGAAGTATACCCAGGCGAAAAACGGCGCACCTATTATTGCCGTAATTGCGCCTACCGGCAATTCAGACGGAGAGATAACAGTCCTTGCGATAAGATCGGCGCAAACCATCAACGAACCGCCGAGTAAAAATGACATGGGCAGCAGATGTTTGTGCCGCGAGCCGATGATCCTACGCGCCGCGTGAGGGGCGATTAAATCCACAAAACCGATAACGCCGCTGAGAGCGACTGCCGCGCCTGTAAGCACAGCGCAGAGAGCCAAAAGTTTTTTACGAAGCCGCTCTGTTTCCACCCCGGCGGATTTTGCCTGCTCATCTCCGAAACTTAATATATCCATTTCTTTCGTATGCAGAAAAATACCGATGGTTCCAATGATAAAAAACGGCAGCAACAACCAGACATAACTCCAGCCGCGCATCGCGAAACTTCCCATCTGCCACAACGCAATCCGTCTTAGGTCGTCGGAAAAAACCGCGCTGAGAGTCGTTAAAATCGCGTTTAAAAAAAGCGATAAAACCATGCCGCACAGAATAATTGTGTTATTCGACATCGATCTGTCAATACGCGAAGAAAAAGAAGCGACAAAGAAAACCGTTAAAAGCCCGAAAATAAAACCTGTTAACGGCAAAGAAAAGCCAAACATGAAGGGCAGGGTAACGCCGCTAATAATGATAATCCCAGCTCCTAAAGACGCTCCCGACGACACGCCCAAAATGTAAGGAGAGGCAAGTGGATTGCGCAAAATCGACTGGCAAACAGCGCCGCTCATAGCGAGGCACCCCCCGACAAGGAAGGCAAGCATCACTCTCGGCAGTCGCAATAGCCATACAATCGAAACATTTTTCGCATCGATATTTTCAGATAATGGCAGTTTAAAAATTTTGTGAAGCGTTATTAAAATTGTATCGCTAAAACTAATGCTGGAACTGCCAAGAGACGCTCCTATACCCACAACAAACAAGGAGATGACAACACTAATAATAATTCGCGCTTTACTACTCATAAACCCAATAATAAACCTTCCCTCTTAATCCGTGCTAATCAATTTAATCCGCGTTAATCCGTGGCTCCTGTGTCCCAGTTCCCGGATACACAGCTTCCTGCATTTGCCGCAAAGCTAGCACAACTCTCGCCGACGGTCTAACCGATGAATCAGTGTCAATCTGATAAACGCGGTTATTTTGCACCGCGCTGATATGGTTAAACCCTGGACGGTTTTTTATCTCTGCAATCGGGTTATCAATGTAATTTACATTTGTTAAAATCACATCAGGATTACGCGCAATAACCGCCTCCGCTCCCGGAGTTACAAGCCAGTTATCATTTCCAAAAACATTAACAGCGCCGATAACATAAATCATATCACTGATAAAACTTTCCTTCCCGAAAGTCATCATATCAGGCGCGGCGGAAATTTCAAAGTACACTGTTTTTTTATTTTCGATCTCTGACGCCTTTTGCGCAATCTCATCAACCTGATTCTTCATTGAACTGACAAGTTTTTCTCCCTCTTCCCCCGCCTTCAAAATCTCCGCTATAAACCTAATATCAAGGTAAATGTCTTCTATGCTTTTACTCATGGAAATATAAACTACGGGGACACCCATTTCACGCAGCAGCCGAAACGGGTCTTCGCCGCTGCCGGATGGGTTATGCCCGCTAGCAATAATTAAATCAGGCGACAGGTTTATAATCACTTCCGCGTCCGGGTAGAAAAAATCCAGCAGCGGCAATTTGCCTTGCAATTCCGCCGGAATGCCAGACACATTTACGGAATGTTTATCAATCGCGACAAGCTTATCCGCCTGCCCAATATCAACAATTATTTCCGTGTTAGACGGCGCGGTGGAGATTACTCGCTTTATATCACCTTTTATGATAACGCTTCTACCTGCTCGATCAATTATCTCTTTACTTTTATCTGCGCTGCAGCTTGTTATAATTATTATAAAAATAACTAATAAAATTAAAACCGCATGCTCAATAAAATACTTGAGGGGTGTCAGCGGCAAAGCGTCGCATATGCGGAGCATGTGCGGCGTTTTGGCGGCTGACAGTACCCCCGAATAATTCTTTAAGCATGCGATTTTATTATTATAAATCATCTTTCTTTTCCTTTTTATTATTAATATCAAATTTACCGCGAAGCCCGCACACGAGCGATATCCCCGGCATATGATAACCGGCAAAAGATTCATACTGCGCGTTCAAGAAATTACGCAATGAAGCGAAGAATGTAATATTTTTTCCTGCGTTCTGATTTAGTGTAACATGAGCTACACAATAGGGATCAAGAGCCAACTTGTTTGTAGTATCCGCATACCGCGTTGATTGGAAATGCGCCGACAGTAAAATAAATCCTGTTTCCCACGCAAGGTCTACAGAGCCGCCCACAATATGCATTGGCATATATGGGATGCGAAAAGCGTTTTTAAAATCTTGTTCGTCATTTAAAAGCCAGCTGTATTGGAACTGATAACTTGCGCTGATTTTTAATGATTTTAAATTCCATTTATCAAGCTTCAATGTTAATACAGGACGAAAATCAATGCCTGTAAAACACGCCGTGGAAATATTTTCGGGGCTCCATCGTCCACCCTGACTTTTTACCCAATGTATTGAATCTGTCGTATACTGCCAAAAAAATGTTGAAGAAAATGAAAACTTTTTGTTAAACTTGATTTCTCCTATGATGTCTGCGCCCCAGCCGTCTTCCGGGCGAAGGTCAGGATTACCCGACATTGTCCCATCCATGCTGTTGTAATAAAGATCGTCGAAGTCCGGGAATTTAAAACTGCGAAAATAATTATTTTTTAAAGTGACTACATCATTTATTTGCCAGCTTACGCCGAGCTTGGGAACAGCCACTATCTGCTTTGCGTCTGTTACTGTTTTTAACGAACCTATTAACAGCAGTTTTTTTATAGGTTTATATTCGGCAGTAAAAAAAAGCCCTCCAAGGTTGCCGATTTCTACAGAATACGTCTCTTTTGGATCATCTGTATTAATGTATAAAAAACGCCAGTCAATGCCGGAACGAAGCGTGAATTTATCGCCTTGATACCAGTTCCAGCGGTTAATTGCTGTTAAATAATGATCGTTACTCGAAATATTTACGCCGTAAGTTGTAAATGATGTCTGATATGTCAAAGACGCGTCAGTCGAAAGATCGTCACGAAACGCGACAGGCGCCGCGAATACGATGTTTTCTGTCAGTATCAAATCGGTAGCAAGAGCTGAGCCTGTTGAGTTCATCGTGATTGGGGAATTCTTGTGCGCGTAATACGCCTTCGTATCGCTCAGTATAGACGCGTCTTTCGGCAGAGAGAACACAAACTGCGCGTTTGCGCCGCCGTCGTATACTTCGTTGCTGACTTTGCGGCGCGCAAAACCATAATCGTCTTTGTAAAGATAATGGTTACCGGCTCTGTTGCCAAACAGGGACGCTCTCCATGAAAAATTTTCTTTTCCGTATCCAATAAAGAAGTTGAGAGACTGCGTGTCAAGAAGATCGATGAATTCAGGCTCTCCGATTGCTCCCTGCGCCTGACGCAAATTATATTTTCCCGGCATATAACCCGTATTTGAAAGAGTAAAACCAAGATTTAATCCGGCTTTTTGTTTTTTAATAGTTATAATATTGATAACTCCGCCTAACGCTCCGGATACATTGTATTTTGTATCCGAGCCGCCGTATATTATTTCGATGCGCTCAACATTGCTCAGATCGATCTGGTTGATATCGAATTCACCGGAGCGCGGAGAGTTTGCCGGAACGCCGTCAATTAATACTGCGATGCGCTCTGTATCAAAACCGCGAAGATTCATTTCTGTTTGATTGCCATGTCCGCCGTAGCGGACAACATTCATATTAATTTCTTCTTCAAGGAGAGCCGCTAAATCACGCGCCGCGCTTTTTTCGATTGTCTCTTTGTCGATTATCGTCATTTGCTGTGTTGTTTCAGGCGTTCCGGTAAAGATGATCGGTTTTGAAGATTCGCCAAAATCTTTAAATTCGTCATAATCAGATTCTTCATTATTTGGTTCCTGAGATTCCTGAGCCGCAAGTTCTTGTAAAGCAAGAGGGAAGAGAGACAACATAAAATGTATTATTAAAACAGCGGATATTTTTATTTTATTTTTCATAATTTATTTTTCTCTTTGCTGCGGAATAACTACTCCCCAGCTGATAAATTCCGCTTCATTCTCAACATTGTTATAATCAATCGCTTCTTGCAGAGTTTTTTGTTCGGTGTAATAATCTTCTCCGGCATATAAATCAGCAAGGTTCACCGAGTTTGCCATTTGGATGATATCTTGTTCAAGAACGCGAAAGAAAATTCCAAAGAATGGTTTTTCACCCGGCGCGAGTCCTTGATTTGCATAGCCGCCGGAATCCTTAAGCCATGCAGGGTCTGCTCCTTCAAAATATTCGATTATAATCGCGCCACGGTTATTGTTATCGTTAAAAATATTTATAGCCCTTACAATTCCAGCGTAAGCAAAACCCCGGTTTCCGTCTGTGCCGGCAGAATCATCATCCTGCTGATCGTAAACCTTGTCGTCATATAATAAAATATAATCATCGTTCTTAGGCGTGTCCTGCGTTGAGTAAGTTTTTGGATTGTCAATGTTAAGCGTGGGAAACAGCGATTGCAATTTTGTTTTATCCGCTGCGGTAAGATTGCTCCATTTGCGGATATAGTACTCGTCGAGCTTGCCGATTCCCGCGTAATGGGAATACCACACTCCGCTTAAAAAATTTAGGCGTTCTTCAAAAACTGCGCTGCCTGAATGATAGGTGTCTGTTTTATCGGCGTCGCCGATATCTCCGTAATCGCATGAGCAGATAACAGAGATTAATGTGAGTAGTAATATTATTAATGTTAGAGATTTTTGTTTCATTTATTGCACCTTGCGCACAACACGGAAACCGACATAGGCATCCCTGTAATTTGTAATGTATCCCCAGCGATCCGCGACGCAGGACATTGTAATATTCGATCCGACACCGCCGCCTGCCATAGGTTTCTGATTAAAGCGGCTGCTGTATGTTTCTCCGTCTGCCGGAGTATCCGCGCCAGATGCGATGTTGTAATTCATCCAGCCCCATCCCCATTCCTGAACATTACCAGAAAGATCGTATACACCCAAACGGTTTGCGTTTTTTTTTCCGACATCTTTAATAGCAAAAGCGGAGTTGCCGTGATGCCATGCGGTATCATCCGCGTCATTGCTTCCCGAATATAAAAACATCCAGTCTGTTTTTCCGGGATCACCGCCGCGCGCCGCGTATTCTCTTTCAACTTCGGTTGGAAGTCTGTAGCCGTTTTTGTTTTTATTCATAACCGCATTATCGCATACGGTTGAATTCTCGTTTCGTGAATCACGAATTATTGTTTCGTCATAATAATAAACAGGTTCAAGTTCTGCCATTTCGCTGTAAGCGTTACACCATACGATAGCGTCCCTCCAATTGATATTGCTTATAGGTTTGTTTTTATTTGATTCATTCGGAGCGTTTATTTTATTTTGGAAGGAATAACCATTTGCTTCAGCCCAAACCTGAACATCATGCCAAAGCTGCCTTGTTGTTTCGTGTTTCGCCATAAAAAACGGTTCGATTTTGATTTTTCTGCCTTCTGTAAACACGCCCTGTTTTACCAATGTTTTTCCCGCGTTCATGTAGGTAGAATCTGCCGGAACTGTAACCTGTATGGAGTAGCTGTGGCTTCCTGTTACGGTTCCGCCTGATACATACGCGAAATTTTCATAAATTAATGAAGGCGGAGCCTGAGGAGTTTCAGATATTCCGCCTTCAAAATCATTTTCATTTTTTTTCTTTATCCAAATGTAATATTGTGTTGAATTATTCAAACCGTTAATTACAGTTCCGGCGACAGGAAGCGAGACGGTAATTATGCCGTTCCATTTAGCCGAGTTTTCCGTTTTATTGTCCGTTCCGTACCATACCTCATATTCAACGCCGTCTTTCGCAGTCCAGCCTATACACAGTTCACCATCTCCGCTAATTGCAGATAACGCAAGAATTTGGGTCTCCGGTATTTGTTCTGCCGGTGGTGTTTCTTCTTCATGTTCATCGGGCGGCGGCGTACAGCCGGAAAACAAAAAGACAATAATTAGGAAAATTAAAAGGAGGAAAACGGGAATAATTTGAGCTATTGTTTTTTTATTCATCGTCTTCCTCCTGCCGATTTTGTTTATTACATTGGTTTATTATTTTTCAAAATCCATTAAATCATCAGAAAAATCATAAGTTCCGTTAATATATTTGCTTTCTGCGGCGGCTATGGACGCTTCGCCTGCGCTAAAAGTATACATATTTTCGCTGCCGCCAATAGCCAACTTTACCTCATCCCCGTCATGATTTTCCCAGTACAAAACGGTGTATGTGTTTATGATATCGGCATTAGCCATATCATTTCCGATTAAAGCATATCTGAACACTATATACCCCGTATCTTCTTCCTCCGCTTCCGCTGCTTTTACAATTTCACCTATGAATATTGTTACTATGGATGGCGTAGCGTTCATTGAAATATCCATTGAAACTTTAATTCTTTTATCTGTAATTGAAACAAAGATCATTTCCATATCATAATCAATCCAATCGCCTTCTAATGCGTTTTTAAATTGAGTTCCGTTGAATTTATAACAATCGCTGTAAAAACCAAAATAACCGCCTGCGACTGTCATTGTTGATTCCGCTTCCGCCTGAGTTGCTTTGCCTCCTGTCGCGGTTTCAGATTGGAAATCAAAGTCGGGATCCTCGCTATTGCTTGCGCCTGATACAGAGAAAGTAGATGATGTCAGATTTTTATAGTGAATAACATAGAATTTTCCTTCCGAATCTGTAAAAGTTGAATTTTCCGTATATTGAATGGTAATGTAACCGGCGTCCGCGCCATCTGCGTTATGCGCAATGATTGTTCCTGTATAAGAAACAGAACCGCCATAACCGGAAGTAAATGTAGTTGCGTTAATTATATATTCTTCGCCCCATATTGATTCCCATGTTCCCTTTAAGTTCTCCAGTATAATTACTGACGGAACATCATCGCTTTCTCTGTTAAGACTGCTGTACATTCCAAAATACCCGGCAGAAACTGTCATTGCCGATTCCGCTTCCGCCTGAGTTTCTTTGCCGCCTGACCCAACGCCGTACTCGAAAGCAGGATCGTCAGCATGATATGCGCCCGCTATCGACAAGGTTGATGATGTTAAATCTTTATAGTGGATAACATAAAACTTGTCTTCGGGATCAACATAAGACGAATTTTCCGTAAGTTGAATTGTAATGTAACCTGCATTTTCTTTACTCCGATGTCCGACAATTGTTCCTGCGTAAGAGTTTTCAGAAATAAATGTTTCAGCGTTAATAATATATCTTTCAATATACCCTCCGCCCCAATCATAAGACCATGTTCCTTTCAACATTTCAGGCATAACGCTTGCTGTATAATCATCATTTGACTGATGATTATCATCATTAGAGCCATCGAGTTCGCACGATACAAACATTGCGCCAAACGCAAGAACTAATATTAAAGCAGCGTAAAAACCTGCGCGTCTTCCAATTTTCGCGTAACTCCCAAACCTTTGGTTTGATGTAACTTCGTGGTTAATTATTCTAACCAAATTCATAAAACTCTCCTTGCCGGAGAAAAGACAAAAAGACCGTATTAAATTAATGACGAGACATTAGTATCAGAAATGTTAATTCGGCTTTTCACAGGCTTTTCCTCGAACCTTGAAAAATGTTCGCTTTCCAATGAAAGCGCGTATACCTAAGTTTCCTGACTTATGGGCAATTCACCTATTGACCTTCCCGGTTTCCCAGTGGTCGTAACCAATAGAATCTTCCCAATTACAGTTACGGGTTAGCGGGGGATTTTCACCCCACTTCCTTTGAAATATACATTGATAGTTTATATTTTACCGGCGAGTATGTCAAGAAGAGAATTTGCAGTATAATTGTGTAGAAATTAAATAGGAGCAGTTTAATGAATATTTTAGTAATTGACGGTATGGGCGGCGGAATTGGCAAATCCATTATTGAGCATATTAAAAATGAGCTTCCCGATGTAATAATTACGGCAGTTGGAACGAACTCGATAGCGACTTCGGCAATGCTTAAGGTAGGTGCGAACAATGGAGCGACCGGCGAAAATGCTGTGATTTTTAATTGCGCTAAAGCAGATTTTATTATCGGGGTTACCGGGATAATTTTTGCAAACTCTATGCATGGTGAGATAAGCCCCGCTATGGCTGCGGCGGTTTCGTCAAGTTCAGCGCATAAAATTTTACTGCCGATTGATAAATGCAGCGTAACTATTTTAGGTGTTACTGATAAACCTTTACAATCTTATATAAATGAAATTCCGGTAAAAATTAAAGAAAAGGTAAGTTGACTCATCTACCTTGACGTTGACCCGTCCGCCTGCGTAAGCAGGCAATAAATCAATTCCTTAAAAGAGCCAACGACGAAGTCGTTGACACGTTTTTCGTTTTTATGAAATAATAGGAATAACTTGTACCATGAAGGTATAGCTTTTCAAGTCTTTTTTTACTCTCAACTGTTCCAATAAATAATACCATGAAGGTATTTTGCGCTTCAGAAGAACGCAAAACAAACTCGAACTTGTGTTTGAGTATTATTTATTTTCTTGAGGAGTTTTTATGGTCGCTGCAGGTTTTATTAATGATGTTGCTTATACGCAACTATCATGGAAAACAACAAAAGCAGTATTGGGGCAGTGTTTGTTCCTTACTCTTGCTTTGGTTCTTCCAACCTTAACACACAGGTTGGGGTTAAATTATCTTATTGCGCAGCCAATGCATTGGATGATTTTATTTGCAGGTTTAACTTATGGTACATTTTCAGGCTTGATTATTGGCGCTTCAATTCCTATTGTTTCTTTTTTAATATCGGGTATGCCAATGCCGATGATGTTGCCTTTAATGATACCAGAACTAGCCGTTTATGGTTTATTAACAGGTTTGTTAAAAAATAAAATCACGTCATTCGGATCGGTTACAGTGGCTTTAATTGCAGGCAGAATAGTATTTTTACTTTTATTCGTAATATCAGGACGTTTAAGTGTGCCTTTCTTTGAATATGCGCAAACGACTTGGATGCCGGGTATTGTTGCGGTTATTTTACAAATTGTACTGTTGCCGTTTTTAGCGGCTCTTTATATAAGATCGGTTAAAGATTAATAAATCCAATCTATCATATACTAATTAATAATATTTTTAGTATATGATAGAAAATCTAGAGCCGTAATTAAAATTAACTTCAATCTTTTCTTGTAATTAAATAATAGGGTAGAGCTACAAATAATATACCGCCAAGCATATTGCCCAAAGTTGCAGTTAATATATTGTAAAAATATACGCTTATGCCGATTCCGTTGTTTATAAGAGAAATTGTAAGCAATGTCATGTTTGCGACACAGTGTTCAAATCCGGTTGTAACAAAAGCGAACATGCACCAGAAAATTATAATCAGCTTGCCGCTTTCGCTTTTGCAGCGAAAGGATGACCATACAGCGAGACAAACAAGTATATTACAAAGAATAGCTCTAAAAAAAAGCGGAATAAATGCGAGAGTTGTTTTTTCTGCGGCGACAGTGTTTATAAAAGCTCCAAGAGGACCAGCCTCTAATCCTGTGCCCAAAAAAACCAGAGAGATTATAATCGAACCAAGCCAATTTCCAATGTAGCAAAATATCCACAGTTTAAGCGTCTGACCTAAGTTGACGGTTTTTGAAAACAATCCCACGGACATTATAAAATTGCTGCCTGTAAATAATTCTGCTCCCGCTATAATTACAAGACTCAATGCTATACAAAATGGTACGCCCATTGCGATTCTTGCATGAGGCTGACCATCAAGCAAACTGCCGATTGTAAATGAAAGAAAAACGCCAATGCCGATAAAAACACCGGCTAACATAGAAGAGATAAAATATCCGCCGGGATTTTTATTAAAATATTCTGTTTTGGTTTTTGCTGCAGTTGCTGCTATAGAAAAATCATCTTTATACATGATCGCTCCTAATCATTTAATACTAATCCGTATTCCAAAGAACAATTTTATTATTTTCTTTTGTTTTTGCCATATCAATAACACGCTGATTCGATGAACCGCAAAATTGCAATGATACTGATTTTAATTCATGAATATACTTTCCGTCAATCAGTATATCGCTTGAAAATAATAAATCATTTACGCTGTTATCACTTTTTTCTATTAATTGCTCGTATGTGAAACCTGTATAAGTAACTATATCTAAACCAAGCTGACGCGCCGCCTGAGCGATTTGCGTTAGTTCAACAGCTTGCAAAAAAGGCTCTCCGCCTGAAAATGTTATTCCGCGGATATTTTTTTGTTTTTTTATCATACGGATAATTTCCCGCGCTGTAAATTCTTTTCCGGCGTTAATTTCCCAGCTATCGGGGTTGTGACAATGAGGGCAGCAGTGAATACAACCCTGTGTAAAAATGACATAACGCAAGCCAGGACCGTCTACTAAACTGACAGGCGTAATTCCCGATAAACGCATTCTGTGATTGTAACATTAATTAAACTTCTGGTGAATCTGCCTGTGCCGGATTTCCGCCAATTTACTGTCATTAAATCGATCAAGCGTTGACAAATATCCCGTAATTCGGCGCAGCCGGCTAATATTTTTTCCGCTGCATTTCGGACATGTATCTTCTTCGATAATACCGTTCAATCCGCAATCTCTGCAAATATCAACAGGGAAATTAATTGCGGCGTAACCCATATCCGCTTCCGCCATCGCTCTTATCAATGATTCAAACGCGTTAATATTATTTTCAGGAGCGGATTGCAATTCTACATAGGAGATATGCCCCGCGTTGCAGTATTTATGGTATACGCCTTCAATCTCAATTTTTTTCATCGCGTTTATCTGGTATTCCACAGGCACATGAAATGAATTTGTATACCATTTTTTATCCGTTATGCCTTTAATTTGCCCGTAACGCTCTGCGTCAATTTTTGTGAATTTTCCGCTTAACTGTTCCGCAGGCGTTGCGAGTAACGAGAAGTTTAATCCGTATTTTTTGGACGCTTCATCGCATTTGCGCCTCATGTGGCTTATAATCGCAACGCCGATTGCCTGCGCTTCCTGGCTTTCGCCGTGATGTTTTCCGGTTAAAGATACAAGACATTCAGCCAGTCCGATAAAACCAATGCTGAGAGTTCCGTTGCGTATAGCTTTTTCAATTGTGTCATTGTAAGATAAATCTTCGCTGTCGAGGTAAAGTTTCTGTCCCATCAAAAACGGAAAATCTTTCACTTTTAAATTTTTCTGCACATTATAACGTGTTAAAAGCTGCTCAACGCAGGTGTCAAAAATTTCATCAAGGTATTTCCAGAAAAGCGATATATCTTTTTCACCGCAATGCATTGCGCGTATACCGAGACGCGGAAGATTAATGGTTGTAAAAGAAAGGTTACCCCTTGAGTTTGTCACTTCCTGTCCGTTAATATTTGATATAACCCTTGTTCTGCAGCCCATGTACGCAACTTCCTGATCGCGGAAAGGCTTGTTAAAACTTGAGTCCTGAAATGAAAAGGAAGGAAAAAGCCTTTTGCACGCAACCTGCATACTCAATTGAAAAAGATCGTAATTGGGATCTCCTTCTTCAAAGTTCACATCTTCTTTTATTTTAAAACAGACATTCGGGAATAAAGGCGACTCACCCTTACCTAAACCTTTTTCGTAGGCGCGTAAAAAACATTCTGTGACCATTCTGCCGGCTTCGCTCGTATCGGTGCCGAAATTAATGCTGGAAAATGGAACCTGCGCGCCTGCTCTTGAATGCATGGTATTCAAGTTATAAATAAATCCTTCCATCGCCTGAAAAGTTTCTTCTTTGGTGCGTTCATACGCCACAGTTTTAATTTTTTCTTCATCGGCGGTTAAACCAAGTTCTGTTAAATTTTGGCGCAGCAGGTTTTCCTGTTTTGCTTTTTCAAGCTCGACATAAACGCCCATATCTCTGTCAAAATACGCGAAAGACTGACCTCCGTGCATATCATTTTGATTACTCTGTAAAATAATCGCGGCAAGAGAAGCGGCGGTCTTAATTCCTTTTGGGGAGCGTATAAAACCATGCCCGTTATTAAAACCATCGCGTAACAGTTTATCAAGCGGAATTTGAAGACATGTTAAAGTTTTACCGTACCATGATAGATCATGTATATAAATATCTCCGTTTATGTGAGCGTTGGCTTCTTTTTCGGGAAGGACGCGTTTAAGATAATAATTTTTAGACGCAATCTCCGATATTTGCAGAACTTTCGCCGACGGAGAATTTCCGACATTTGCGTTATCGCGGTTTGTCTCCTGTAAAATTTCAGAAACCGCGTTCATCAATTCGCTTCTTGCTTCGCGCAGCCTTGATCGATCTTCACGGTATAAAATATAAGCCTTTGCCGCTTTTGCGAGACTTTCCTCGATTAAGACAGTTTCTACTAAATCCTGAATATTCTCCACAGTAAAATTATCTTCGCTGTATTGCTGTTTTACTTTTTTTATTACTATAAGAGTTAATTCCATCGCTTGCTGCCGATCCGCCTCTCCGACAGCCTGAAGACATTTAAAAATTGCGTCCGTTATTTTGCTTTCATGAAAACTCTGAGACCTTCCGTCTCTTTTAATAATTGACGAGAACATTTACACCCCTCCCAGGTCTTAATCCGCGAAACCCGGCCCTTTTTAGACGTATACCAAAGTTTCCTGACTTATGGGCTATTTTCTTGCCAGCCTTCCCGTTTTTAGCCAGTGGCTGATATAAAACTCGCGTTTTTCGGCAAAATTTTCCCAATTACAGTTACGGGATAGCGGAGGATTTGCGTTTCTGAAGAACCGCGCACCCCTCTTCCTTTGAAATATACAAAAGGCAGTTTAAAGCGGTTTATTTAAATTGTCAAGCATGGTTCTCTTGCCTATTGACACTTAGAATTATTTAACATATCTTAATGCATAGTAAACATATATGTTTATGATATTCAACTTCATTGGAGGAAAAAAATGAAAAAATTATTATTGGCGCTGTTGGCTGTAAGCGCGCTGCTTGTAATCGCCGCGGGATGTAAATCAGGAAAATCAGGTTCCGATCTTATCGTTGGCGCAACGCCGGTTCCTCACGCTGAACTGCTTAATCTCGTTAAAGAAGATTTGGCGAAACAGGGAATCACTTTAAAAGTTGTGGAATTCACGGACTATGTTCAGCCCAATTCCGCATTAATCTCGGGAGACATCGACGCGAATTTCTTTCAGCATATTCCTTATTTAAATTCAAATGACACATGGACTGAAAAATTAGTTTCGGCTTTCGGCGTTCATGTTGAACCTTTTGGATTGTATTCGGAAAAGTTTTACAGGATTGATGATTTACCGAACGGCGCTTCCATCGCTATCCCGAATGATCCGACAAACGGCGGACGCGCTTTGCTGCTCCTCCAGTCCAAGGGATTAATTAAGCTCAGAGACGGAGCCGGATTGAATGCCACATCACGCGACATTACAGAGAATCCCAAGAATTTACGCTTCCGTGAACTTGAAGCCGCTTTGCTTCCGCGTTCATTGAATGATGTTGACGCTGCCGCTATTAACGGCAATTTCGCGCTTCAGGCGGGATTTAATCCTCTCAGCGACGCTCTCTTAATTGAAGGCGCCGAATCGCCGTATGTAAATATTGTAGTTGTGCAAAAAGGCAGGGAGCAGGACGAAAAAATCATCGCTCTCAAAAACGCTCTTTTAAGTCAGAAAGTGAAGGATCACATTATCAATACTTATTCGGGCGGAGTAGTCTCGATTTTTTAATATTAAACAAATGAGCAATAAAGGAGCGGTAGTTTCTTTATTGCTTGTTTAGTGTTATTCTATTTATATGATCGTTCTTAAAGGGATTTGCAAAGCCTATCCCGGTATTACTGTACTAAGAAATGTCGATATTGAAATTCCCGACAACTCGATTTTCGGAATCATCGGTAAAAGCGGCGCGGGGAAATCCACACTGCTGCGAATCGCGAGTCTTCTTGAAAAACCCGACTCAGGAGAAGTGCATTACGATTCTGAAAGAGTCGATATTTTAAAAGGAAAACTTCTTCTCGAACGCCGTAGAAAAATGGGAATGATATTTCAAAATTTTAATCTTTTAGGTTCGCGTAACGCCGCGGAAAATATCGCCTACCCGCTTGAAATCGCCGGAATGCAGAAAAAACAGGTTGATAAAAGAGTAAATGAACTTCTGGAAATTGTTGATATAAAAGACAAACGCAAGGCAAGGATGAGCGAATTATCCGGCGGGCAAAAACAAAGGGTTGCAATCGCAAGAGCTTTAGCCGCGAATCCGCAGGTACTTTTCTGCGATGAAGCGACAAGTTCTCTTGATCCTCAAACAACGCGTTCCATTTTATCTCTTATAAAAGACCTGCACTCAAGGCTTTCGATAACGGTTTTTTTAATAACTCACCAAATGGAAGTAATCCGCGAAGTGTGTCAGCAGGTTGCTGTTTTGGAAAAGGGAATCGCCGTAGAGCACGGAACAGTCGCTGAGATTTTTGACGCGCCAAAAACACAAGCCGCAAAGGATTTAGTCCATGGATAACGAAAGATTGATGGAAGTTCTTACAATGCTTCCGCAGGCGACATTAGAAACCGTTTTCATGACATTCGCGTCCGCCGTTCTCGCGTCCCTCCTCGGCTTTCCGCTTGGAACTTATCTTTATGTCACCTCACCCTCAGGGCTTACGCCGAAACGAATAACATACAATGTGGTTTCCCGTATTGTAAATCTGCTTCGCTCGCTTCCTTTCATTATATTGATGATTCTTTTGATTCCCTTCACGCGGATGATTATTAAAACCAGCATAGGTCCGTCCGCTGTGATAATTCCGCTTTCAATTGCCGCGGCTCCCTTTGTCGCGCGCGTTGTAGAATCCGCTCTTGAAGAAGTTGACAAAGGCGTACTGACCGCGGCAAGGGCGATGGGTTCCACCAATATGCAAATTATTTTTAAAGTGCTGATACCCGAAGCTATGCCCGCACTCATTTCCGGTCTTGCTCTGACAATAATAAATCTTATCGGTTATTCTGCCATGGCGGGCGCTCTTGGCGGCGGCGGACTTGGAGACCTCGCAATCCGTTATGGCTACTATCGTTTCAGAATTGACGTAACAATAGCCGCCGTAATTATAATATTGATCCTTGTCGAAGCTGTGCAGATAACAGGTACGATTATAAGCAGAAAACTTTTAGCGCGGCGGTAGATTTTTTATAAATAAAAAATTGCAAAACATTAAAGCCGCTATAAATTATTAAGTTCTTTTGTATACGCGTGAGGATATCTACTTTATTAAAAACGTGAATAATCCTGGAAAAAGATATTGTACAATTGCGCTGCCAACTACACCAACAATAAGACCGATTATAATTTCTTTAGTGAAACGGAAAATATATTGCTTTTTCGCCCATTGTAATTTTGGAGTATTGAAACATTCACTTTCAAACTGATCGATTAGTTCAGAAGTCTGATACCACTTTTCAAAAGCTTTCTCATTATCTTTCATGCCTTCATTCTGTCTTGCTTCTCTGGCAAGTCTGACTATCGTCGTTCTTTTATTAGATAACGAAGACCAGAATGTTCCATTATCTATTAAATGCAGGTCGGCTTTCATTTTTAATAATTTCTCATAATTTTTGTTATGATATTTTAATTTTAACTTAAACGCATCTAACATCCCGCGTTTAAGGTGAGAATACGCTTTATCTGCACAGTGTTCTTCTGGCTCTCCGTCGACATGAAACCGTTTTAAATGATCGAAAGCCGAGTGTATCTCAAACAATAACTCCACCGGTAAGGTATTATTCCGCGCTTCAATCTCACTGTAGAGGATTTTTACTTTTTCATTATAAAAACTGTATACATCATTCTCTTTCATTTTGGATGCGCAAGTATCTTGTCTATCTCCTTGTTTAATTGCTCTGAAGTAGCGATACTGTCGCGAAGTACATTGCCGCGACCGATTACCGGAAATTCGGTCGTAAAAGAGAGTTTCTTCTTGTTTTTTTCTTCCAAATGGCGTCTTAGTGCACCCGGAGAAAATTTTCGTATTTCATCAGCCGATAAACCGACTGATTTTTCAGCATTTCTCTCGATCGCAGCAAATAACATTGTTTTTCCTCTTCCTTGTCTCAGTTTATATAATAATTTAGAATAAAGCAACCATAAATTAATGAGTGCCGTATCTTGATTAAATTTCGGCGGATTCTGCATATAAATTCTCCTTTTTTAGGTCATTAGAAGTAACAACTCTATACCCCCATTTCCGGCTCGGCGAACTGCGGATTTTCTCTTTCAAATTTCTTAAAACGGTGAGAAATTACTTCGGAAAGGTCGTTTAATATCTTTTCCTGCAGTTCCGCGAAGGTTCCGGTCTCTGAAATGGGGTAAGATTTGGTAGAAAACAGAGCAGGAGCGTCAATTTCAAGCGCGGCGGCTATTCTTTCAAGCATTTTGGGAGTGGGAAATTTCTTTTCGCTTTCGATTAAGGCTATATAATTTGTTGATGTATTCACTTTTTCGGCTAGTTGTGCCTGTGTAATTCCAAAAACTTGTCTCTGAGCCTTCATATTGAAGGCTAATACAGATCTTAAACTTGTCATACCTTCAATTTATACCTTGAATTATCATTATTTATTAATAGTTACTTGACAATTTACGATAAGTAAATTATATATTTCCATATAGTAAATTATCTTGTATATTGTATATATTTTATGTATGTAGTTTTGGTTTTTAGAATGTTTTTAAGGTAATTAATTATTCCTTCAAAAAGGGAAGAAAGTATTAAAAGGAGTATTTAAATGAGAAATTTTGCAAAATTGTTGGGAATTTTAATTATTTTTGTGACTTTTGGGGCGTTTTTTACAAGTTGTGATCTCTTTTACCCAGGAGATCCAGTTATCACAGTGTCTTCTAATGATATGTCACCTATTAGCGGAACTGTCAGTATTACAGGAATTGCTCAAGCGGGGCAGACACTAACAGCGAATTATGACTATAGTTCTGCATCTTATCAATGGAATCGAAACGATAATACGGTTATTGGCTCAGAATCAAGGTATTATACCGTTACAACCGCTGATGTAGGTTTTACCATTTCAGTTACTGTTACTATGCCTAGTTATTCAGGGAGTCTGACAAGTTTACCTACAGAAAAAATAGTGCCTGCAGATGCAAGCCCCGGCTTGGCTTTTACATTGATAAACAATGGTACCGCATATTCTGTTTCAAAAGGAACGGCAATTGCCGCAGCAGTAGCAATACCGATTCTTTATAAAGACCTTCCCGTAATTGAAATAGAAAATTCAGGGTTTTCATCGTATACAGAAATGACAAGTATCATTATACCGGAAGGCATATCGAAAATAGGAAATTACGCGTTTTATTACTGCAGTAATTTAGAAAGCGTTACAATTCCAATGGGCTTAAATAATATTGGTGATTTTGCGTTTGGCGGATGCAGTAAATTGAATAAAGTTTTTTACGGTGGAACAGATAACTCAACATGGGCAGCCGTAAATATTGGTAATAATAATATCCATTTTGAAAACGCTGCTCGTCTTTTTTATTCATTAACAGTTACAGATACACTAAATACACATTGGTATTATGCAAATGGGTTTCCTGCTGTTTGGGCGCATACACCTGGTTTGGAGTTTTCATTGATTAACGGCATGCGTGCTTACTCTGTTTCAAAAGGGACTGCAACAGCTTCTGAAGTAGTTATTCCGGCAGCTTATTATGGGTTGCCGGTTACTAGAATATATGGATTTCAAAATTATACAGCAATGACAAGTATAAACATTCCTGAAAGCGTGACGAGTATTACAAATTCGTTGGAGTTCCTTAATTGCATTAGTTTAACGAGTATTAATGTTGATTTAAATAATACAATGTATTCAAGTCAGGATGGAGTTTTATATTCTAAAAATAAAATAAGTTTAATAAAATGTCCCCAAGGAAAGAACGGAAATATAACGATACCCGACAGCGTGACGAGTATTGGTTCTTCTGCGTTCTATGGTTGTACAGGTTTAACGAGTATAACAATACCCGACAAAGTGACGAGTATTGGTTCTTCTGCGTTCTCTGGTTGTACAGGTTTAACGAGTATAACAATACCAGACAAAGTGACGAGTATTGGTTCTTCTGCGTTCTCTGGTTGTACAGGTTTAACGAGTATAACAATACCAGACAAAGTGCCGAGTATTGGTTCTTCTGCGTTCTATGGTTGCAGTAGTTTAACGAGTATCACAATAGGTAACGGCGTGACGAGTATTGGCAATAATGTGTTCTATGGTTGCGCAGGTTTAACGAGTATAACGGTTAACTCTGGTAACAAGAACTTCTATGCACGAGATAATATATTATATTCAGCTACAGAAATTATATTTGTTTCTAAAAATATCAGTGGAAATATTACAATACCCGACAGTGTGACGAGTATTGGTAATGGTGCGTTCTCTGGTTATACAGGTTTAACGAGTATAACAATACCCGACAAAGTGACGAGTATTGGTTCTTCTGCGTTCTCTGGTTGTACAGGTTTAACGAGTATAACAATACCAGACAAAGTGACGAGTATTGGTTCTTCTGCGTTCTCTGGTTGTACAGGTTTAACGAGTATAACGATACCTGACAGTGTGACGAGTATTGGTTCTTCTGCGTTCTTTAACTGTGATAGTTTAACGAGTGTTAATTTTATGGGAAATATTTTAGAGGTTAATTTTGGTTATGCATTCGGTACAAGCAATGGTTTTGGTTATATCGGCGATTTAAGAGCCAAATATTTAACAGGAGGTATAGGGACTTATACAAGAGCTGCTGGATCGATGACGTGGACGAAGCTGTAGAGGGATATTAAAACTGTCCGGTGCAAAAACCGGGCAGGTAAATTTTAAATAAAGGAGAAAATGTTTATGGATACTCAATTATTAATCGGTGTTTCTGGTTTAATCACAAGCGTTGCAACGATAGCAACATTGGTTTATGCTACTCTGTCGTTTTTACATGCTCACGAACGGCAAAAAAAACAATCGACAATTGAATATTATAATAAAATTATCAAATCGAATATTTACTATGGGTTTAAATTATGATAAGAAAAGCTAAAATAGAAGACATAGATATAATATGTCAAATTGCCGAAGATAGTAAACTTATTGATAACAAAGTAAATAATATTAATAATGGGTTTCTTGTATCAGATTATACAGGAGAAGATTATAAAATGTTTATTAAACATGATTGTTTATTTTATGTTCTGGAAAAAGATAATATAGTTATTGCTTTTCTTTTAGCTTTCAATGAAAAAGATATGGATTCATCTTTTGTTATAAATAAAACTATAAGTGATATAGCAGAAGACCCATATATTATAATTAAGCAAATTTGTGTTAATAAAAATTATGCAAGAAATGGTTATGGAACCGAGTTATGTGAGTATTTTATGATGTGTCATAAAAAAGACATTTATACATCTGTCGTTTTAGAACCGGAAAATAAAGCATCAATTAATTTTCATAACAAAATGGGATTTATATGTATTTTAACCCAGACGCCGGAGGATAATAAAAGAAGAGCGATTTATTATCGTAAATATAAAATTAATTACAGTTATGATTACAATTTTATATTTAAAAATTATAAAAACGCAATGAAATTATATACACATGAAGATCAATTAAACTGGACAAAGATTAATCATTTATTAACAATAAACATGGGTCTAATCGGATTTACCGGATTAATTATTACAAATACTAATAGAATAGTTTTAGAAAGTAATATTTTTGCAGGTATTATTATTTTTATTTCATTATTCGGAATCGCTGTTAATCTTTTATTTAATATAGCCATAGAAAACGGGATTTTTTATTTACAAAACAGGAAAAAAAGTGTAGCTACAATTGAACATACTATTATCAGCATGGGTGGAATTAATATTGTAACAAACAAAAAGAAAGACGATGAACGTTTAAATAGATCAAATACTATTTATATAAAAAAAATTATTCCTAAATTATTTTGTGCATTATGGGTATTGGCAATATTGGGATTTTTTATATTTATTATATAGCTGATATTAATTAATCTGATAATTACCTTTAAACAGCCAACAAACGCAAAACCTAATTAAACCCAAGGCGCCGTGCTTTTATAACATTTTATTTTATAATTGTTGCGAGCAAGGTGCTGTTTAAATTTGTCTATGTCATTTGCTTTTGGCGCAAAGCAGATTTCTGATACATTATCTTTATCCATCTTCATGTAATCTATATAAAGACAATCTTTCTCATTCGATTTTACCATTTTATCATCAAGTCTTCTTATTTGAACAATTCTGCATTCTTGTTCTTCTTTAAAAGCTACGTGTTTTACCAAATAACGCAAATTTAATAAAAGTTTATAAACAATATCATGATTCAAATCACTTTTTTCTATTTGTTTTTTTAATTTTTCCAAACCTTCGCTTATTTCATTCTGTGTTTTATCAATATTGCTTTTATATTTTTGGTAATCTTTTTTGTTTTTATTTTCTCTATAAAAAACATATTCCTCTTTTTGTCCCAAAGAAACTGTTTTATTTGTTTCAGGGTCTATATAAATGCAGCGAAAAAGAGGTAAAAAATAAGGTGTACTTTCTTCTTCTTTGTTATTGGATTCGGATAATATTATTGCGCTTGTATTAATTTTTTCGCTAAAAAAATTATCATTTAATGAAATGCTGACGCCTGTTCCTTCTTCTTTATCTTCTGTTTTTCCGTAAAGTCTGAATTGATTTAAGCTGTCATTATTGAAAATGAAGCAGCCTGCAAACGCGCCGAATTCTTCTACTTCTGAAGACATTTTTTCCTGAGGGAAAATATAATGATATAATGTTCTTCCTTCTTCAGGATCATTGCTTGTATTAACCGAATTTAAACGAAAATATGAACGTTCTTCAATTTTATTGTTTTTATATTTATCAAAAAGCAATTTCTCCGAAATATCTTTACTTGTATAATGAGATACAGGCATTTCATCTTTTTCTTTAACATGCAATTTTGATATTATTTTTAATGATTGAATAAAAATATTTTTATAATCATTTATTTTTTCTTTTTGTTCTTCTTTTTCAGTTTCTTTTTTAAAAAATTCATCATCATCAAGCATAAAAATTATAACATTTTCATCTAGTATGTGTTTTTCAATAATTATAAGAATACTTAAAATATCTGTTTCCGCTTGTACAAAATTTTTGGCGGCTTTTTGATTATCGCCAATTAATATATATGCAAGCCCTCGATTATAATATGCTAATGAAAAATCAGGTCTAATTTCAATTGCTTTAGAATAATCTTCTATTGCGCTAATATAATTACGCTGCATATATTTAGAAGAGCCTCGGTTCTGATAAGCTGATGAATAATAAGGTTTAATTTCAATTGCTTTGGAGTAATCTTCTATTGAGCTGTCATAATCAGGTAATCTATATTTAGCTAAACCGCGACAATTATATGCTGATGAATAATCAGGCTTAATTTCAATTGTTTTAGTGAAATCTTCTATTGCGCCATTGTTATCAAATAGTTTATATTTTATTAGTCCGCGGTTGTAATATGCATACGCATAATCGGTTTTATTTTCAATTGCTTTTGTAATATAATAATTTGCTTTATCGTATTCATTGTTATTATAATAAAAATATCCAAGACGTACAAGCGCTTCCGGCATATCCGGGTTTAATAATAATAACTGATTAATTATTTCTTCACTTTCAAAAAATTTATCAAGTTTCTGTAAGCATTGCGCCTTTTTTAAATATGCTTCAATACGTTTGTCATTTTCTGTATCTGCTTCAAGGATTAAATTATCTGAATCAATGATAATTTCTTCAAGTTCTTCTTCAGTTATATCTAAATTTGTAATGAGATAATCTAAATCTTCATTAAACCTTGACATAATTAATCTCCTTTAAAGTAATTTAGTATATTATTGTATGTAATCAGATAAATTGTAAAGAAATTAATAATGTACCATATTGATGTTAAATGATGAAAGAATTTCAAAGTTCTTTTACTTATACCTCTTAATTCACCCCAAAAACCTTCCGATACTCATAGTAATGAAGAAATTTGTCATTTTCGCTGTAATAGCGTGTTTCTGGCTCAATACCTGCGCTTCAAAGCAGGAGATTCCTGTTGTTGCAGAGGAACCCAAGTTAATAGAAATTCCTAAAACTTACATGAAGCAGATCACAAAAATGGTGCTTCTTAACGACGGGTATTATATGATTCTTATAAACAGACACAGCAATACATACCGCCAAATAGATGTGGATTCGTTTTATCTCGGCGTTTACGCTGTTACCCAAAATGAGTATCGAGAAGTAATGGATGCGAATCCCAGTTATTTTAAGGGTGATGCTTTGCCTGTGGAAAATGTGACATGGAGCGATGCTGTCGATTACTGCAACCGGCTCAGCGAGAGGGAAGGTTTAACTCCTGTTTACAAACGGGAAGACAATTATGTTACATGGAACCGCGGCGCGAACGGCTACCGTCTGCCGACGGACGATGAATGGGAATACGCCTGCCGCGCCGGTACAACGACGCCGTTTAATACCGGGAATACCATTACATCAAATCAGGCGAACTATGACGGGAGATATGCGTATAACACTAATGTTCGAGGTGAATACAGGGCGAAGACAACTCCTGTCGGCACATTTACAGCGAATGCATGGGGTTTATTTGATATGCACGGAAACGTGTGGGAATGGTGCTGGGATAATCCAAACGATGTGAATTCCGATACTTTGAACGTAAATACAGCTTCTGTCCGCGTAATAAGAGGCGGCGGCTGGAGTTCAAGCGGAGTCAGCCTTCATTCGTCATACCGAAGCGGATACCAGCCGCTTTTTAAAAATAACTATGTAGGTTTTCGCGTGGCACGTAACGCGCAATAAAAAAGCCCCCGGATAACCGAGGGCTTTCTGATTCAGAAATAATTAATTAAAGACCAAGTAAATAGCTGTTAAGAACATTCTCTAAGTATTCCTGTTTGCCGCTTGTGATTCCTGTCTTGCCGTAGCCTGTGTCTGTTCCAATCTTCGCGAGCTGGTCTAAGGTAAGTTCGCCCTTGGAGAACTTTGCGCCGTCGCCGCTTGTGAATGACGCATAACGATCCTTAACAAAATTGGGGATTGTGCCGTCGTCGATCATGCGCTGGGCGATTTGCAGTCCAACCGCGAAACAGTCCATGCCGCCGATGTGCGCGACAAAGAGGTCTGCCGGGTCTACAGAGTTTCTGCGGATTTTTGAGTCGAAGTTCAAGCCGCCTTCTTTAAAGCCGCCGATTTTAAGAATTGTGTACATTGCCATCGCTGTTTCGTAATAGCTCATCGGGAACTGGTCTGTGTCCCAGCCGTTTACCCAATCGCCGCGGTTTGCGTCAACAGAGCCGAAGAAGCCGGATACTGCCGCTGTTTCAAGTTCGTGCGCGAACTCGTGTCCTGCAAGCTCTGCGTGGTTCGCTTCGATGTTCATGCGGAAATCTTTATCAAGACCGTGCTGGCGCAGGAAACCGATAACGGTTTCCGTGTCAAAGTCGTATTGATGTTTTGTCGGTTCCATCGGTTTCGGCTCGATATAGAACACGCCTTTGAATCCCTGTTTGCGGGCATAGTCTCTTGCCATTGTAAGGAAGCGTCCCAAATTGTCTTTTTCTCTTTTAAGGTCTGTGTTAAGAAGGCTCATGTAACCTTCGCGTCCGCCCCAGAATGTGTATCCCAAGCCGCCAAGGTCGATAGTCGCGTCAATCGCGGCTCTTACCTGTGTTGCGGCTAACGCGACAACGCCGAACTCGGGATTGGTCGCAGCTCCGTTCATAAAGCGCGGGTTACTGAAAACATTCGCTGTTCCCCAAAGGAGTTTAACGCCTGTTTCGCCTTGAAGTTTTTTCGCTTTCGCGACTAAGGTCATAAAGTTTTTTTCGCTCTCGGCGGGATTCGCGCCTTCGGGAGCAATGTCTCTGTCGTGGAACGCGTAATATTCCGCGCCAATCTTTGTAAAGAATTCAAACGCCGCGTCCATTTTTCTGTCGGCTGCGTCCATCGGGTCTTTCGCGCCTTCATTCCATGGGAATTTCAATGTGCCGGGACCAAAGGGGTCGCCGCCTTCGCCGCAGAAACTGTGCCAGTAGGCAATCGCGAAACGAAGATGATCCTTCATTGTCTTGCTGCCGATTTTTTTATCAGCGTCATAATACTTGAACGCAAGAGGATTTTTGCTCTTTG
>Ga0209755_10002471_pt1 | contig 25373 bp, 18 predicted proteins | sample TergutCo191P1_FD_187301 | JGI IMG/M metagenome (GOLD analysis project Ga0209755, IMG submission 187301) | Cornitermes sp. P1 segment gut microbial communities from Petit-Saut dam, French Guiana - Co191P1 (SPAdes) (version 2) | ecosystem: Host-associated > Arthropoda: Insects > Digestive system...
TTTACGGCCCATACTGCTTATATCCTTAAATATAATACAACGCCGGGGATGGGTGGGGGATTTTTGTTAAATGATTATCATCGCGTCGCCGTAGCTGTAGAAGCGGTATTTTTGGGCGATGGCCTCCTGATAGGCGCCGAGGATCGTTTCGCGGGATGAGAACGCGGAGACTAGCATCAACAGGGTGGATTTGGGGAGGTGGAAGTTGGTTATCAATCCATCAACAGCCTTAAAATCGTACGGCGGGAGGATCATCAGTTTGGTGCGGGAGGATTTTGGGGCTACTTTGTGATGTGATACGGCGCAGCTTTCGAGCGTACGCACGACGGTCGTCCCCACGGCAATCACCCGCCCTCCCCTGCCCCACGTGTCATTGATCTCGTCCGCCGCCCGCTCCGTCAGTTCAAAGCGCTCTTCGTGGATATCGTGCTGCCGGGGGTCGTCCGCCTGCACGGGGCGGAAGGTGCCTATGCCTACGTGGAGGGTGAGGAAGGTTTTGTCAACGCCGAGGGCGGTTAGGTCATCCAGCAGCCCATCCGTAAAGTGCAGCCCGGCGGTGGGGGCGGCTACGGCCCCGGGGGTGGCGGCGTAGACGGTCTGGTACGTCTCCCGGTCGGCCTCCGCGTCCTCCCTCTCTATATAATGCGGCAGCGGGATGTGCCCGTACCTGTCAATCACCGCGCCGAGCCCGCCAGTCAACCCATCGTCTAACCCTAACGGCCCCTCTGAGGACTGCCCGGGCGGAAGCAGGCTGACAGTCCGCTCGTACCCGTCCGCCAAGACCCCGTCCACCCTTATCTTTACATCCGGATGCCCGTCAACCGACAGTACCGTACCGGCCGGAGCCCGCTTGGCCGGCTTGACAAGCGCTTTCCACGAATTATCATTAACCCGTTCGGTAAAGAACAACTCCACAGCCGCGCCGGTGGCGTCTTTCCGGCAGAAAACGCGGGCCGGGATGACCTTGGTATCGTTAAAAACGAGCCTGTCCCCCGCCCTTACGAGGCCGAGAATATCCTTAAATATTAAGTGGTTATACGGGCGGAGATCCCCGTCGGATCCGCCGCCAGTCCCCCGTTTGACGTGCAAAAGGCGGCACCCGTCGCGCTGCGCCAGAGGTTCTTTGGCGATCAGCCCGGGCGGCAATTCGTAGTCGAAGTCGTTAACGTGCATAGTCCGCGCCATCCGTAAAAACATTAAAAATAATATATTATTGCTAATGATGTGTCCCTTTTTGTATATTTACGCAGGTACGCCATAATTTGGGCGGTTGATTTTTTGGGATAAGGACGGTTTGGTATGGGCTTGGCGGTAATCAAGATAGGCGGTTCGACGATAGACGCCCCAGGGCTTCTGCGGGAGCTTGCGGAAGGGGCGGGCGCGCTGCTCTCTTTGGACCATCTCCCGCTGATTGTGCACGGCGGCGGCAAGGACATCGCGCGGGAGCTTGACCGGCTCAACAAGGAGTTCACCTTCGTGGAGGGGATGCGGGTTACCGACGCCGATTCCGTGAAAGTGGTCCAGATGGTGCTTTCCGGCGACGTGAACAAGCGTATCGTCAACGAGATGCTTTTGTGCGGCATCCCGGCGGTGGGGATGAGCGGGGTAGACGGCGGGCTGTTCACGGCGGAGCGGATGCTCGTGAACGGGCAGGATATTGGGTTTGTGGGCGACATTGTGCAGGTGAACTACAAGTACGTGGGGTTCGCGCTCAAGGTCGGGTACATCCCGGTGATCTCCCCCGTTTCGCGCGGGGCCGACGGCGCGATATACAACGTCAATGCGGATTTAGCGGCGAGCGAGCTGGCAAAGGCTATGGAGGCGGAGGATCTGATTTTCATCTCCGACGTGCCGGGCGTTAAGATCGGCGGGTCTGTGCGGGGCGTTATAAAGGTATCTGAGATTGAGGGGCTGATAGCGTCGGGCGAGGTTACGGGCGGGATGATCCCCAAACTGCGAGGGGCCGCGGAGGCGGTTGAGCAGGGTGTGGGGCGTGTGCACATCTGCGGCTGGAACGGAGCGGACACGCTGGCGAACGAGTTGACAGAGGGCAAATCGATTGGAACGGTTATACAAAATTAATCTGAACCTTGATTCACTTGATTAAATGATTTTCTTGATTAAACGTCAAGACATTAAAGTCAAATTCATTTTCTAAGCGTTGACTTTGATTTTTAATCATGTTAATCATTTAATCAAGTGAATCAAGGTTCAGGCAAGAAAGGCTAAGATTCAGGATGACGACCAAAATTACCATGGATATCGACCCGGAGGAATTTTTCGTCCACACCTATAAAAGGGGCGGCGCTCCTATGGTGAGGGGTTCGGGGATGTACCTTTACGACAGCGATGGCAAGGAGTACCTCGACTTCGGCGCGGGCATTGCGGTAAATGCGCTCGGCCACGCGCACCCTGTGCTGCTGGAAGCGCTGAGGAACCAGGCGGAGCTTGTGATCCACTCGTCTAACCTTTATTACAGCAAGGCGCAGATCGACTTCGCGCTGAAGCTTGTGAAGCACAGTTTCGCGAGCAAGGTGTTTTTGTGCAACAGCGGTACCGAGGCAAACGAGGGGGCAATAAAGTTTGCCAGAAAGCGCGGGACGAAGATCTCGGCGGAGAAGTTCCACATACTCTCGTTCTCCGACAGTTTTCACGGCAGGACGTACGGCTCGCTTGGCGCGACCGCGCAGCCCAAGTTTCAGGCCGGCTTCGGCCCGCTGCCCGAAGGCTTCCACTACTCGCCGTTCAACGACATCGAGTGCGCGAAGCTCACGCTCGAAAAGTACGGGTTCGCGGCAATCATCGTGGAGCCGCTGCAGGCGGAGGGCGGGGTAAACGTAGCAGACTCGGAATTTTTGAAATTTTTGAGGGAGTACGCGACAGAGCATTCCATCGCGCTGATATTCGACGAGATACAGTGCGGTACGGGAAGATGCGGGTCGCTGTGGTGCTACGAGCAGTTTGGCGTAGTCCCCGACATTATGACGCTCGCGAAGCCCATAGGCGGCGGGCTGCCGCTCGGGGCCGTGCTTTGCACCGACGAGATAGCCTCGTGCATCTACCCCGGAGACCACGGGACCACGTTCGGCGGCAACCCGGCAGCGTGCGCGCTGGGGGCGCAGATTATCGACATCGTGAGCGATCCGGTGTTTTTGAAAAAGGTACAGACGGGCGGGAATTATCTCAGGGCAAAACTCGAAGCGTTGGCCAAAAAGCACTCGTCAATAGAAGGCGTGAGGGGCATAGGCCTGCTTTTGGGCGTGCGCTTTAAGGATGATCTGGGGCCGATGGTTGACAGGTGCAAGGAAAACGGGCTTCTCGTTGTGAGGGCCAATATGAATACAGTGCGTTTTATCCCGCCGTTGATCGTCGGGCTGGACCATATTGACAAGGCTGTGGATATTTTTGACAATGTGATATCGTCGATGTAAAATAAAAGGGCGGCCCTGCATGGCCGCCCCTACAATGCGTACCGAAAGGAACTATAGATGGAAAAAGTTGTATTGCTGTATTCCGGCGGGCTTGACACGTCGATAATGATCCCGTGGCTCAAGGAGAATTATAACTGCGAGGTGATAGCGATGTGCGCTGACCTCGGCCAGGGCGAAGAATTAAGCGGCCTTGAGGAGAAGGCCATCAAAACCGGCGCGAGCAAGCTGTACATCGAGCATTTGACGGAGGAGTTTATCACCGGCTACATATACCCTACCATGAAAGCCGGGGCCATATACGAGAAAGAGTACCTCTTGGGAACAAGTTTCGCGCGCCCGCTAATCGCCAAACGCGCTGTCGAGATTGCCCACAAAGAGGGCGCGGCGGCTATCGCTCACGGGGCTACCGGTAAAGGTAATGACCAGGTGCGGTTTGAGCTGACCATTATGGCGCTTGATCCCAAATTAAAGATCATTGCCCCGTGGAAAGACAAAAAGTGGACACTCCACAGCCGCGAAGACTGCATCGCCTACGCCGAGGAGCGCAAGATACCAATCTCCCAGAGCAAGAAGCGCATCTACTCAGAAGACCGCAACATCTGGCACATCAGCCACGAGGGCGGTACGCTCGAAAGCCCGTGGAACGAGCCGCCGTCAGACGTTTACACGTTATCGAAAACGATTGAGAACGCGCCGGATAAGGCTGAATATGTAGAAATAGAGTTTGCAAAGGGGAACCCTATAGCGGTCAACGGCAAGGCTATGGGGCCGGTAGAGCTGCTTACGGAACTCAACAAACTCGGCGCGGCTCACGCTGTCGGGCAGGTTGACATGGTGGAAAACCGCCTTGTGGGCATCAAATCGCGCGGCGTGTATGAAACGCCGGGCGGGACCATTCTCTACGCCGCCCACCGCCAGCTCGAAAGTTTAACGCTCGACAGGAGCACAAGCCATCTCAAGGAGACGTTAGCTATACGGTACGCTGAATTAGTTTACGACGGGCAGTGGTTCAGCCAGGTGCGCGAGGCGCTCGACGGATTTGTGGAAGTAACGCAGCGCAACGTTACCGGCACCGTCAGATTAAAATTGTATAAAGGGAACGTGGTTGCCGCCGGCGTTAAGGCCGGCAAGTCGCTTTATTTAGAGGATCTGGCCTCGTTTACGGATACCGAACTCTACAATCAGGTAGACGCTACCGGGTTCATAAAACTGTTCGGGCTGCCCATGAAGGTGGCCGGGCTCGTTAATGGTTGACGCTGTTATCGCCGGCGCTGGTTCGGGTACACGGTTAGGGTACCCTGAACCCAAGGCGTTTGTCGGTCTATGCGGCAAACCGATAGTGTATTATTCGCTCTCAGCGTTCGGTTCACACCCGTCAATCGATAAAATCATCCTCACAGTCCCGCCGTCAATGGTTGATGAATCCCAAAAAATTGTAGGCGGATATGATGAATTCCGCAGCAGGGTATTGATAGTCCCCGGCGGGGAGGAGCGGTGGCAGTCCGTCAAAAACGGCGTGTCGGCATCCACTGCAGAATGGGTACTGATCCACGACGCAGCCCGCCCGTTCGTCACACACGATGTAATCAGTTCCGTCCTTGACATGAGGGACAAATTCAACTGCGTCATCACCGCCACGCCGGAGGTAGACACTATCCGCACATTTGAAGATAACGGGCGGTGCGGGGTAACGCTTGACAGGTCGAAAGTTCTGCGCGTAGGGACTCCGCAGATGTTCCGGCGCGATTTGCTGATGCAGTCATTCGGCCAAATACAAAATATGCAGGCCCCCCCTACCGACGAGGCTGCGTTGTTTGAAAGCCAGGGCATGCCTATAGGGTATTCGTGGGGCGACCCGGTCAATTTCAAGATAACGACGAAGACGGATTTGATGATAGCGCGGGCATTGATTGAAAAAAATCAACATCAACAACGGGATAGAGATGCCTGACAATACTAATCTTGCCCTAAACAAGCCAAGATACTTCACCGCGATAGACGGCATGCGGCTCCTCGCGTCCGTCAACGTAGTCCTCTTCCACCTCCAGTACATTGGCGGGCTGCACGATATGGGCGGCAGCCCGGGGTGGTTCTTCCGGCTCGTTAAGGGGCCGGCGTTCCACGCGAGCCTGTTTTTCATCCTCGGCGGGTTCATCTTTACCACAAAATTCGCGGCAAGCGTAACGGACGGCAGCTTTAAATCGTGGTGGTTCATCAAAAAGCGGTTCTCAGAGCTTTACCCTTTACACCTGATAACGACGCTGACTATGGCGGCGCTCTACCTCATACGGCGCTGGGGTACGGATACGATGGACATCCCCAACCTCATCTGCTCAACATTGATGCACCTCTCTTTCCTCTGGTCGTTCTGCCCCATAGGCACCATGAACCTGAACACGCCGTCGTGGGCGCTGTCGGCGTTTTTCCTGTGCTACGTTCTCTTCGGCCCGGTTCTGAAGTGGGCGCTTTGCATAAAAACGCGCCGCGCCGCGGTAGTGTGGATGGCGCTCTTCACGCTCCCCCTCGCCGCCTGGGGATGGCTGTACGCGGCTGCCGGCCTGCCGAACCACGACAACTACTACCAGTTCTTCCACGGCTTCGCGCCGGTGCGCTTCTTCGAGTTTGGACTGGGCATGCTGCTCGCGCGCTTCATGATGATGCGGGAGGAAAATAAACGCCCCTCCGCAACCGGCGCCATCGCCGGACTGCGGTACGACGCGGTGTTTGTACTGACCGTGGCTCTGATCTTCATCAGCCTGTCGCCGTCGGTCCGGACGAATCCGGCAATAACATGGTTCTCGTACCATGTATTGATGATACCGCTCTACCTGCTTATGATCTACACAGTATCACAGGACAAAGGGATTTTCGCGCGCATCCTGTCTACAAAAATCATACAAAAACTGGGGCGCACCTCCTTCTACCCGTATCTGGCGCACATACCGCTTATATCCGTCATAACGACTTTCTGCGAGCGCGTGCTGGATTACAAAAAATTCCTGCACAGCCCGCTAAACATACTGATATTTATGATACTGCTCTACGGCGTAAGTTATATTTACGTGTACGCGGTGCGTAACAAGCGGCGGGAAAAGAAGAAGGCAAAACTATGTTCATAGACGAAACCACAATCGAAATCAAGGCCGGCGACGGCGGGAACGGCTGTTTCTCCTACGAGAAGCTGAAGTACAAGCCCAAGGGGAAGCCCGACGGCGGCAACGGCGGCAGGGGCGGCAGCATATTCGTAGTGGGGTCGAAGCAGATCCACACATTGCAGGACGTCGCCTACCGCAGGCACTACAAGGCCGAGCGAGGCGCGCACGGCAAGGGAAAGAACCAGGTCGGCAAAAGCGCGGAAGACATTATCATCCCCATACCCTTAGGGACGATTATCTACAACGAGGACAGCGACGAGATACTGCTCGACTGCATCAACGAGGGGCAGCAGGAACTCGTGGCCGAGGGCGGACGGGGCGGACGGGGCAACGCGGCCATAGCCTACTTCCGCAACCCCAACCCCGACCACTGCGAACCAGGTAAGCCGGGGGAAGAGAGGAAACTGCGGCTTGTCCTCAAGGTGCTGGCGGATGTCGGATTAGTAGGGCGCCCAAACGCGGGGAAATCTACGTTCCTCTCCCGCATATCCCACGCCCGCCCCAAAATAGCCGACTACCCGTTCACCACAAAAGAGCCCAACCTCGGCATCGTCAAGAACGAAACCGGCCCCTTCGGCTCCTCCTACGTCGTGGCCGACATCCCCGGATTAATTGAAGACTGCCATAAAGGCAAGGGGATGGGCATCCAGTTCCTGCGCCACATAGAGCGCACGAGCGCCCTCGCCATAATGGTCGAGGCGGCTTCGGAAGACCCCGTAGCCGACGCCAAAGTCCTGCTGAACGAGCTTGAACACTACAGCGCCCACCTCGCGGCAAAGCCCAGGTGCTTTATCCTGACAAAAACCGATATTTTGGCCGGGGACGACACCAAACAGATACCCGATGGCTGGTTAGGGATGTCGGCGGTTACCGGGGACGGGGTCGGCACCGTACTAAGAGAGATCGAGAAATTGCTGATCGGCCAGCCATAGGGCAGTAACCCCAAAAAACTTGCATCACCACCCGCCAAAATGTATTTTTAAGGAGTTAACTCCTTAAAAATGGCAATATTTGAGGATTTGATTCCTTGAAAATGGCAATATTTGAGGATTTGATTCCTTGAAAATGGCAATATTTGAGGATTTGATTCCTTGAAAATGGCAATATTTGAGGATTTGATTCCTTGAAAATGGCAATATTTGAGGATTTGATTCCTTGAAAATGGCAATATTTGAGGATTTGATTCCTTGAAAATGGCAATATTTGAGGATTTGATTCCTTGAAAATGGCAATATTTGAGGATTTGATTCCTTGAAAAAGGCAATTTTTGAGGATTTGATTCCTTGAAAAAGGCAATTTTTGAGGATTTGATTCCTTGAAAATGGCAATTTTTGAGGATTTGATTCCTTGAAAATGGCAATTTTTGAGGATTTGATTCCTTGAAAATGGCAATATTCATCAGAAAAGGGGCAGGGTTATGGTAAACAGGAAATTAACGGACGTGCTAAAAAAGCGTCTCGGCGACGGTAAGGCTATTGTAATTATGGGTGCGAGGCAGGTGGGCAAAACCACGCTGCTCAAATCCATGTTTAAAAGCGACAATTCAGCAATGTTCCTCAACGGCGACGAGCCTGACGTGCAAAGCACCTTTGAGAACGCGACGTCAACCGCGCTTAAACAAATATTCGTAAACAAAAAATACATCGTAATAGACGAGGCGCAGCGTATAAAAAACATCGGGCTGAAACTAAAGCTTGTCACCGACTCCATCCCGAACGTAAAACTGTTCATATGCGGGAGCTCGTCGCTCGATCTGGCCAATAAAATAAACGAGCCGCTCACAGGGCGCAAATGGGAGTACATGATGTACCCGCTGTCGTTTGACGAGATGGCCAAACACCACGGGCTTTTAGAGGAAAAGCGGCTTATCCCGCACCGGTTAGTCTACGGGTACTACCCGGAAGTCGTAACGAGCGCCGGGGACGAAAAGGAGATACTGAAGCAGCTCTCCGACAGCTACCTGTATAAAGACATCCTGATGTGGGAGCAGGTCAAAAAGCCTGAAAAACTGGTAAAACTGCTCCAGGCGCTGGCATATCAGATAGGCTCACAGGTATCATACGCCGAGTTAAGCGGCCTGTGCGGGCTCGACGCCAAAACCATCGAGAGGTACATATCGCTCCTTGAGCAGTGCTACGTGATTTTCCGGCTCTCAAGTTTCAGCAGAAATTTGAGAAATGAGCTGAAATTCAGCAAAAAAATCTATTTTTACGACAACGGAATACGAAACTCCCTGATCGCGAACTACTCCGCGGCGCAAAGCCGGCAGGATATAGGCAATTTGTGGGAGAACTTTCTGGTATCGGAAAGGAAGAAGCGAAACAGCTACGGCGAACACTGGTGCAATTCGTGGTTCTGGCGCACAACCGAGCAGAAAGAGATAGACTATATAGAAGAAGCGGACGGGAAAATAAGCGCGTTTGAGTTTAAATGGAACGACAACGCGAAATACAAAACCCCTGCGCAATTCGCGGACGCATACCCAAACGCCGCGCTCAAAATAATCTCGCCGGGTAACGCCGAGGAGTTTATGCTGTGAACGAAAGTACAAGCCCTGCCGCATAGTACCGTGCATAGGCGCGCTGTCAGAACGGCTGGCCCAGGTCGAAATGCAGCTCCCAGGCGCTCTCTCCGGGGCGCTTGTCTATTTTGAACCCCATATCCAAGCGCGCCACGAGTTTTATTGGCGTATCGACCCGCAGCCCCGGCCCTATCGACCATCTTATGCCGTCAGCCAACCCCTGTAGAGATTTGACATCAGAGAAATCGGACCATACGTTCCCGGCGTCTAAAAACACCGCTCCGTTGAACCACCAGTAGAGCGGGAAGCGGAAGTCGGCAAGGTTGGCGAATACGTAGAAGTTCCCCGTGAGCGGGTCGTTTCCGCCGGGTATTACCGCCAGTTTGTTGACAGGGAACCCTCTTACCGTTGTGCTTCCGCCGCCGTAAAACTGGCTTTGCACGGGCACAACTTCGCTCTCGCCGTAGGGCATGGCGTATCCGGTGCGCAGGGCCATGGAGAGGAAGTATTTTGACTGGCGGCTGAAGTAGACGCGGTTGTCGAGCGTGACCTTGAGGAACTGGTTCGATTTGCCGCCGAATACGCCGGCTACCTCTACCCCAAGGTGCGTGTAGCCGCCTTTTGTGGGGTTGAAGAGGTCGTTGCGCATATCGTAGCTTACGTCCCAGCCAATGCTCTGCGTTGGGTATTTGGGTATGCCGATTGGGCCGTCGTCATCGGTTTGCGGGGCCCTGATCCAGCGCACCTCTTCCCACTGGCTCCAAATCTGGTAGAGGAAGTTGTAGTCGGTCTGCCGGCCCAACGATACGCGTATGCCCTCGAATTCGCCTCTGTAAAGCTCGGCGTTGTCGTACCTGTTGTAGTAGACTTTTGTGTCGAACTGGAGCGGCATGTAGAGGAACCACGGGATGACGTATACCGCCTCGGCGCTTTGCAATATCGGCGATACTTTGCCGGCGAGCGTCATGCCCTGGCCAAGGCGGAACATGTTGCGGTACGTGGCGCTCCCCGATACGCGCGGGCCTTCGTCGGAACTGTAGCCAACGCCGCCCTGGAGGCTGAAGAACTCGGTGGGGCTAACGCGCACGCGCACATTGTACGCGCTGTCGGGCAACTCCGCCGCCTTGCGGGTGGTATCGAAGCCGGGCGATACTTGTACGTAGTTGAAGAGGCCGGTGGTGTAGAGGCGGCGCTCCGACTGCCGGATCGTGCGGAGGCTGAGCGTATCGCCGCTGCGGAACGCCAGTTCTCGCTTGAGGACTGCGCCGGCGATCCCCTTGTTGCCCTCCAGTTCTACCTTGCAGGCCACGGCCTTGGGCCCCTCTGTGACGTTGAATGTTACGCTCGCCAGAGTATTGGCCGTGTCGAAGTCTAATGATGGGTCTACAGACGCCGCCAGAAATCCGCGTTCCCCTAAGAGCTCCTTTATCTTGCGGGCGTCCTGCCGCACGTCCTGGTGGATCAGCGGCACGCCGGGCCTTGTCGCCAGCCTGCGCAGTTCGACCGGTTTCAGCTCGTACTTGTCGGAGAGTACTGTAACATCGCTCACGTGCGTGCGCGGGCCCTCTTTTATGTTTATGTGGAGGCTCACGTGCCGGCTCGTGCTGTCCCTGACGATCCTCTCCGTCTTTACCTCAACAGATTCGAACCCGAGGTTCCTGTAGAACGCGCGCAGCACGCCGAGGTCGGAGTTCATCAGAAAGTAGGTGAAGCGGGCCGGGCCGTTTGGCCACGACTTTGGCCGCAGTTCCATCAGGCTTAGGAGGTCGCGGGACTTGTACGATTCGTTGCCATTGAAGGCGATGGATTGGACGTGCCAGATACGGCGCTGGCGTTCGCGCTGTTCCTCACGGGCGGCGCGGCCGTCCCGGTTGGACTGCGACCTGCCGAAGCGCTGCGTTGGCTGGCCCGAAGCCGCGCTGTCGGGAACCGGCGGTTCCGGCGGTTCGATCTGCTCCGCATGCTCTTCACCTTCGGGGCCGGCCTGGCGCGGCTCGCGCAGCGTCTCCTGCTCTTCCTGGACGCGCTCGGGGTGGAACCACCCCTGCGCGTATGCTGACGGCAGACAGAGAGCGATGGCCGTACAAGTTATCAATATTCGTGTTGATTTTATCATAGCGCGCCTCACCTGCTGTACCTGAAGATGAGGTCCAGCGCGTTCTCCCCGTCGCTCGTCGTCTGCCCCTCCAAGTAAAGGTTGGGCAGCAGCCGGTACTGCGCTGTCACTTTACCGCCTGTCAACTTGACCGTATTCGTTTCGGCTGTAACATTCAGCCGCGACGTGATCCGTTTCGACACGCCTATTGTTGCGCCTGCCCCCTGCCCTCCTCCGCCGAGCGCGCCCACTACGTCGCCGCTAACGCTCACCCTGTCCAAGTTCAGCATTTTTTCGAGCCTGCGCGCGCCGAGTCCTATAAACGGCTGCGCGGCGAGGTTGAGGGCGCGGTTGCCGAAGTCGCTCCCCATGCCGCCCATCCTCTCGCCGAACGTGAGGATGCTTAAAATGTCGAGCTCGCTGAGCGCAGGTTCGGAAGTAAAGCGCACTACAGGGCTCTCGAGCGTCCCCGTGAGGTTGAGCGTAATGGTGAACTGCTCCGCCCTCGAGTTGGGCGAGAAGGTCACCACGTCCGATTTGGCGGTGATCTTGAGGTTCGGGTTGATCGCAACCATCTCGGGGTTGAAGAGCGTGCCCTCGGTTATCATGAACTTGCGGTCTAAGTAGTAAACGAAGCCGTCGCGCACCCTGATCTCCCCCACTATGCCGGGCTCGTCGGCCGTACCGCCGATGGTAATCCTGCCGTCTAAGAGGAGCGTCCCCATGTTCATGTCGATGTTCATGTTGTTGGCGAGATCGAGGTCTACCCGCAGCAGCACCGATTGCAAAAACGGGTTTGGCGCGCGGCGGACATCGCTGCTTATCCGCATCTGGTCGGCCATCTCGAAGACGTTGAGGTCGCGCGTGTAGGCCGTAGGCGCGAGCGCCGCCCTGCCGCTGACTATGATGTCGTTGCCCCGGTCGTTTATCCGCAGCGTTGCGCTCTGCACGCCCACGCTTACCACCTCGGGCAGCTCGAAGTCCAGCCCGGCGGCGTTTACGCGCAAATCCATGTCGCGCAGCCCGTCGAGGCCCCAGAAGACCCGGCCCGACCCGTTTATCGCGCCGCGCCCCCACTTGACAGAGAATTTATCCAAATCGGCAATGTTGCCGTGGAGCCTGAGGCTCGCGTTTATAGGCCCGAGATTCGGTGTAATGTCGGGAAGCGCAAGCTCAAGGCCCGACAGAGAGAGCGTGCCGTCCGCCCAGGGCCTGCCGTCCATACCGTAGACCACACCGCTGCCGTTGATCAGGCCGTTGTTCAGCCTCGTCTGCACCAGCCGTGAAAAGAGCGCGGTCGGAAGGTTGTCTATGCGGTACTGCGCATAGAAATTCCTGTTGTAAAACAGCGAGTCCCGCCCGCTGTGGAGCATCTCGGCGGTGATGTTTACGCTGCCGCCGTCCCTGAAGACGAAACGCGCGAAGTCTATGGAGAGCGTGTCTATACCCATGCGGCCCCTTATTACGCCGCCGTCAACACGCAAAGGCGGCATCTCGGCCCCTCCTAACGCGGCGGTAAACGTGACGTCCGGCTTCTCAGGCGTACCGGAAAAGCCCGCGTTCAGGTTCAACCCGCTTACGCTGATGTTCTGCGGCGCAAGCTTAACCTCAGCGGCGGGCAGCGTGAAGTTCCCGCTCAGGCCCCAGCCGTGCCCCACGTTCGAGAGCGAAACGTCAAACGCCGCCGCGCCGGTTATTTTGAGGCCGGGGCCCAAATAGTTCGCCGCATCCTTTATGTTGAACTTCTCGGCGGCCGCTCCAACAAGCGCCCGCCGCCCACCCGAACCGTCTATCTTCCATCCCTCAGACGGCAGGAGCGGCACCCTCGCCTTAAGCTCGACAGGCCCCGATTTCCTGCCCACACGCAGCATCGCGGCGGCGCTCGCGAGCGAGTCGGAAAGCATGGCGTCGCCGATTACCGAATAAACGCTGTGGCCGGAGTAGCTCGGCTCCTCAAGCCGGAAGTTCACACGCGCGGCAGGGTTGCCGGGCGTCCCGGAAAAATCGCCGGTAAGCGACACAACTCCTTTAACCCGGTGCTTCTCCGGTATCCAGGGATCAAAAATGTCGAGCGGCACAGAGGTAATCCGGCACTCCCCGTCAATGGCGTTGTCCCGCACGGTTCCCTTAGCGTCAAGCTTTCCGGCGGCAGTCCGCTTTTCCCCTTTACGCTCCGTGAAAAGTTCGGCGGTAATCGCGGCCTCCATAGCGGAATCCGCCGCAGACGGCATCTTGAACCGCCCGCTGCTGTAGAGCGACGTACCCTTACCGCGCAAATACAGATTGTTCCAGCGCAGCATGCTGTTCTCAAGCGACGCGAAGCCGGATGCCGTATCCAGCGCATACTGCCCGTAGCTCAACGCCCGGCCGCGGAACCGCGCGCTTACGGCCGGAGACTCAAAGCCGCCCCTCATAGAAAAGTCCGCCCGCACATAACCGTGCGCGGGCCCTATTTTGAAGAACGGCGCAATGGAGTCTACCCAGCCGGAGACGATACCGTCGGCCCTGCGCAGGTTCAGCTTTCCATTGCCGAGCGTGATATGCGCCTCTATAGAGTCGGCGTTTATGCCGCGCCACCGCAGCCCGTCGCCCTTCAGCTCGGCGGATACCGAAAAATTGGCAGGGTCGTTGAAGTTGCCGCCGAACTCGCCGGCGGCGGTGAGGGAACCCCTGACGCGCTCTTTCGCTAAGGTCATCACTATCGCCGACGGGTCGGGCATATCCGCATTTACATCCCCGTTCAGCGCACCGGTGGCCAGATTGACGCTGCCATTCCCCTTAACGCGGTTCCCGCCCCAGCTGCCATCAATAGTCCAGCTGTTCCCTTTGATATGCGACGATATGCCGATATTCCCGCCGGCCAGCTCCGCGCCGGATAGCTCCGCGGTCAGGTCCATCGAAGTGGGTATCTCAAAACACCGCCCCACTGCCCTAACGCGCACATCCCCCTTGTCAACCGCGAGCGGGAAGCCGAAATTCAGCTCTTTTGAAACCTTCGGGACATCCAGCCTGTTCAGCGCGACAATCGCCGAATAGTCCCCAAATACGAGAGAGTCCATCAAATTCTTCATTTCGATAGACGCGGTAACGTCGAACCTGCCGAGGTCGCAGGCCCCGCGGATGCGCGCGTGCCCGTACTCGTCGCGGCCGAATACGGCGTCTGCGTCAAACGAGCTCAATTCGTACCCGCGCACCGTAACCCCCGACCCCCTGACCTGCGCCGCCCAGACAGGTTCAAACAATTTCCCCTTGTAGGTGGCAGTCCCCTCCAGAAAACCGCCGCGGCCCAGATCGTCGAAGTATTGGTAGAGTATCGGCACCGGCTTGATGGACGTTATAAACTCAGCGCGCAGGTCCCACGGCCCGTCCGCAAAATACGATAACCGGCCGCCGGCGGTCACCCTCGTCCCCGATCCGCGAAGCAACAACGACTGCACGTCAATCCCCCGCCAGGTAATAACGCACGATGCCCCGATGGTGTCTATATCGCCGCTCCACCAGGGGCTCGTGTACGAGCCGCCGGGAACCCGCAGCACGACCGAAAACGAATCGAGCGAGTAGAACCGCGCCCGCGCCGAGGCGTTGCGGATCTCACCCACCATGTCGTTGCTGAAATCCCGGTAAACCGCGTTGATCCCGTCGATCCGCGTGCGCCCGATGAGGACCTTCCACTCCCAGTCGCCGGGATCCGGCAAATGCGGCGGGATATGCCTGTTCTTCCGCGCCAGATGCTTCTCCGCAGCTGCAGCCGCGGAGTCCGAAGCCGCCGCGGCCATCGCCTCGTAATAGTTAGTGGGGATAAACGGGATCATTATCCTGCTGTCCGGCTCCATCACAATGTGCCCGTGCACGTCCGTCACCCGCGCCGACGTAATGCGCACCCGCTTGAACAAAAGCGCCGGGATCCAGTAGTTCGCACGCACGTGCCCAACGTAAATCGAATCGCCGTGCTCCGACCGGCCCACCGCGCGCAGCCCGTAAACATTAACGTACGACAACAGGTTCGACTCCACCCGCTCAACCGTAATATCCCCGTGGAAAAAACCCTGTATCTGCTCCTCGGCAAACCGCACTGCGCGCTCCTGAACGGAGGGGAGGCATATTACGTAGTAGGAGACGAGGCTGAGCACAAACAGCAATACCGCCAGCGACAGCACTATCACCGACGGCAAGATTATAGCAAGTTTGAGCCTGTACTTCAGCACCTGCATGGCGCCTTTTCTCCATTTTTTGGGTATACCATTACAAAATAAATATACTACAATACACACTACGCGCGCGCGTATATATGTAAATTTATCGTCTCCGGGCAGAAAAATGATGAGAAATTTATTCAAAAAAAGGAACGCTGCCGTTGCCTAAGAACCCTATATTATTGGCACAATCAGAATTTTACATTATATTGCATGGCAATTAATTTGACTGTGAGGGATCGAGATTCACCGGGATTATGTTTTGCCGGCGCGGTAAATGGAATCTCCCGGCACCGCGGGAATTATATTGTTGTTATGATCGATACCCTGCTCATCCCCGCCGCCCTCTACGCCGAGACGCACTTCCGCTTCTTCGGCCTAACGCCCAGCGCCCTGTTCCGGCGGGAGCCGGAGGTCGTGTTCGACCTGCCGCGGCGGTTAGTGAAAGGCTACGGGCTGCCCCTTACGCTGCTGGTTAACGATATCCACCAATACCCCGTCTGCATCGAATCGGTACAGGTAACTATTTCAAGGATTGGCGGCGGGAAGCCGGTACTGGCGGAGTTTGACCGGGGGCAGGTTGCCGAATCGGAGATAGATCACCCCCTTAAAAGCCGGATGGGCGCGTATGTGCTTACAGTCCCGCGGGAAAAATTGGGGGCGGAGGACGGCGGGGAGATATTCGTCAACGCCTGCCTGCGGTACCGGAGGGTCAACAAAAAGGGCGTGCCGGCAGGGAGCGTGCGTACGGCGCTTAACGATAATCTGGTAACGTCTACAAAATATTCGTACAGGTGCATCATGGCGGATGATGATTATCCGGGCTCCGGCTGCTGTACGTTTGGGGATACGCACTGCCACTCGCAGTTTTCGCGGAGCCACGTGGAGTTCGGGCCGCCTTTGGGAGTAATAGGCCGGGTTGCGGAGGCAAGCGGGCTGGGGTTTGCGGCGGTGACCGACCACTCGTATGACCTTGCTTGCGACCCCTATAATTTTTTGCGGCAGGATAAGGATTTGCGGCTGTGGGAGATGTACAGATCGTCGATAAATGATTATAAGGGGGCGGCGGTATTGATCCCGGGCGAGGAGGTCTCCGTCCTCAACTCAAAGGGTAAAGTCGTGCATTTGTGCGGCCTGGGGGTCAGCGAGTACATACCGGGGACGCTTGACGGGGCGCGAAAGAATACCCACATCAAAAAGCAACTGTCGATTGATGAGGCCGCAGATGAGATAGCAAGGCAGGGCGGGGTCGCATTCGCGGCGCACCCGGGGTCCAGGGCCGGGCTGATGCAGCGGATTTTTCTGAAACGGGGGGTGTGGAGCGACGCCGACATCGGCGAAAAACTCGGCGGCGTCCAGGCGGTCAACAGCGGATTCTTTGATTCGTGGCTGCGCGGCAAATCTTTGTGGATCAATGCGCTGCAGCGCGGGCTTAAAGTACCTTTACTGGCGGGGAGCGATGCCCACGGCGACTTCAACCGGTACCGGGCAATCTCCGTCCCCTTCCTGCAGATACACGAAGCCGCCGAACGGTACATGAGTTTTGCGAGGACGGGGGTCTACGGCAAGTTGGTTGACGCGAGGGAAATTATCGGCGGGATAAGGGACGCGGAAACATTTATTACCAACGGGCCGTTCCTGTCGATCTGCGGCAGCCGCCATCCGAACATATCATTAATCGGCAATAAAAAATCTGTCGGCATTGATGACGCGAAGTACCTGTGCGTGCGTGCTGTCAGCACCAAAGAGTTCGGGCCGTTGGGCGTAATACGGGTTATGGCGGGGCGTCTGGGCACTGCGGCGGAAGAGATGGTCGTCCGGGAAATCATGCCCGGCAATACTTTTGAGGTATCAATCCCCATCCCAGCCGGCGCCATCTCTGCTCCCTGCTACCTGCGGGCGGAAGCCCACGGCAAGACCCCGCGGGACCTGCCGGCCACCGCGGCTACGAGCGCGTGCTTTGTCGGGTATTGATATAAGGCCCCGCGGTTAAATGTTGCTCCCGCACCGCCCACCGGCTGCACGACAGCCGTGATGCCGGGGTGCAGTGCGGGAGCAACATTTAACCGCGGCTTCAATATCATCCGGTCACCACCGCCTGTCCTTCGACTGATACTTCAACCCGCAGGACGCGCAGGTGATGCTGGCGCCGTACGTGTGGTTGAGGTAGCCGCAGCACGGGCACGACGCGCACGACGGCAGCACTCCCCCGGTCACCTCCCCCATCTCGGAGTCGCTCAGTTCCCGCTCAGCCCCGCCATCAATCTCCTCATCCATACCCACCCCCTGCTTATTGAAGACACAATTAAATATTATACCCGCACCGCGGCACAGGTATGATATTTAATCGTATAATCTATAAATATACGAACCGGCGCGCGCAAAAAAGCAAATATTATCGAAAATCCATTTTTTTCAGCATTTTGCGGCAAATTATTATATATTATTTATTGAAGAAACGGTTAAATATTATACCCGCGCCGCAGTGCAGCTGCACAACAGCCGTGATGCTTGCACCACGGCGCAGGTATAATATTTAACCGGTGAATCTATAAATAATATGCGGCCCCGCAAGGGCCGGTGCGGAAACATCCGCATTAAAACAAACGGGCGGCCGGGAGCCGCCGCCTGTTCATATATATAATTAAAGCGTGGGGGCGCAAAATGACGTATAACCGCAATAAAGCGAAACTAATGCCGGCGGCGGTGTTTACCGCTGTTTTGGGGTTCATCCTGTTGTCCGCGGCGGAAGTTGGGGCCGTGGATTACAACTGGGGCAGCCTGCTGAAGAACAACGACGCATGGTTCGCCGGCGCGGAGGCCAGGGCTATCGGCGATTCCATCGTAAAATACCAGCTGACGGACGGCGGATGGCGGAAGGCTATGGACGACGTGAGCCAGACCGGCGAGTGGGGCAAGTCTACGGTGGATAACGACGCCACTACGTCGCAGATCAACTTTTTGGCGCGGCTGTACAGGCAGAACAACACCGCCAAGTACCTCACGTCCTGTCAGAATGGCATAGACCTGTTGCTGGCCAAACAATATTCAAACGGCGGCTGGCCGCAGGTCTTCGGCGCGGCCGCCGGATCCTACCACACCCACATCACGTACAACGACGGCGCAATGGTGAAGATACTCGACCTCCTTAAAGCGGTCTCGGAAAAGAGCGGCAGTTTCACCTTTATAGACAACGACCGCGCCGCAAAGGCAAAAAACGCGGTTGACAAGGGGGTAGACTGCATCCTCAAAACGCAGATCACCTTTACAAGCGGAGAATACAGCGGGGAAAAAACCGCGTGGTGCCAGCAGCACAATTCATCCACCCTCGCCCCGGCGGGAGCAAGGGCGTACGAACTGCCATCCGTCAGCGGCAGCGAGAGCGTGGGGATCGTAGACTTCCTCAAGAAATACCACACATCACTTGGAAATAACCAACGGCTCGACGTCGTCCGCGCCATAAACTCGGCGGTCGAGTGGATGGATAAGGTGAAAATAACGGGGAAAAAGGTAGAGAACATCACAACCAACGGTGAGGCCGACCGCAGGGTGGTTGACGACCCCAGCTCTACTATCTGGGCGCGTTTCTACGAACTTCAAACAAACAGGCCCATCTTCGCCGGCCGCGACGGCATCATCAAATACTCCCTCGCAGAAATCGAGCAGGAGCGCCGTGCGGGGTACGCCTACTACGGGAACTGGCCCGGCAGCCTCATAAAGTCCGCCCCCATACCCGAACCGCCGGATGTTGATATCGGGCCCCAAGTACCTGTAGGCATCTACATCGGCAGCGGGACGTTTGTTGACAGCGTGACAGTGTTCGACCTGTTAAACGCGCCGGCGTGGTCAATAAAACAAAACTTCTCTTCAGGCGCCAAAGCCTTCGGCGACCGTGAGTTCACAACCGGCCCCGTACCGTCGAACCTGCAGGGCGCGGAGTGGATCAGCACGTCAATGGCATCAAGGACGCTGGCAGCCGAGGCGGTCGTCCGCTTCAAAATGAAAAAATCAGGGATTGTACACCTTCTATACGAAGACAGAGTAACCGCAAAACCGGCGTGGGTCGCCGAAAGCGGATTTACCGCAACGAAACAAACTATAACGGTTTACGAAAGCGAATCGTTGCCCCGCTACTTTACCGTCTACATCAAAAAAACAGCGGCCGGCGATACCATTACAATGGGCGCAAACTCAGGCGACGGCATGACCTCGTGCATGATGTACTTCATGGCCTTTACAGAGGACCAAACATCCTCAGTTTTCTCAAGGGTTCAAGCCGCAAACCACTCGTTAAAGATATCGAACGCCGGGAAGGGCGGGGTAATCAACGTCAACTATTCTATAGCGGACAGAAGCCCCGTGCGGCTTGACCTCTTTGACATCAGGGGAAACAGGGTCAGGACGCTGATCAACACAACCAAAAACGCGGGCGCGTACAGCGAGAACATCCGCATAAACGGATTAGCGGCGGGAGCTTATGTAGTCAAATTAAATGCAGGGCCTCAAATATTGCGGGAGCGGGTACTGATCGCGAAATAATCCTGATCCGTCCGTCTTACCGCCGGCGCACATATCCGGCGGTGAAACGGACGGACACGCCGCATTTACGTTTCCTGCGCACCGGCCTGCCCGGTCAACTCAAATTTGACGTTGTTTTTGACCGCGTAGACATGCCCGCGCGAATCGCTCTTGCACCGTATCACTACGTTGTTGCACCGGAAAAACGCGTTGTTCCCGACCTCTTCTATATTATCGGGGATAGTCACCGTCCCCAAACTCATACAATCCATAAACGCGCCCCAGCCGATATTTGCCACGCTGCCGGGGATGGTTATATCCTTCAGCCGCTTGCAGTCCGAGAAGGCGTAGCACTCAATCCCCGTCGCACCGCTTGGGATGACCACGCTCTCCAAACTCTCGCACCCGGCAAACGCCCCCCCGCCAATGCCCGTTATGCCGTCCATTATCGTCAGGTTTTTCAGGTTAACACAGTACTTAAACATATTGTCGCTGATAAAGAACACGCTCCCCGGCACCGATATGCTCTCCAAACTCTCGCATACCACAAACGCCCCGTTGCCTATCCCCGTCATCCCGTCGGGGATCGCCACGCTCTTTAAATTTTTGCAATACGCGAACGCGTACTCCCCTATCGTGGTCATCTCGGTGGGGATGACAACGCTCTCGAGGCTCTTGCAGCCCGAGAACGCGAAATCGCCTATGTCCTTCACGCTGTTGGGGATTACCACGTTCCTCAGTTTGGCGCAGTCGGCAAACATCCAGTCGCTAATGAAAATCACCTTGCCCGGTATATTCACGCCCCTGAGGTTGGCGCACCCGCAGAACGCGTGGTTGCCAATGCTCTTTACGCTGTCGGGGATTGTTATGCTCTGCAGGTTACGGCAGTCGGAAAAAGCCCACTTCCCTATGCGCTCCACGCCGCCTGGGATGGTCACGCTCACGATGTCGTCGCGCCCCTGGAACGCGTAGTCGCTTATGCGCGTGCACCCATCGGGGATGTCGATTGTATTGCCGGTAATTTCGTCGGCGGCCTCCTGCGTGAGGACGCCCATCGGCATGTTCGGGGCGCTGCCGCCGTCGCCGTACGCGGCGGCCCGCAGCGCGCGCTCGGCCGCTATGGGGGTGTAGCCCAGCGCCTCGGCGAAGTAGTTGACCATCCCGCAGGCGGCCTCTTTCATCATGGCGTACTCGTCGGATAGCTGGGAAGCGGCGGTTTTCATGACGTATTCGCGCTCTTCGTCGCTTTTATCTTTGAGGTAGTAGAGCGAGCGCGGGATGTTGACGCTGAGCGCCAGATAGAGCAGCTTCGCCGTCCGGGTATCGTTGGGCATGGCCTCGCCGATCTGCGCGGCGAGCTGCTGCGGCTCGAGGAATATCTCGTCGCCGTGCTGCCGGACGATGTCGGCGATAACATTGCCGGAGGATGCCGGCATACTCTTGCAGCAAAACGGGCAGTTAGATATCTCTCTCCCGGCCGGCGGAAACCACTGCCCGCCGCAAATATCGCATTTCATACAGTATCCCTCGCTGATCCGGGGCAACGGACAGCCCTCACGGCCACCATCATCAATCCGTACCGTCAAATAAAACACCTATATATAAGCATACAATAATCCCAAAGCAAAAAGCAAATTCGCGGGTCAGAAATTCTCAAACGCGTACTGGTTGCCCCCGTAGTGCCTCGATCTGGCCAGCGCCGTACCGGCCCGCTCTAAGTAGCCGCCGGCGTCCGGGTATTGCCCCGGGGCGCCGGTCGCCCCGCCTATGGAGACCGTAACGTAGGCCCCCGCGTAACTGTGCGCGTGCGGGATGCAGCAGTCGTGCACCCGACGCAGCAGCCGCTCGGCCGCCTGCCGCGCCTCTTCCTCGCCGGTGTTGGGCAGCACAGCCACAAACTTATCCCCGTCGTAACGCGCCACAAAGCACCCGTCCCCGTCCATGCAGTGGTTTAGCGCCGCGGCCACGCCACGCAGGCAGTTGTCGCCCATATCCCGGCCGTAGGTATCGTTGTAATTTTTGAAAAAATCTATATCTACCACAAGCACGCTCAGCTTGCCGCCCGACTTCGACAGCTCCCCCAGCGTTTCCTTCACCGATTCGTCAAAATAGCGCCTGCTGTGAATCCCTGTCAACTCGTCAACAATAGTCATGTTGAGGAACTCGCCGAGCGTCTTAACCTCTTCATCAGCAGCGCTGTGCGGCCTCTGGTCCCAGCCCAGCGCGAGCTTGCCGATCTTCTTTACCATGTGGTAGAGCGGCCCCAAAAGCTTTATCAGGAATATATTGAAGACGACGAATACCAGAAATATCACCCCCATCATAACCGCGAAAAGGGCCGTCATGCCGTTATTCAGCGTATCGGCGATGGTATAGCTGTGCACCGCGGCCACGTACCAGTCCAGCGCCGGGATACGGGCGAGCGCCGCCATCCCGCGCATCCCCTCGTCCCGGATCTCAAAAAACTTTATATCGCCGGCCTTTAAATCCCCCATGCCCGCCAAGATATCCGCCCCGATACGGCCAAGCTCCTTATCTATGCCCACCTTGCCGGCGGCGAGCCCGTGGTCGCGCGCCCCTGTGATCTCCCCCAGATTGTTGAAAAAGTAGAGCTTGGCGCCCCCGCCGTAGCTCTGATATATGGTGTCGATGAAACTCGAAAGGTTCATGCCGGTGCCCAGTATCCCAAGCGGCTCCCCGCCGGGGCCGGAAACCGGCGCGTTCATCCAGATGTTCGTCACATCAAGATGCGGGTCGTAGTCGATGTTAAAATTATACTTTTCAGTCTCGTACATCGTCATGTTGTACCAGTAGAGCGCGGTGTCGGCAGGGTCAACCGTGTAGGCCTCCTTACCGTCCAAAATGAACTTCCTGTCCCTGTCGTTCACCCAAAAGAGCGAGCCGGTAGAAAGCATGTCACGGTACCCGTCAATATCCCTGAGCGTAATCCCGGCCATACCGGAATCGCCCGGATTCATGAAATACCGCTGTATCACCGGGGATGTGGCCATCTTGAGGACTATGGCGATGTCGCTTCCAACCCACGCCTCAAGCTTGTGCCGCTCAAGCTCCACCGTCTGCACCAGATCGCCGCGGGCGCTGTTCTGCCTAAACTCCAGCATTAGCAGCACAAACGCGACTGTGCCGGAAACCAGAATTATCAGAAACAATACCGACGAAAACGCAATAAAACGACGGCGCATAGCCGCCTGGCGCTTGCGTGAAACCGGCACAGACATTATACTCTCGTATGCCATTTTATCCCTTCCTCGCTGCAATTATGGCATTTCATACGGTTAAATATAGATTATTGCTATAGAGATATGCAAATTTGGAGTGCGGAGTTTTTGATTTGTAACTCCAAACCCCACACTCCAAACTCCAAACTTACCTCGTAAGCGGCTCGTGCAGCAGGTACAGCCACAAATTATGCAGCAGCGGCTTCCCGTCCCCCGAGAGCGGGGTGTCGGCGTCCATACATAAGGCATTGTGGTAGTTAGACTTAACCCTGTCTAATTGCGCCGGCTTTATAGATGTGATGAGGGTGTTGGAGTGCGCGTAGGGCCTGCCTGTAACGTCAATGTTCACCACCGGCGCAATATCCTTTAACCCAAAGGCGTTCCAGTATTTGCGCATGGGCGCTATTGGCATGGTACGGTCCTCGGTGTGGGCAACGGCGAAAAACCTCTCGAGCCGCGTATTGCCGTTGGCGTGGATCCACCCCCCCGCCTTATCCTGCTGGAAACTGTAGTCCATAGACGCGAACATGATTACCCCAGCCGTGCTGTAGTACTTGCCGAGCATGGCCGCGTGCCCCCCGCCCTGAGAGTGGCCGCCCAAAAGTATCCGCGACCAGCGCGGCACGTCATGCGCGGTGAGGTACTGGTCCCAGCCGTCCATCGGGTACTGGCCGGCGAGGTATTGCAACAGCTTGACGAGCCGGTTCTCGGCGCTGTTGGCAGGGCTCACGCTCACATGCGGCGAAAAGTTGGTCCCGAAAAGTATCTCGCGCCGCATGTCCTCGTAGCAGTCGAGGCTGCGGCTGCGCGCGCACTTGGCGTTCACCGAAACATCGTTCACATACTGCAAACTGATGACGTGGAACCCCTGCCCGGCGGCGGTCTCGCAGAGCATCTTGTAGTTGGAAGCGCGTGACGACGTCCCCGGAAAGAAGAGGAACAGCACCCCGCGGTTCACCACCCACGGGTTGTGGACAACGTAGTGCTCGTGCGGCGCACTTGTTATAGCCGGGTCCGTCTCCGCCGGGAAAATCAGGTACCCGCGGCCAAACGCGGGGCCGGCCCACAAAAATACCAGCACGGCCAAAACGGGAATAGCTGTATGGCGAGACGCGAGCGTCAATGTATAAACTCCACTCCGGTAGTCTTGTCCTCACGCTTACGGAACCCGGTGGGCTCAAACATGGCACGCACAAAATTCCGCGAAACCTCCTCCCAATCGCCCGCCGCGGCCTCCTCCCGCGAGATGGGCGTGTCCGCCTTCACCCGCCCGTAGCATATCGGTCGCAGCTCACGGTTGTCCCACAAAACAAAACTCGCCAAATAAACCAGTTTACGCGCGTTGGAGAGGTAAAGCCCGTGCTGCGCGCGCTCCTGATAGTAGGGGTCGGTCTCGGTGCCAATCCGGATTTTGTCCAAAAACAGAACCAAAGCGGCCTCCCTCTCGCCAAAAGCAAACTTCGTCCCCTTGTCTGGGATCTCTAACGTAATGTCCTCGTCCGCCGTCCTGAAAAAATCTTTCGTAACCAAATAATCCTGAACAACTGCCGAATCGAACACCTCCTTAACGTCAATTTCTCCGGCAATATCCTTCATTAGCTGCGCCCTGAAGAAATCTATAGCGTGCCGCTCAGCGCTCACGCCGGTATCAGAAGCCAGGGCCCCAAGCGATTTTCTGAGATCTCCTGTATAAATAATATTTGGTGATTTGTCAAGCACTACCAGGGCCAGCTCGGCGTTAATGGCGAACTGCCTCTTGTAGCCGGGCGCAACAATAACTTTAGTAGCCCCGCCGCCGCAGCCGGACAGAAGCGCCAGAGACGACAGTACGGCCAAAACGGCCATCATAGCTGTAATGCCAACAGGTACCCTCTTCATAATCTCCTTAATATACTATCCGCGCACCGCTTAACGGCGTTTTTTTGGCTCTACTCCCATTCTATTTGGTAAATGGTAATTTATCCGGCACATTCATCGGAAACAAAACGATTTTGTAGGGGCGATCGTCCCCGATCGCCCGTGCCGGAACTGCGATATTGCGTTTGATTCAACGCATACCGCAATCCCGGCATCGCGGGCGGGCACACAGGCCCGCCCCCTACGTGGGATTGTTGGTGTATTTTGCGGGATATTGTAATCCATGCGTTGGCGGGCGACCGGGGACGGTCGCCCCTACAGGTATTATCGTTGGAAATTGCCATTTGTACCACCCACCGTGGCT
>Ga0209755_10002472_pt1 | contig 25344 bp, 32 predicted proteins | sample TergutCo191P1_FD_187301 | JGI IMG/M metagenome (GOLD analysis project Ga0209755, IMG submission 187301) | Cornitermes sp. P1 segment gut microbial communities from Petit-Saut dam, French Guiana - Co191P1 (SPAdes) (version 2) | ecosystem: Host-associated > Arthropoda: Insects > Digestive system...
GCGGAAGCCGTTAAGGAAATGCCGTTTTTTCCCGCCTTACCAGCCGTCCAAAGCCGTAGCCTTAAGCGAACGGAACCCAAGCCCCGCACCGCCGGCCCCCGGGCCCAAAGTAAATGCTGTTGCCCTGCGTGCCGCGACTTCGGCGTTTTTACGCGATGACTGAGCCCATTTTCAACGGAAACGTCTATAAAACCCATTGTATATGATATGCGCCTTGCGGTAAATATGCGCGTGTATATCAATTACGACCTTTACGGTGATGTACTTTTTCAGCACCTTATTTCGTGATTTTTCACCCGCTCCGTTAAAGACATTATGCTTAACAAAATGCTTAAACTCAAGGATTTCTAGGTATCGGCTAGACGTAGCAACGCACAGCACTCCACATGGGGCCAAACTTCTTACCCTATTCAAGCATTGAACTAAAAGCATACTTACGACTATACATATCGCGCTTTCCGTTAGTGGGTTTGCGGCTTTTACTTCGCCGTGCCAATATCTACGGGGTGCGGAGTTATAATTGCGACAATCGTAAACGATTGCGCGTTGCGATAATTACTTCGCAATTACGCATTGTTGACAATATATCAAAAAAGGAATATTATTTATGTAAGGGGATATGATATGTTTGATGTGGAATATTACAAACTACCAAACGGGGATAAGCCCGTAAAAATTTTCCTTGATAGCCTCGACAAGAAAATGCGTGTTAAGGCATTGGGGAGTATTGACATACTTGCGGAATTTGGCAACAGCTTATGAGAGCCATACTCAAAAGCAATAGACAACGGCTTATTTGAATTGAGAATCAAATTTGCAAGTGACATAACGCAGATATTCTATTTTTTCGTTGTGGATAATAAAATTATTCTTACGAATGGGTTTGTTAAAAAGACACAGAAAACGCCGACAAGTGAAATTGCCCTTGCCAAGAAATATAAAGCGGATTATGAGGTGAGAAATAAAAAATGAATGATTACAAAACATATTTAGACGAGCAGTTAAAAGACCCTGATTTTGCCACCGAATGGGAACGGCAAGCCCCGGAGCGTGAATATATCAAGGCGATTATCGCCGCCCGTATGGAATTGAATTTAACACAAGCGGAATTATCAAAAAGGACGGGAATTAGACAATCAAACATAAGCCGCATAGAGAACGGCAACAGTAGCCCAACCATAGCTACCCTACAACAGATTGCAAACGGCATGGGTAAAACGCTTCATATTGAGTTTAGGCAAAAGGTACATTCATAAAAAAGGGGCGTGGCAACCGTCAGTAATGACAGCTACCGCGCCCTTGCGTATATGTCCGATTTTGTTATACCCTCAATTAAAGTAATCTAAATCAGTTGCTCCATTAAATTCAATAAATAAGGGATTATATATTCTTTTGAGCGAGATATATGACCATTAGGATACTTTATTGACGTTTCTGTGTATGGTGCTATTTTTTACATATCGCATAAGTAATGAATATTTTTTGTCTAAGTTGTCTGGACGTTTAATAAGTATTTCATCTTCATTATAATAACCTGAAGAAACCCATAATCTGCTTCTTGAAATCATATTTTTATTTATCCCATGTGAGTACGTCAAATACAATCATGTGCCGTGTGTCTTTAGCGAAACGCATATCGTCCATGTAGCCGTGTCCTGTGATGGGCTTGCGTTGGCTTGGTTGGTTTAACTGCTTTTTTATGCTCATGTTGCCGCGCCTTTTTTGGGGAATGAAAAAAGCCGAAAGTTTTTATGCTCTCGGCTTATTCGATAACGCTACTTTTTATTCTGTTGTGTCCCCACACTCCATATCAATTACGACCTTTACGGTGATGTACTTTTTCAGCACCTTATTTCGTGATTTTTCACCCGCTCCGTTAAAGACATTATGCTTAACAAAGTGCTTAAACTCAAGGATTTCTAGGTATCGGCTAGACGTAGCAACGCACAGCACTCCACATGGGGCGTGCGCGGAAACATATCCACCGCATCGATTTTGACGGGAGTGTACCCGGCCTTGGCCAGCAGAACCAAATCCCGGGCAAGGGAGGAGGGCTTGCAGGCCACGTAAATCAGGCGAGGCGAGGCGAGAGCAGAGATTTGCGACAGGGCTTTAGGGTGGAGGCCGTCACGGGGCGGGTCTACGACTATAACGCCCGGACGGGTGCCGGGCAGATTTCTCAAAACGTCAAAAACGTCACCGGCGTGAAATTCGCAATTGGTGATGAAGTTGAGTTTTGCATTGTCCTTAGCGGAAAGAATGGCGTCCTCCACCAGTTCGATTCCCACTACCCGCTCAAACAGCGGCGCGATAATCTGCGCGATTGTGCCCGTGCCGCAGTAGAGGTCATAGGCGGTTGAGTTCGCAGCGGAAGGAAATTTTATCCTACGCTCTGGGTCACTAATCGCCGAGAGAAAACCACTTTCGTCGATGATTGACAGTCGCTTAGGATTAAAATTTCCTTCCGCCGCGTAATCCTTTACAATTTCGTATAGCACTTCCGCCGCTGATGAATTCGTTTGGAAGAAAGCATGGGCGGCCACTTTGAAGCGAAGCCCGCAAATCTCTTCGTAAAAATAGTCCCGTCCCCACAGAAGCCGGACATTTTCATTTTTGACCGCATCGGCAACTCCGTCATTTACGCTGTGCAAAATGCCCACGATTTTCCCGGCTAGGGGAAGCGAAGTAAGCCCCTGTACAAAAGGCTCAAGGGGGGCTTGCAACGCTGACGTGGCCGACAGATTTATCAGAATTTCCCCCGTAAACGCTCCGTGACGAAGCACTAAATGCCGCAGCGCACCGATATGCCGCTTCCGATGAAAAAACGCTTCGCCGGCCTCACGGAAATATTCCAGTACATATTCGATAATTTTTTTAAAATCATCGGGAATAAGAACGCAATCCAGCGGCGTGGCCACCTCGTAGTAGCTGCGCTTCTTGCGCATTCCCAGCGCGAGCCGTCCGTCCTTGCTTTCGTCGCCAAAGGCCAGCTCCATTTTATTGCGGTAGCCCACCGGCAGCGGTGAGGGCTTTAGGGATTTTACCAAAAAACCGTACTCCCCCAAGCATTCTACCAAAGCGTTTTTTTTCAAAGTCAGCTCATCTTCGTATGAAATATCCAAATATGCGCAACCGCCGCAACGCCCAAAATGTTCACAAATCATTAAGCCCTCCTTTTAATCTAAATCCATCAATGTTAAACCCGCCGAATTTATCCCATATTGCATTTGTGAGTTGCTGATAGATATTGACTTTCTCGTTTTTGCCGGTGGCGGTAATCGCCCCGGAAATTAAGCGGCTTATAGTTTCATCGGGAAGCTCCCGCAAAAGATACTTTTCGCGTACATGGGCGTCTTGGATATTTCCGAGTATGGCCTTGCGGTTGTACGGGCGATTTATGGCAGACGTATATTCCCGCAGCAACGAATCCAGGGCCGTAAAATACAAAAAATCGAAGTCGGCTCTGTTGGTTTCGTGGGCATCCTGCAAATCGTCCAACATGTCCCACATGAAGTATTTTGCCAACTCCGACACGGACGCATCGGGCGGATTTACATAAAAATCATCTATCATGGCGATGGCCTTTTCCTTCAAGGCCGCGACTTCGCCCACTTCATCCATAATAATTTCACCCGTGGCAAACTGCACTTGCGACATAAGGGATTTATCCGTCAAATCCTCGTCAAAGTATCGCAATATCTGATATGGCGGGTTGGCAAAGTATTCGATTACCAGCCCGTCAATAACACGATTGCCGCGCTCTCTGTACTTCACATTGTTATCGAGAATTATATGGACATCCAAATCGGAATGCTTACCGGGATTCCCGGTTATATAGCTACCGCACACCATCACCCCGACGACGTCCTTCATATGCTCAAAATCAGACAGAAAAATATCCAGCTTGATTCGCCACTCCATTATGACCTCCAAAACGAAGTTGATATTACCCCGCGCCTAAATAGTAAGAATTTCTGATGGATGGTGGGAGTGTGACGCGCTAACGCTTGACACGTAATGATTCCGCCGGCTTGGGCAGTGCCTGTGCCCGTCTTGTACCAAGCCGTGCGGTGGCACTTGCCCTCGTCCGGCGTACTAATCACGCGCCTTCGCTAGGCGCGCTTACTCACTCCCGCCATCCATCAGAAATTCTTACTATTTAGGCGCGGGGTAATAGCATTGTGCCATAAGTTTTTCTACTTGACAATTTGGTTTAAACGTTTTAAACTGGACTTGAGAGGTGGCATATGAACTTAACATCCGCAGAGGAAAAGCTGGCCATATTAATATGGAAGGAAGCCCCAATGACGTCGCCGGAGCTGGTGTCCCTTGCCGAGCGGGAACTGGATTGGAAGAAGTCCACGACATATACGATTTTGCGCAAGCTGTGCGAAAAGGGCGTCTTTCGGAATGAAAATGCCAATGTGTCAATAGTCCTTACCCAGGCCGAGCTGCGCGCACGGCAAAGCCGCAACTATGTGGAGGACATCTTTGGCGGAAGCCTGCCGCAATTTATCGCATCGTTTTTCGGCGGGAAAAAGCTGACACCGCAACAAGTCGAAGAGCTGACGCAATTAATAAAGGAACATGAAAGCGGTGGCGAAGATGAGTAATTTGTTTCTGACGGTTTTGAACATGAGCCTGATATAAACGCCGCCGATACCTTTATTGAGTGCCGGGAATGGCAGAGGTGAAGCCCTTGCCATTTTTAGGATTGAGTTTTTGGACAGGTTACTCTATACTTTTGAAAGGAACTATGTAATATGAACGGAGAGAGTGGAGATACCATATGTATGAAATAGAGGTTAAGCAATCGGCGTATAAACATGGGTGTACATACGATGACATTATCAACTGTTATCGTTTTCCAATTAAGAGCATGATACTTGAAAGAGAAGAAAGCAAGTATTTGTACATTGGGATGGACACCAAAGGCAGATTGATAGAGTTATTAGCAAACCATAATGGCATAACCATAATATTCCACGCAATGAAACTACGCAAGACATTTGAAAAGCTGATTAAATAGGAGGTATTTTATGAGAAATATGAGTGATAACGAAATTATGGAACTTACAACAGATGATTTTCGCGAATTAACGCCACAAGAAGCTCAACAAGATAATTTTCGCCGTATGTTTCAATTGCTAGGTTTAATATATGCAAACCAAGTTGAGATTAAACAAATGTTGGTTGCGAATAATCATCCAACTACCCTTGTGTAAAACAAAAAGGATTTGAAAGTTTATGCCGCCGCGCTTCCGGGAGCGACGGCGTAAAATCCAGTAAAATAAGGACAAAGACGGCGAGAGCCTATCCTTAAAACTGGAAATTACTGCCGTTTTTTCTATGTTTCATTGATGCTTAAAAAGGCCCCCAAAATCGTGTCGTATTGCCTGTGGGTAATTGTGGCGGTTCGGCTGATTGTACCGTTTTCCATCGAAAGCGTGTGGAGTATTATCCCGTTCGCCGCGCAGCCGATTACATCCAGTGCCTCGCCCGGGTTCGTTCCGGCGTCAATCACACATGGCGAGGCAATGGATTCCGCCCTGCTTTACGGAGAGGGAAGCCTCCCCTCGTGGTATGAAATCGCCGCGCATATATGGCTTCTGGGTGTGGCGGTGATGTTTCTGCACGGTATAGTTTCCTACTATATTATAGCAATTTCAATCGAGAACGGTGAAGTCGAGCGCAAGCCGCGACTGCGTCGGCGGTGTTTTTGCGCGATGACTGAACCCATTCTCGATGGAATTGTCTATATTAAGCGAAAAATGCGCGGAGCCGTCCGCTCCCCGGACGGGCCAAATATCTATGAATCCGGCAACATAAAATCCCCGTTTGTGCTGGGTTTCTTCTCGCCGAAAATTTACCTTCCCCTTGGGCTGACTGCCCAGGAGCGTGAATACGTTGTTCTGCACGAGAAAATTCACATACGGCGGCGCGACCATATTATAAAATTCGCGGCGTACTTGATTCTGTGCGTACATTGGTTTAATCCCCTTGTGTGGCTGGCGTTCCGCCTGACGGGCGCGGACATGGAAATGGCTTGCGACGAGCGTGTTTTAAGGGAAATGGGCATTGAGGCCACAAAGGCAAATTACTCCATGTCGCTGATAACGCTTGCGGCTGAAGCCCGATTCATAACAGTATCGCCCCTTGCTTTCGGCGAGGGCAATATAAAAGGGAGAGTGAAAAATGTGTTGAATTTCAAAAAACGCAGCAGAGCCATGACGATGGCTGCAATTGTGCTGGCAATAATTTTAAGCGCGGGGCTGATGCTCAATCAAGCCGACGCGGCACAGCCCGAGGATAGTATCCCCGTGGTTGAAATACCGCCGATTCCAGAACCTCAAGCAGGTTTTGACGCCAGCATCCCGTTTGATTTTGAGAATGGGCGGATACCTCCCCCGGACTTAGTCCCGCCGCCGGATATCATGCCCCCGAGACTGGACGCACTTGACATCAGGCTTCCGAGACTGGACGTCCCATCGCACCCCGTAACTACCGTGCAGGAATTTTTGGAAGCCCGCGAAATGCTGCTTGTCCTTGGTGACGAAATGAATGACCTAAGCCTCGAAATGACCGCATTGGGAATAGAAATGTCCATCCTGGGCGCGAGGATGTCCTTTGACGAAATGGCCGCACTAGGCCAAGAAATGGAATACTTAGGCGCGCAAATGGAAGCCCTTGGCGATGAAATGACCGCTTGGGCCGGTGGCAAAGCCGCTTTCGCAGACAGCCATCCCGTATCCGCCCAAGAAGCCCGCGCCATAGCCCTTGACTTTGCCGGGCTTAACCGTCCCCGTATCAGTTGGATGCAAAGTGCCGAAATCGTAGACGGCCGCCTTGTATGGGCTTTCACCTTCTGGGACGGCGTCCACTGGAACTCCCGCCACGAAATAATAGTTGACGCCATCACCGGTGCAGTCACGGCATCACTCGACTTCACCCTTTTCAACTGAAATCGCTATATATGGTTGCTCACCGTCACTGCACATGGCAAAATAATGACAACAAAATGCCATATGAGGTGATGACATGAACGCATTTATTGGCTCTAGGGCTTTAACCGCTAGACTTTCGTCTGTAATACGTAGCGACTACAACGCATTTTCGTCTCTGTGCCGAGAAATGGACGAGCCTATACTGATAACAAGGAATGGCGAAAGTGACCTTGTTGTGATGAGCCATGAAGCATACAATGATATGATTAGCCGCCTGAGACTGACAATTGAACTAATGGAGGCCAAACGCACAGCTCCGGCAAGTTTTTTCATATATGGCGGAAGATAACACACATGCGGCACTAAAAATGGTTGACAATCTTGAGGCAAGGGCGTGCCAGTTAGAGGATAATCCTTTTATTGGCATAGAATTATCAAAAGGTGAATTCCCCTTTCTGCCACCCGGATACCGCAGATTGATTGCCAGCCCATTTATCACGTATTACCGTATTATCAATCAAACGGCCTATATTACGCACATTGTTCACTCCAGGCGTAATCAGTCAAAAGCATTTTCAGAAGAAGAGTGAGCGGTTAATGCGCTGTATATCAAGCATTTATCTCGTTCTTTTTTCCTTGAGCGCGAATGAAGGGATATTTCGCTATGTTTATTGAGAGCAGTATTAAATCTCAAAATCTTCAAGTGTGAAATCCGCATAAAATCTTCCTGAAATTGGAGAAAACCTTAGAACACAGAAGCCAGGGTCTGTAAAAGATTTTTGCGGATAGGCATTTTTGAACATATTCTGCCAATATTTTTCCTTGATACTCATGTCGGCTACAAATTTAGAGGATGTATTTGTACAAAAATAAATCTCGCTCAACGACTCTCTGTACTTGGCCGGCAAAACTGCTTTCGTCAATGGGTATCCGTCTGAACCCACACAGGACAAAATAAATGTATTAACTTTCTTGTGTAGACTTTCAGCCTTTTTTTTGCTGACATACTTGTCCTCCGCTAATCCGACTTAAATCCTACCCACGAAAATGACTCGTCAAAATCAATTTCCGATATTCCACAGAAAGGTATTTCAGGTGCAAAAGAAAATTGACGCATAACAATACAATGCGTCACAACAACAATTTTTTTATATTTTTTATAACACAAAAGCGCGTTTTTAGCGCGGTTAAATACGTCAATGAGGTTTTCAAATTTTATTTGGCTATTGTTTGGGCATACCCCTTTATGCTTCGTACATAATTCACTTGCTTTTAATGATTCTTCCTTGGACGAATATTGAAAAGATAAATCGGGCATCCATTCATGTAAATCTACTTCTATTTTTATATCCAACTGCCTATTTTTAGATATAATCGCCGCTGTTTGCAAGGCCCGTGTATACGGAGAAGAAATTATTATTTCAGCATTATCTAATCTATTATCAAATGAAGTATTTTCAGCAATTTTAATACCATTTTCGGTTAGCTGGGCTAAATCAAGCCCATGACCGATATATTTCCTTTCCCTAACAAACGAGTAATCAGGTTCGCTATGCCGCAAAAAAACTATTCTTTGCACTGTATGCACCCCTTGCAAATATAATTTTAGTCCGCTTGCCTTACAAAATTGCAGCACATTTTTACAGGCTTGTCCGCCCAAGCGAACTTGATGTAAGGGAAAACTTGTGCAGGCGGTAGCTGTGGACTTACCACACTATGCGCGTTAGGCTAGTGAAGTGACGAAGTCAATAAAGTAATCTTCAAAAGACTGTTCCCGCATTTTCTCATTTTCACACAGATATTTGTAAAAATGCGGTGAAACAACGTGCGAACCACCATCATGATTTTTGAAATATTCATACGGCTCTATGGTTGCACCCAGTTTAACAGCGAGGTAAATCCCCAGGGCTTCAACTATATTTTCCTCAATGAAGCCTTCCATCGTGCCATAACCGGAATTGGGGGATTGGCTGTCGAAGGCTTTTTTTACCCACGGCTTATTAAATAACGCCTGCACAGAGTCATGCACTTTTTCATGGTTATACGGCGGATGAAATAGCTCGTGCGTAGCATTCGACAAAATAATATCCAATGAATATCTAATGTCTGTGATAAGGTTACTACCACATAGTTTTATCCCTAATGGGTCCGTAAAAGCAGAGAGGTATATAGTGCAATCGGCATTATCAATATCACCGAAGGGCTGCAACGCTTCGTCCATTTTGAAATCAATTAACTGGCTGTCTATCTCGGTACATTTTTTTTGTACCTTCGGTAACCAATTTTCTTCCCAATATTCACGGAATCCTTTGTCTTCAAGTTCAGAAATGAGAGGAATAATTATATTTTTGAACCGTGAAAATTGCTCTTCAAACTCATTCTTATGAAAAGTATATTGGGTTCTGTTCATGGATGCTTCGATTTCGTCAAAGCTACCTAACATTTCCACAAGATTTCTTGTATTAAAATTTTCAAGTGAAGATATGAAAAGTGTGATAGTCGGTGAGAGCATTGCATTCCCTTGCCTATTAACCAATTCTCGTATTCTTGTTTTTCTTTCTTCGCTCAACCGTGGATACCATGCGTCAAAAACTTCTTTGTGCCTGCTTGTATAGTAGTTGTCTGCTGTAAATGCGTTGAGCAAGCAAATTACATCCAAATTGTAACATGATGCTGTTAATAATTGCATTTTGCACCTCCGTAAATATCAATTTTTTATCTATTTTACAAAGTCTTAACACATTTTTGAAGGCCTGTCCGTCCACAAAGCAAAGCCACCACGGAAATCAATTTTCATCGGTCTTGGGGGCGTGGTCGGCTTTCAGCGAAGCTGATTCGCGTTGCCGCATAGCGCATTGGCCCGGTCGAAAGGGCTAGGCGACGCGCTCCAGAAGCGCGGAGTCAGCACTTTCCCGGGATTTTGAGGGACGCACTGTTATAGAGCATTTAAAGCTGGGGCACTAAACCCTGGCACGATTTCCCGCAGCTTGTCCAGCATTGCTGTGCGGGAGGTTTCCGAGGAGGAAATTGCCGCATCCTTTAGCAGATTTAGCGAATCAAATAGATAGTCGGGATTGATATCAATGGGGCGGCCCACAAAGATTTTTTTATTGGAAGTGGTCTTGAGGCCCTCCTCGGCCATGAGGAGTTCTTCATAGAGTTTTTCGCCGGGGCGCAGGCCGGTAATTTCTATGGGGATTTCCTTATAGGGCTCGTAGCCGGAAAGGCGGATTAACATTTCGGCCAGGTCGAGGGTTTTTATGGGGTCGCCCATGTCTAGGACGAAGATTTCGCCGCCCTTAGCCATTTCCCCGGCGGACATTACAAGGGACACGGCCTCGGAAACGGTCATGTAGTAGCGGATGATTTCCTTGTGGGTGACGCGCACGGGGCCCCCTGCGGCGATTTGCGCTTTAAAAAGCGGAATAACGGAGCCGTTCGCGCCCAAGACATTGCCGAAGCGCACGGATACAAACTCCGTCGTGCTTTGGGGATTGAGGGTTTGGACTATCATTTCACAGACGCGCTTGGTCGCGCCGTAGACATTGGTGGGGTTGACGGCCTTGTCACTGGAAATCAGCACAAAGCGTTTTACGCCGTAAGTATCGGCGGCCCGGGCCACGTTAAGCGTGCCCAAGATATTATTTTTCACAGCCTCTTCGGGGGCTGTTTCCATTAGGGGGACATGCTTGTGGGCGGCTGCGTGGTAGACCAGGTCAGGCTTGTATTTTGCGAAAACGGCCCCAAGGCGGGATTCCTCGCGGATATTGCACACTTCCGCAACTACCTGGGGCGTATTGCCGAATTTGAATAGCAATTCCTGCTCGATGGCGTAGAGGCCGTTTTCCACCACGTCCAGCATTACGATACGCGCCGCGCCGTGGGCCGCCACCTGCCGGCACAGCTCCGAGCCGATTGTGCCCCCCGCGCCTGTTATCAGCACGGTTTGGCCCGCCAAATATTTCGTCTTAAAACGTTTGATGTCAACCACATCGCGGCCCAGCAAATCCTCCACGCTTACGTCCTCTATCCGCGAAACAAGAGCCGGGGCATGGTCTGCTTCGTTTTCATCAAAGTCAAAGAGGTCTGGGATTTTCTTTAATTCGCAGGTTGTTTTGGCACAGATGCTGGAAACGCGCCGCTTTTCCTTACCTGTGGCATGAGGTATGGCCAGCAGAATCACCCTGATTCCATAACGCTCCACCAGCTTTGGAATGTCACGAACCATACCCGCCACCGGGATTCGCTGGATTTTGCAGCCCTGCTTGGCCGGGTCGTCGTCCACGGAGCAGACCACGTCATACAAATGGGCGTGGCGGATATGCCATAGACCCTGGATTACCGCCGCGCCGGTCTCCCCCGCGCCCACAATCAGCACTTTTTTGCGATTCGCTTTCGCGCTTCGTGTGGCATTGTTTGTTCGATAAGCTCGATAGGACGTCCGGAAAAACAACGCGCTTGCCCCCGCCATCATCGCCGAAATAAAATATACCGTAATCGGCAGCCGCTGCTCCACCACAGGCGGCTGAATCACAATCCACGTCACCCCAACAAACGCCGCCACAGCCACCGCCGTGGCCATCATACACTTTAAAAACTCATAGGCCTCCGCGTACCGCCACAGACTCTCGTACATACCAAAGGCCCAAAAGCTCACAAAAAAAATCACAATAAAAAAAGCATAACCCAGAAGCATCGCTTCCAGACGCTCGGACAAATCAATCCGGCGCAAAAGTATAAACCATGCGGCAAAATAGCTTGCGGTAAATTGCAAAAAATCCGCAAACATAAGCATGGGTTTGCGGAGCCTCGTCCCCCATGTCCAAAAATCTGAAAATTTATAGCGCATCTTTTACTATTTACCTCCCAAAAACAGAAAACTCCACGTCAAGGCGGACGGGTGCATCCTCCGCATGGATAGAGAATGTCAAAACTTTGCCCCAAGTTTTTAAATCATATACAAATCTCAGCGCGTCGTAAATACCGCCCTCGTAAACGGCGTGAACGCGCATTTCAAAAAGGCGGTCGAAGTCGGCCGCAGCGGCGTAATAGACCGTTGGCTCGGAGGCGCGCAGGTCAAGCCGGGTGAGGTTGCGGGAGGCCGCCAGCAGACCGATTTCGGCCAGCACAGACGCGAATTCGTCATAGGTCAGAAGCCTCTGCCTCTGACCTAGGGCGGCGAGTTCGAGCAAATTAGCCTCGTATTCCGCCAGAAATCCGCTTTCGATGGCGTACCGGCTCTCCTGAGCGCGGACAACCTGCCTACCGTTGGAGATAGATTCGGCAGCGGGCATAAGCAAAAAGAAAACCAACGTCACCAGCGCGAGATTCACTATAACAAAAGCTCCGGCAATCCGCCAACTCATTCTAAGCCACCGCCGTCAATTGCGGCATCATCATGGTATTCAAAACCCACCGCACAACAAAGGACTCACGCATCAAATAATACAAACCAAGCTCGGGGGTTGCGGTTGACAACAGCGTCATAACCACAACACAAAGCCACACCAACACAGCACCCATTCCCAAACCAAAAATCAGCCCTCCGGCACGGTTAAAGGTATAAATAACAGGCAGTCTGCCAACGATGTCCAGCGCGACACCAGCAATGGAAAGCAACACCAGCACCAGCATAAACACACCAATAATCGCAATCGCGTTAATGACCATATTGGCAAAAAACCCGGAAATATAGGCATCAATCGTATCCACCTGCAAAAGCTCATACATATTGGGCGTGTTATAAGAATGCAAAAGCTCCCGCAAAGCTGCCGGCAACGGCAGCGTGTCGATAATCTCCGCCTGCCTTGCGGCCGTGTGCTCCCCAACCACCCGCTCCAAATTCAAAGTCGAGGAAATATTATTCTGAAGCATCGAAAATAAGCCCGTCCCCCGAAGAATCCGCGCCACAGGCGAATACAGCCGACTCGCCAAAAAGAATGCGATAAAAAAAGAAACCAACCCATATACAGTACGGATTAGCCCCCGGCGATAACCCGCAAAGGCGCACAAAGCCACCAGAGCCAGTACCGCCAAATCTAAAACGTTCATTAGCCACCTCGGTTACGCAAGGGATTTAAAAAATTCCATAGATTTTTTTTCTAATTGATAATCTATATCCGTTTCAAATTCCTTCATTTTAGCAAAAAAACTATTTAAAACACCTGTTTTTGTCTCCTGAAGCTTTTTGTGCAAATCAATATATTTTTGTTGATTAGTAACGCTAAAATCCCCGTTTTCATCAATTGGGATATTAATTATAACTTGAGAAAGATAATGCTCTGTGGCTTTGAATCTGTAGTCAAATCCATATTTTTTCTTCATGTCCTGCAAATAATAAAAAATATATTCCGGCAAAATATTTTTTTCAAGAATTTCTATTACTTTCCGCGAGGTATTAATAAAATAATCGCCTTTATGCAGAAAAACATTTGTACCGGCAGTTCCATCGCCGTCAGAGGCAAATGAGATATGGGCATTTTCGTCACTAGCACGAATCGGTTGCATCTCTTCTGTAGCTTTAAAATACGCAACGGGCTTACGCGCTGCGGTATATACGGGAATATCAGAAGTATTGCCTGTGTCCAGCTTCGAATACTGCTTCTTGTTTAAATTAAGTGCGCTGGTGATAAATTTGAAGCATTCCTTGTCTAAAATGCTTATTTCAACGCATTCAACGGAAGTAGTTATTGCTTCAAATTCTTTTTGAAAAACATTTTTTATCTCTGCTAAATATTCATTAAAATAATCTATATTATCAAAGAAATCCTCTTCTGAAACCTTTCTTTGAAGCTTAACAAGCCCCAAATCGCTTAGTTCATCAACGCTCCAAAACTGCTCTGTCAGCCAATTTTGTGACGATGAAAATTTTTCGAAATCAACTACTTTAATCTTACTCAACGAGCTATTGGTATATTCCTTTGGGGAACTTTTAAAATACTTGTATTCCTTGGTTATTGCCAGCAAATCATTATTTTCATCAGCAAGCCTGTCGGCGTCAAGGGTTTCGCCTATCGAACAAGCAATAGCCATAAACACCGGAAAATCCTGCGTCGATAGCTTATTATCTTTCTTTTTTATGTTTAAAATATAGGTCTTTTTGTCGGTTGCGTAAAATGTTTTCGCAGGTAATGAAATTATCGCGTATATATAACATTTGTCAATAATACTTTCTTTTAATTTTTGGTCGGTAGGCCTGTAAAAAAAGCCATCCGGCAAAATAATAAATGCTTCCCCTCCTTCTGCCAGTTCATTCACTATTTTTTGAACAAATAAACCTTCCTTACCTATAGACGAAACAGGGTAGTGCTTATCCTTCAAATCTTCCTTTGAATTGATATATTCTTTGTACAAACGCACACCCGATGATATATACGGCGGATTTGACATAATTAAATTATATTCCCCCGGTTGCACAAGTTCAAGGGAACCGATGATACTTTTATTTGTTGTTTTAAAAATACCGCCTATCAGTTCAGAAATTTTTGCCGTCAAGGTGGGGTTTTCATGCAACAACTCGGTTAATGTTATCATTAAATTGGCTTTTGCCAACACAATTGTCATTTCATCATAGTCTGTGCCCAAATAATTTATATTACTATGAATTTCTCCGTTAATAAATCGAAAATCTTCTATATCATTGGAGCGGCGGTTAAGTATAGATTCGGTCAAAAACCCGCCAACACCGCTTGCCGGGTCGTTGATTTTGCTGCCTCTTGCAAGGTTTTTGACATTTGCCATTTCAACAATTGCTTTTATTACGTTTCTTGGTGTGAAAAACTGAGCCAATTGCTTTTTGCCTTTTGTGCCCTTTAAAAAATCTTCAAACAGCCTGCTTTTAAAGGCAGGGTCAATGTTTTTTAGTTTTCCATACTCATTAAAACTTTTTAAGATATTAAAAAACAATTCATCTTGATTTTGCTCTTTTTTTAAACTGATACCATTAATAATAGTAGTTCCATCCACCGCCGGGAAAAGCTGCTTTATATGGGCCCTGACATTTACCATATAGTATCTAAGGCAATGATTTTTTCCCTTTTCAAAAACCGTATCGAAATCAACTCTATTTCCATTATCGTCCATATCCAATATGTTTATATCACTTAAAAATTTGAAAATAAATAATTCCGTAAAAGTCATAAGACATTTTTTAGGGTCGTCGCCTGTGGCAACAAATACGGCCTGCCATACCCTTTTAGCCAAAGAAGACGGCGACATCATTTCCTCTGACTTTAAAACACTGTTATTTACGTCAATATTCTTTAGAAGTTTGTTGATTGTTTTAATGGTTTCGGACGATGTTGGGTCAAAATATTCGGAAAAATGCATATCATTCTCGCGTTTAATATAGCTGAAACCTCTTTGTATGTTCACCGAACCATCATAATATGTATGGTCGCAATCTTCATAGCTTGCATCACAATTAATCCAATGGCAACTTTCCCCATCGGTTGCCAGTCCTATTCGCGCACCCAGCATTTGAGCATAATTATTGCATTGCTCCAGTGCGCTAAGCACTTTAGACGCTGTATTAAATTTTTCACCGCGTTTGTATTCAATAACGCATAATACATTAATTTTAGATTTATTTCGCCTGTCACATATTAATGCATCTGGTGCTTTAATCTCATACTGACCATAATCTTTATCGGGTATTATATTAAACTTTTTTAAATTACTAAAATTTGTTTCCCCCAGCAAATAATATTCATATTCCCCGAATTTATCGCCATTTTTCTGATATTTTTTCTTGATAATTTCTTCGCTCATTCTTATAAGCCCCCTAAGCAACAGCATTACAAAAGACCGCAGACAAGTATTTACATGCCTACGGTCTTAAAAAATAGTGAATTAATTCGAAATCCGTCCCGTCTGTCGCAACAAAACCGCCCGAAAACGCCCATTCCGCGTTTTCGGGTGCCGCTCTGCCGGGACGGTTTCTCATTGAATTCACTATATTATACCAGTTCCAGCAATACCATTGGGGCGGCGTCGCCGCGCCTTGGGCCTATTTTAACGATGCGGGTGTAGCCGCCGTTGCGGCCGGCATACTTTGGTGCGATTTTTTCGAACAAAAGATTCGCAGGGCAAATTCTCTTGGATTCACTACGTTTGCGCCGTCCGTCCTCCGGGGTTTGGGTTACGGAATAGAGCACGCTTAAAATCTTACGGCGCACAGCCAGCCGCGAGGGGCTGTCCTTTTTTACGTTGCGTTCGACTTCGTTATAAACGGTGACTTTGCGGCCGTTTTCGACAACTTTAACGCGCTTGCCGTCCTTGTCCTTTTGGGGGACTTTGGCCGTTACGCTCTCCGTGGTGAAATTATCCTTTTCCTTCACGGCCAAAGTGATTAATTTTTCCGCCACGCGCCGGACTTCCTTTGCGCGGGTTTCCGTGGTTGTAATCTTGCCGTGATATATCAACTGTGTAGCCAACGCGCGAAGCATTGCTTTCCGCTGGCTGGACGTGCGTCCTAATTTTCTATAACCGGACATAAATCCTCCTATTACTCCTCGGCGGGCTGTAGTGCCAAGCCCAAATCCGCCATTTTTTTCAAAACTTCTTCCAAGGACTTACGCCCCAGATTACGAACTTTCATCATATCTTCTTCGGTTTTGTTGGCCAAGTCTTCCACATTGTTAATGCCGGCGCGTTTCAGGCAGTTGTAGCTTCTGACGGAAAGGTCCAACTCTTCGATGGTCATTTCCAGCATCTTCTCTTTTAGGCCCTCTTCGCGCTCAACCATAATTTCCGTGGCCTTTACCGAGTCCGAAAGGTCTACGAACAGGTTAAAATGCCCTGTCAGAATTCTTGCCGCCAAGCAAACGGCATCTTTTGGAGAAATTGTACCGTTTGTCCAAACCTCCAGCGTTAGCTTATCGTAGTCGGTAACATTGCCCACGCGGGTCGGCTCGACTTGGAAATTAACTTTTCTGACCGGGGTGAAAATCGAATCTATGGGAATCAGGCCGATTGGCTGGTCGGCACTTTTATTTTTGTCCGCCCCGACATAACCGTGACCTTTTTTCACGGTCATTTCTATAAAGAGCTTGGCGTCTTTGCCGTCGAGGGTTGCGATAACCAAATCCGGATTAAGCACCTCAATGTCCGCGCTCAGCTTGATATCCTTGGCAGTGATAACGCCCTCGTTGGCAGCATCAATTACGATAGTTTTTGGGTCTTGATTTTCGCTTACGTCGCGGAGGGCAAGAGCTTTCAAATTGAGGATAATTTCCGTTACATCCTCTTTGACTCCCGGCAGATGGCTAAATTCATGCAGAACACCTTCCACGCGAATATTGCTGACTGCTGCTCCGGGAAGGCTTGACAAAAGCACCCGTCTAAGAGCGTTTCCGACTGTCGTTCCGAAACCACGCTCAAGCTGGTCAACAATGAAGCACCCATACGAATTGCCTTTTGATTCTGTTATCTCAATACGAGGTTTTTCGATTTCGAGCACCTATACAACCTCCTTTTTTAACTACTTCGAGTAAAGCTCGACGATAAGCGTTTCGCGCAGGTCGTAGGTTATATGCTCGCGAAGCGGCTTTGATGCAACCGTTCCGCGTAAATTTTCCGAATCAGAGGTAAGCCACTCGGGTACGGCGCGGGGCGCAGTCACATCCAGGACATCCTTGAAACGCTGCAAGCTCTTAGATTTATCGCGCACCTGAATGACGTCCCCAACTTTTACTTGATATGAGGGGATGTTCACTTTTTTACCGTTTACGGTAATCAGATTATGGCGCACAATTTGACGTGCCTCTGTACGAGAACGGCCATATCCAAGCCGATAAACAACATTGTCCAAGCGCATCTCCAGAAGACGAAGCAAATTCTCACCAGTAACTCCGGGAATACGCCGCGCTATTTCGAAGTATTTACGGAATTGCTTCTCCAGCACGCCGTAAATTCTCTTGGTTTTTTGCTTTTCGCGGGTCTGCTGACCGTACTCGGAAAGCTTCTTACGGCTTGTGCCATGCTGTCCGGGCGCGGGACGCTGCTTACTAATGGGGCAAGCCTGCTTAGAGCATTTTTCCCCTTTAAGAAATAATTTTTCGCCCTCTCTGCGGCAAAGTCTGCAAACCGGGCCGATATATCTCGCCATAGCTCAATCCTCCAATTATACTCTTCTACGTTTTGGTGGCCGGCAACCATTGTGGGGTACGGGGGTTACGTCTTTAATAAGTGTAACCTCAAGCCCGGCCGCCTGCAATGCGCGAATCGCCGCTTCACGGCCGCTTCCGGGGCCGTTTACATACACTTCCACCATACGCAAGCCATATTCCTTGGCCGCACCGGCGGCTGTGTCCGCAGCCATTTGCGCGGCATATGGCGTGGATTTTCTGCTGCCGCGGAAACCCAGCTGCCCTGCGGAGGCCCAGCTAAGGGCATTCCCGGAGGCATCGGTTATGGTGACAATGGTATTGTTAAAGGATGATTGAATATGCGCTTGGCCACGGTCAACAAATTTCCTGTCGCGTCTGCGACGAGTGGCCGCTCTCTTTACCGCTCTTTTTGGCATTAAAAATTACCTCCGTTACTTCTTCTTATTGGCAACAGTACGCGCTTTACCCTTGCGAGTACGGGCGTTGGTGCGGGTGCGCTGCCCGCGCACGGGCAAACTTTTGCGATGACGTATACCGCGATAACATCCGATTTCAACCAGCCGCTTGATGTTAAGCGCGACTTCGCGCCGCAAATCACCCTCCACCACTTGGGAGCTGTCGATAACATTGCGTATACGAATAACCTCGTCCTCGGTTAAATCCCTAATACGAGTGTCGGGGTTTATTTTTGCCTCCGCAAGAATCCGCTTGGAGCTTGGCCGGCCTATTCCAAATATATAGGTCAGCCCTATTTCTACCCGTTTTTCTCTGGGCAAGTCAATGCCTGCGATACGTGCCATAAATAAAATGCCTCCTATTCGCACAATTACTGTGCAATTTCAAATGTTACCCTTGGCGTTGTTTATGCTTAGGGTTTTCGCAAATGACTCTTAAAGCGCGTTTGCGCCTGATAATTTTGCATTTCTCACAAATCGGTTTAACCGACGGTCTTACTTTCATAAAAAACCCTCTCCTTCAAAAAACCATTCCGACTTCGAGACGTACTTTTGGCCTACAACGCATTTCAGCGGTGTTAGTCGTAACGCAGTTACTTGTCGCGCCAAACTATACGCCCCTTGGTTAAATCATAAGGCGACATTTCTATAAGCACCTTATCACCGGGAATTATACGGATAAAATTCATCCGCAATTTGCCGGATATGTGCGCAAGAATTATATGTCCGTTTTCCAGCTGAACTTGAAACGTAGCGTTAGGCAATTTTTCGATTACCTTACCTTCTACTTCAATTACATCGTCTTTTGACAATGCCGCTTACCTCCCTCCCGGAAAGCCCTTTAACATGGAAGATGTGTTCATTAAAATCCTACATTTTTAAGTCCCTTGCGGATGTCCGCATCTTGCAAATCGCGCCCGCAAGCAGGCAACAGTTCTAATATATGATTAGTGGGTTGTACGTGTTTTGCTTTCTTTTTCTTGGGTTTTTGCAAACTGCGTGTAGTCCCGTCTGCCAAGTATAAATACTCGCCCTTTACTTCCAGAATGACCATCGCAAGCCCTTTGTCACGCCCGGCCTTTGAAAAAACTATTTGCCCGGGTTGCATGGGCGAGCAGTTCGCGGAGCGAACGACCAGCCCCGGGGTCATAGTGTCAAAATCTCCGGCTCACCATCTGTTATCAGAATGGTATTTTCATAATGAGCGGAATACTTTCCGTCCTGTGTCACCACAGTCCAAGTGTCGTTTAACGAGCTTATTTCAAATGTCCCGGCATTTATCATCGGCTCAATTGCCAATGTCATTCCACGCCCAAGGCGCGGGCCGCGTTTGTCTTGCCGGGTGTGTGGAATTTGCGGGTCTTCGTGAACATGCCGGCCTATTCCGTGGCCGCACCACTCGCGAACTATGCTAAAACCGAAACCGTCAACGTAATCGTCAATAGCGTTGGAGATGTCATGAAGCCGGTTGGTTGTTTTGGCGAAGCGCATTCCCTCAAAAAAGCTTTGCTCTGTAACTTCGATAAGCTTCTGATGTTCATCGGTAATTTTACCGACAGCATGAGTCCGCGCCGCGTCTCCATGGAAACGCTTATAACATACGCCAATGTCAATACTTATAATATCGCCACTTCTTAGCCGCCTCAAACCCGGTATGCCGTGGATTACCTCGTTATTTACGCTGGCACAGATGGCCTTGGGGAAACCCCTATAGCCTAAAAACGAGGGTGTAGAGTCATTACTTCTTATATAATCCTCCGCAATGCCGTTAAGCTCTGCGGTTGTTACTCCGGGGCGGATGGCCTTGGCCAAAAGCTCATGAGTACGGGCACAAATCCGGCTTGCAATACGCATAAGCGAGATTTGCTCGTCATTTTTTATGAAAATGCCCATACTTACTCTAGGAAGCCTTTGTAGTGACGCATTAACAGCTGTGATTCCAGCTGCTTTACAAACTCCAGCGCGACGCCTGTTACGATTAGGAGCGATGTGCCGCCAAATCCAATTTGCATTTGGGGAATTGCTCTATCCAGCAGAATAGGGGTAAGCGCGATTATGCTGTAGAATACCGCGCCTATCCAAGACAGGCGATTTACCGTAGTTTGAATAAACTCGCTGGTGGGTTTGCCCGGTCGGATGCCGGGGATAAATCCACCGTTTTTCTTCATATTTTCGGCCATTTCCACGGGGTTGACCGCAAAAGAAGTATAGAAATGAGTGAAAGCGAAAATCAAAACTACATATATTAATGCACCGACCCAATGAAGCTCTCTAAAATCCAAGAAAGATGCGATTCTTTCCATAAGGTTTGGGTCTGCGCCCATGGGGCTGGGGAAAAACTGTGCAATCTGCACGGGGAATTGTAGTAATGACATTGCGAAAATGATTGACAGAACGCCTGCGATATTAACCTTCAGCGGAATATAGGAATTATGATTTCCATAACCCCGGGCGGCTTTCCGCGAATACTGCACAGGAATTCTGCGTTCGCCCTCATGAACAAGAACAACGAAAGCTATAATTGCGGCAAACACAGCCAGAAGAATAATCGCTTGCGCAATAACTCCAACACTTGTGTCACCTGTCACCATCATCCACAAAGCCATTGCACCGGTAGGAAGCCCCGCCAAAATGTTGGCAAAAATCAGGAAGGATGCACCGTTTCCGATACCTTTTTCCGTCAGAAGCTCGGCCAGCCACATAATAAAAATCGTACCGGCCATCATAGCAAGTGTGGCCATGATGTACACAAACATATTTTGATGGTCGAGTCTGAACAGATTAAACCCGCCCATACCCGGTGGCCAGTTGGTGTACGAGAACACCGTGGCTGCGCCTTGCAATGCAGCCAGCGCAACCGCCAAATAACGGGTTATTTGCTGGATTTTCTTACGCCCGTCCTCGCCCTCTTTCTGCATGGCAGAAAGCTGGGGAATGGCGTATGTCAGAAGCTGCATTATAATGGATGACGTGATGTACGGTGCGATGCCCATGACAAAGACCGAACCCACGCCGCCCCCTGCAATCATGGAGAAAATGGTCTGGACAGCGTCGAAGCCCACATCTCCCATGCCGTGACGCACTTGATATAACAAATCCAAGTCTATACCCGGCAGGGGTATTGCAGAGCCGAAACGATATATCAGAAGCAGCAGAAAAATAAACAGCAACTTCTTACGAATATCCTCAACACGCCAAGCATTGGCGAATATTTTGAACAACTAAATCACCTCTGTTTTACCACCGGCCGATTCAATCTTTTCGGTGGCACCCCGGCTGAATTGATTCACTTTAACGGTCAGCTTTTTTTCCAAATTGCCGTTGCCAAGAATTTTCACGCCGTCACGGGGATTGGAAACCAAACCCTTCTGCTTTAAAGCGGCAATATCAACTACGTCGCCGTCGTTAAAAACGTTCAGCAATTGCACGTTGATGGCAACTATTTCCTTGGTATTGCGACATGTATGGCCTCTTTTGGGCAAACGGCGATACAAAGGCATTTGTCCGCCCTCGAAACCAACCTTGCCGCCGCTGCCTGCGCGGGAGCCTTGTCCTTTATGTCCGCGGCCTGCGGTTTTACCATTACCGGAGCCGTGACCGCGGCCACGACGCCAAGCCTTTGTTGTCGCGCCCTTTGCGGGTTTTAATTCCCCAAGTTTCATGGCCGACCTCCTATGCTTCCTCAACTTTTATCAGATGCTTGACATGATGAATCATGCCCCTAATGGCGGGATTATCTTTTTGCTCTACGGTCGCGTGAAGCTTCCTTAGTCCCAAAGCGGCAACTGTGGCTCTGTGCTTGGGTTTCGCGCCGATGGGTGAGCGCACCAATGTAATTTTTAACATTAGGAATTCCTCACTTCATAAATCTCTTCCACGGTTTTGCCGCGAAGCCTAGCCACAAGAGACGGGGTTTTAATCAACCCAAGCCCTTCAAGTGTGGCCTTTACAACATTATGCTTATTGTTCGAGCCGATTGACTTGGTAACAACATTACGAACCCCGGCCAATTCCATAACAGCACGAACCGCGCCGCCGGCAATCAAGCCGGTTCCTTCCGGAGCCGGGCGCATAAGAACCTTGGCTGCACCAAAATGCCCGATAATTTCATGATAAAGAGAATCATTTTCGTTTCTTTCAAAGAACATAATATTCTTTTTGGCGTCTTCCTTGCCCTTGCGAATCGCTTCGGGAATCTCGTTGGCCTTACCCAGTCCAACGCCCACATGTCCGGCCTCATCACCGACAACTACCAAGGCTGCAAAGCGGAATGTACGCCCGCCTTTTACTACCTTTGTTACACGATTGATTGTCACTACCCGGTCTTTTAAATCCAAGGCGTTTGCATCTATTTTTTTCATAGACTTCTCCTTTTGCTAAAATTTCAGACCGGCTTCGCGAGCCGCGTCGGCCAAAGCTGCAACCTTGCCGTGATATATATATCCGCTACGGTCAAAAACGACGGCAGAAATTCCCTTGTCCAGGGCTTTCTTGGCGACCTGTGTGCCAACTGCCTTAGCCGCATCAATATTCGACGTAGACTTGAGGTCACTGGCTTTAACCAAAGTGGCATCCATAGTTGACGCGCTGGCGATGGTAATGCCTGCAACATCATCTATGAGTTGCGCATAGATATATTTGTTGGACTTGAACACGGACAGGCGCGGTCTGGTTGCCGTTCCGGACAAATAGCGGCGCATTTTATAATGGCGTTTCTTCCGCGCTGAGGCGCGTGACGGTTTATTTATCATGCCTATTCACCTGCCCTTATTTCTTACCGGCTTTACCGGCTTTGCGCCTGATACGCTCGGTTTCGTACTTGATGCCCTTGCCCTTATAAGGCTCGGGAGGTCTTTTTTCGCGAATATTGGCGGCATATTGACCAACTTTTTCCTTGTCAATGCCGGAGATGACGATTTTATTATTACCTTCAACCACGCTCTCGACGCCCTCCGGGTCAGTCATTTCCACCGGATGGGAATACCCCAGGTTAAGGGTCAGCTTATTGCCGCTTTTTGCAGCGCGATATCCAGTTCCGTTTATTTCTAAACGCTTTGAATAGCCCTCGGTAACGCCCACAACCATATTGTTAATAAGCGTCCTGGTGAGGCCATGCATCGCCTTGTTTACTTTCTTATCATTCGGCCGGGTTATTACCAACTGGCCGTCTTCTTGTGCGATATTCATGTCGGTGGAAAGTTTGCGGCTAAGTGTGCCCTTTGGCCCTTTTACCGTCAACTGATTTCCTTCTTTAAGTTCAATTGTTACACCCGCAGGCACAACAACCGGAAGCTTACCAATTCTCGACATGTTCTGCACCTCCTTTTTAATGGGGCTCTGCCCCAAACCCCGCCGCTCCGGTTGGAATGAATCCAACCTACGCTTCCTCGCTACGCTGCGGGTCGCGCTTTGCGCGATTACCAAATAAAAGCCAGCACTTCTCCACCGATGCCAAGCTGTCTGGCTTCCTTATCGGTGACGACGCCTTTGTTTGTAGATACGATGGCAAGCCCCAGTCCGTTAAGAACCTTGGGCAAATCCTCGCAATTGGCGTAAACCCTAAGCCCTGGCTTAGAAATACGCTTCAACCCTGCTATGACCTTTTCTTGCTTGCTGCGGCCATATTTAAGGGTAATTCGCATGGTTTTTTTAACGCCATTCGGTACTATTTCATAACCCTTAACATAACCTTCCTTAACCAAAATGGATGCAATAGCTTCCTTCATTTTGGATGAGGGCATGTCTACGGTTGTATGCCTTGCCATGTTCGCGTTGCGGATTCTGGTGAGCATATCCCCAATAGGATCGGACAACATGGGCAATCCTCCTAGCTGAAATGTTTCAAAACAAAATTAGATGATTTGGTACAACCATTTCCCCAATTTAGATGATTTGGGGAAACCTTTTTCGGCCTACCAGGACGCTTTTCTTACGCCGGGAATCTGGCCTTTATACGCCAAGTCGCGGAAGCAGATACGACAAATGCCATATTTGCGAAGAGTGGCATGTGGCCGCCCACAAATATTACAGCGTCTGTATGCCCTAACGGCGAATTTTGGTGTGCGTTTGGCTTTTAAAACAAGTGCCTTTTTTGCCATGAATGGTACCTCCTAGTTAGGGCGTATGAACGGCATTCCGAAGAGGGAAAGAAGCTCACGCGCTTCCTCGTCGGTTTTGGCGGTAGTTACAAACACCACTTCCATGCCGCGCAACTTATCTATCTTATCAAAGGAGATTTCTGGGAAAATCAACTGCTCCTTGATACCCAAAGTGTAATTTCCGCGCCCGTCAAAAGCGTTCGCGCTTACGCCGCGAAAGTCACGCACACGGGGGATAGCTACGTTTATGAGCCTATCCACAAAGCTGTACATTTTCGCGCCGCGAAGGGTCACTTTGCAACCCACGGGCATTCCAGCACGCAACTTAAATGCCGAAATTGATTTTTTCGCCTTGGTCACGACGGCCTTTTGGCCCGTAACTATGGCCAAGTCGCCCGTTGCGTGTTCAATGGCCTTTGCGTTTTCCTTGGCTTCACCAAGGCCGATATTTACGACTACTTTTTCGATTTTGGGTACGGCCAGTCTATTCTTGTAACCGAATTTTTTCATCATGCCATCGATGATATCGGTGTCGTATATGCCTCTGAGACGACTCATATTAAACGACCTCCATTTTAATCTATAAGCTCTCCTGTTGATTTTGCAAAACGCTTCTTGATAACCTTGCCATCGGCGGCTGTTTCAAGCTTGTATCCAATGCGCGTTGGTTTATCCTTATGCAGATACATCACGTTTGAAATGTGCAGAGGAGCTTCACGGCGGGTTATGCCGCCCGTTT
>Ga0209755_10002473_pt1 | contig 25342 bp, 25 predicted proteins | sample TergutCo191P1_FD_187301 | JGI IMG/M metagenome (GOLD analysis project Ga0209755, IMG submission 187301) | Cornitermes sp. P1 segment gut microbial communities from Petit-Saut dam, French Guiana - Co191P1 (SPAdes) (version 2) | ecosystem: Host-associated > Arthropoda: Insects > Digestive system...
CCGCGCCCCTCTGGGGCGGTTCCACTGGGGGTGCGGGGGATTTGTTCCCCCGCAAACGTAAATCTTTCAAGGATAAATCTTCAATACCGCAGAGCTCTGCTCTGCGGTTGTTTATTTGGATCGATTCGCAAAACTGCTTCCCAATCTGATATTGCACGCTCTAAATCACCATCTCTGCGTCTGTTAAAGTGCGCACTTCCACGCAACTGATAACTAGCAATCCTAATGTCTAGAGCAACTCTTTCATTATTTATGGCCTGAGAAAAATCAGCTATGGCACGATCAAAATCATTTTGATCAAAATATGCCAGTCCTCGCCTAGCGAAAATACTTGCATCATTGGAACCAAGTCTTATCGCTCGAGAAAAGTCATCGATAGCACGATCTAGAATATTTTTATTGAAATATACCGCTCCTCGAGCAACAAAAGCACCGCCCAAATTAGGATCAATACTTATAGCCCTAGAAAAATCAGCCATGGCACGGTTTAGATCATTTCTTGCTAAATGCACCAGTCCCCGACTAAGATAAGCATTCGCAAAATTAGGCTCTATACCTATAGCCTGAGAAAAATCAGCTATGGCACGATCTAGATCATTTCTTGCTGAATGTACAAGCCCTCTGTTTTGATATGCCCATGCGAATTCTGGATCACGCCTAATTGCATCATTGAAATCCATTATGGCGTTATCAAGATCACCCATCGATAAAAATATACGGCCTCGTTCTCTAAATACTCTTGCGTTGTTAGGCAACAATATAATTGCTTGAGTGAAATCTTCTATGGCTTGATCATAGGCCATTTGCCTTTCCTGAGAAATTTCATTGCGATCTTGTACAATTGCAGTGACACTGCTAAAATATTCTCCCATACCTATTACATCTGATACACTTGCAAATAAAGCCCTCCCCCTAAGCATATATGCACCGACTAAGTTCGGGTCTAATTCAATGGCATCGGTAAAATTCATAATTGCAAGTTCAAAGTCCCCACGCATTGCAAGCGTTATCCCACGTTCAAGAAAAAATAACGATGTATTCGCTGGGGCTTCTTCTACTCTTGCAGTTCTTGGTTGACTGGCAAGTGCACTAATCATACGACTTGTTGCACGATCATTTCGTACATCAAGGCGAACAATACTTCCCTGTACTGCAGTCTCTACGTTAATTGCTTCGGTCCTGAAACGGTAGACTCTTCCCGTATCTATCAATTCTCCAATAATAATCACTTCAGCACCGAAGAATCTGCCTATAGATTGAACAGTTTCATCGCTTACAGCGCCGGACATTTGAAAATCAAGTTCTCTTTCTACAAATTCCAAACTTTGTCGGTTTACAACAGTAATTCCACGATCGACCAAAGCACCGTTTAATTCTCTCATAACAAAATTAGAAAGCTCATGGTCGATTGTTTCAAAGTTGACCACCGCAACTATGCTACCCTTGGGAATATCCGCAGCTATTGTTTCGGCAGATTGTTCAATAGCTTCAATTAGCGATACCCCCACACCTCTTCCAATGCTGGCACAAGAAAATAAAATCGATGTTACCATTAATAGGCAACAAATTACACTCTTCATCTGATCTCCATTATAATTGATGTCATGACTCGCATTATTATTCTTGAGATGGCACTACTGTTTCTAGTATCTACGCCGTAATAGTTTAGGATCAGCATCAGAATTGATTCCATTTCAGCGATGAGTGGGATCAAATCCGATTCTGTTTCAGACATATTGAAGTAAAAATTAAAAGCGTCACTACCGCTTGAGATGTTTCTAAAATTCCCAAATAATTGAGCAAAAAACATATTAGATGCTTTATATTCCTCAAATAGAAAACGAATGAAAAAATTATGGTGCGTTCCATTTAAATACACATCGTATTCAAATATTATGTTTGAGCTTTGTGTGCCATTAGCAACCATACTTCTAGATATTGTTCTATAACGAACTGTTACCTCATTTTCTTGTATTGTAATAATTTCACTGACATTGTCCAATAAGGAATTTATATCCTCAAAGTTATCACCAAATACAGGGGATGCATTTACAGTAATTGTACATAAAAAAAACCAAATAACAGGTGGTAATATCAAAATATTATTTTTCATCCAGTCAAGCTCCTACTCATATTATTGGGCATCTCTAAAAACACTTTCGCATAACGTTACAGGTAACTGACGTTTTGCGGTTGCGGATAAGGGCTTTGCGTAGCAAAGGCCAGCAACCGCACAAAGGCACAAAGTGCCGACTGCGGTTTTTTGGAGCCTAGCCGCCGTAAGGCGCGTACAGTTACCGTATGTTAAATGCCGTACCGTTTACACCATGAGTTATCTCTGAATCTTCCTTCATCCAGCTCACTCCTTGCTCTCATGGTTCATGTATTCGGTTGCCTTCAAAGTGCGTTTTTTATCTTTGCTGCACCCAGCTCTGCGTATTATTGTTGCTACCTGTGCCTATCCACCTACCACCACGGTCATGTCGATAGGTAAAAGGTGCATCAAAAACGTTCCCGTCAAACGTGATTGTAATTGTATTATTTTCACGCCTAGAGAACGTTCCGGTTATCGGATCCCCGTGACGCTGTGTAAGAACAACAGTACCGCTCCAAGATAACATACTAGCACCACGAGCGGTAAATGTCATTGTCCACCCTCTAGTTTCTTCTACCCATATGCCTCGCCCCATTGCAAAAACTGAAGTTGTTACAAACAATCCAAACAGAGCCATAAAAAACATCACCAACGAAATTTTTCTAAACATAAAGAACTCCTTTGTGGTTTTAATGAACCACTAACATATATTTAAATCTCCATACGGAGATTTTTACCAATTTACTGGATACCAACACCATTGTCAGGAATGTGGTATGGCATTTAACGCTGGTGATACGCAACTCATTGCGTATAATTATCAAAATGTGTATATCATACGAAACTTTGACCAGTATAATAAGGGGGAAGACTTTCTGTCAAGCGGTTTTTCGCACTTACGCGAAACATTCAGGAAGAAACGCGCCGAAACCGTCGCCGTCACTCTCTTAGGGAAAATTGTACCATTCTTGGGCGAAATCGTCAAAAAGCCGATTCCAAATGCTCGCCCGTTGTTGAAATCCCCGGCATTTATTTGTATAATTTGGAAGCCCGCAGATTGTCTTTCGAAAACGATAACTCAGCTTTCTGCGGAAAAACGTGTGAGGTTTGCAGGAAATGTTGGATATTGGTACCGTCCACCGCAGGGAATACGAGCTGGATGCCAAGCGGGCGGAAGGGGGTTCTGCGGGGAAACGTCCGGGCAAGGAAGCGGCCCCAAAAATATCCGGCGTGGAATTGGGCACGGTTGTCGTTGCCGAGGCGCCTGGTAGGATACACTTTTTGGGCGAACATGGCAACCTTAGCGCAGGCCTGTACCTTTCTGCGGCCATAGACCGCTGGATAAGGGTGGCCGTAAGCCCCAGAAAGGACAGCTCCCTGCGCTTCTACGCCCCGGATTTGAGCGAGCGCAAACGTACCACAATGGCAAGCCTTAGGTATAAAAGGGAAGATCGCTGGGCGAATTACGTCAAAATCGCCATCCAGCTCTTTACCGACCTGGGTTTCCCCGTAAGGGGCCTGAATTTCACCATCATGGGGAACATCCCCCAACATATCGGGCTTGCGTCATCCTCCGCCATCGAGGTCGCATCGGCGGTCGCCCTGCGGGGGCTTCTAAAGGCAAGGGTGAGCGAGATGGAACTCGCCCGCAGACTGTCGGCCATCCACCTGCAGTATTTCGAGAAAGACCCGGGCATCGTCAACTACATGATCGGGCTTTCGGCGCGGAACGACCAGTTCCTGGTGGTTGACGAGGCGAACCTTGAGGTGACGAAAATCAAGTCGCCCTTTTCGCAGTGCAAAGTCGTCATCGCCGACTCCCGCGTCCCGCGCATCGGGATCGAAACGGAACTAAGTATACGAAGGGAAAACATCGCGACTGCGGTGGAGATGCTTTCGCAGGGGCGCAAGGGGGCGACTTTAAGGGAATTCGCCACCGCGGATCTGATGGACTCGATGGGGAACCTTCCCGAAAAGGTTCGACGCCGCAGTCTGCATGTCGTGCAGGAGATGCAGCGGGTGTCCGACGCTGCGGAACTGCTGCGCCGCGCCGACCAGACCGGCTTCTCCAAGCTGATTTTCCACTCCCACGAGGGTCTACGGGATCTTTACGAGATAAGCTGCCCGGAAATCGACTGGATGGTAAAACGGGCGCAGGAGACCCCCAGGGTTTTCGGGGCGCGCATGGCGGGCCACGGTTTCGGGGGATGCACCTACGCCATCGTGAAAAACGACGCGGTAGAGGACTACCGGCAGCGTCTTGACGACTACGAGCGAATATTTGGCTTTCATCCGCTGTTCTACGAGGTTAAGCTCGCCACGGGAAGCCGTCTGGTTCAGGTCTAAAGGGAGTTCCAATGCGCATATTTTTGACCAACGATGACGGGGCGGATTCCCCGGGGATCCTTCTTCTCGCCGACGCCCTGCGCGGGGCCGGGCACCGGGTTTTCATGGTCGCCCCCTCGTCCGACAAATCCGGGGTCTCGCATTCGATATCTTTCTTCAAGGGTTGCCGCAAACTTGCCGAAATTGGAAGAGACAGCTTTTCTTTTGACGGCACGCCGGTGGACTGCGCGGTGGTGGCCTTGAAAGGGGGGCTTTCGGAACTGGACATTACCGGGAACGGCACGCCGCCGGATGCGGTGATCTCCGGGATAAACCTCGGCGCCAATCTGGGGACGGATATCGTCTTTTCTGGGACGGCGGCCGCGGCGCGGCAGGGGGCGTTCTACGGGATACCTTCGCTGGCGCTTTCCCTTGCCCACGGCGGGGAAACGTTGCACTGGGATATGGCGGTCGCCTTCGCAGTGGAAAGGCTGGACGAGATGCTGGCGCGCTGGAAACCGGATACGTTCGTCAATGTGAACATTCCGAACCGGGGAGAGATGCCCCGGGAACTGGTTCATGCGTTTCCGTCCTTGCGGTACTACAATGACCGCATACATGTCTGGAATGCGCCCGATGGTCAGAGGTACTGCGCCGCCAAGCCGGAGGTAGTCGGTACGAAGCCGGAATCTGGGTCGGACTGGGAGGTGGTGTCGGCGAATAATGCATCGCTGAGCGATATTTTTATACATCCGGTGCTGTTGGAGCATATGAACCGGCGCTGTTGATACTTTCAGTGGAAGTTCTTGCAAAATTGAAGTTTCGCAAGAACTCTATTTTGTTGTTAGGGAGGGAACGCGATGAAGGGAACCATTTCAAGTAAAAGCCGCGCTTTTGGGGGAAAGCCTGTGATTAACGAGTTGTTAAGTCGGCCTCGGACACCTGCCGTGGCGGTACGGGAGGCCCCGGCCGGGGGCGCACCGTTGGGTGTGCCTGCCGGCAAAAGTGGAAAGAAGGTGTCAGGGAAAGGGAAACTCCGGGAAGCTGTGCGTCTTTTCAAGGCGAAATGCTGGGGCGACGCCTTGCAGGAACTTTTAGTTGTCGATTCCGCCGATCTCAACGTGGATGATAAGATGGAGCTTTCCTATTATCTGGGCCTCTGCTTCACAAAAGTGGGAAGAATGGTCGATGCGGCGCCGCATCTTGAGCAGGTGGTGGCGACCAGCGAGGATCTGCTTCGCATCTACCAGTGCCGCATGATGCTCGCCTATATCCACGTTACCACGGGCCGTCCCAAGATGGCCGAGTTTGAGCTTAGCCGGCTTCTGGATTCCGGTTTCGAATCGGCGCAGATGTTCACCACGATGGCCTACGCCGCGTACTCCCGCAAACATTACCGGCACGCTATCGAGCATTACGAAAAGGCCCTCAAACTTGACGACAGCAACGCCACCGCTCTGAACAGCATGGGCTATATCCTTGTCGATACCGGGATAGACCCGGCGAAGGGGCTCAGGTACTGCCGCAGGGCCGTGGAGATCCAGCCGGATAATCCCGCGTACCTGGACTCCCTTGGCTGGGCCTGTTACAAGTGCAAGGAGCCGTCCGCGGCGCGGAATTGGCTGCGTAAAGCCCACGAGCTTGCCCCGCATGAAAGCACGATAAGGGAACATCTGCGGATCGTTACCGGGGGGGTCGGCCTGTGAGCAAGCGTTTTTTTGCGATACTTCTGTTCCTATTGATCCCGCTGTTTCTTTCCGGGCAGGCTGGCGGGGTGCGCGGCCACATAACCGGCGGCGATGGCATCAACGCAATAAGGGCCGCGGATGAATTCCGCATCGGCATTCAGGCATTCAACCGTTTCGCCTTCAACGAGGCGATCCTTGCCTTCGAGCGCGCCCTTTCGTTCAGGCCCGGCGAGGCCATCATTCTGGACTGGCTGGGCAGGGCGTATTACCGATCCGGTTTCGAGAACATCGCCCTGCAACAATGGAGGGCCGCGGCGGAAGCCTTCGGCAGGGGCACGGACGAGTGGATGGTTCTGAACAGCCGCATCGAGACGATTTCGAACCGGCGTACTTTCCTTCCCGTCGCCGACGACAGTGTGCGCTACGTCCAGTCGGGCCGCTACCCCGGGCGTTCCGGGGAGCACGTTATATACCGCCAGCCCACCTCGGTTCTTCCCAATCCCGATGGCTCCGCGTGGGTGGTCGCGTTCGGAAGCAACGAGATCGTCAGGGTTGGCGTCAACGGCACGGTCATGGATCGCAGGCGCGGCCCGCTTCAGGGTTTCGACCGCCCCTACGACCTTGTGAGGGGTCTGGACGGGCGCATGTACGTTTCCGAGTACCGCGGTGGCAGGGTTAGCATACTCAGCCCCCAGGGACACTGGCAGGGGCATATCGGCTCCAGAGGGCGCGGGGACGGGCAGTTCATCGGCCCCAAGAACATGGCGATTGACGAGCAGGGTTTTCTTTACGTCGTGGATTTCGGGAACCGGCGCGTTTCCAAATTCGACCCGGACGGCCTTTTCATTCTTTCCTTCGGGACCCGCGGTTTCGACTTTCACGGCTTCCGCTCCCCCACCGGCATCGCCGCTAGGGACGGCCGCGTTTTCGTCGCCGACTCGCTGTCGAGGCGCATCTACACGTTCGATCACAACGGAAGCTACCTGGGAATCCTGACCGAGGGCCTTGTCGCGCCGGAAAGCCTGCGCTTCATCTCTGACGGCAGAATTCTTGTGGCCGACGGGAACCGCGTCCTGCTTGTCGATCCGCATACCGCGATCGTCCGCGAACTTGGCCTGGTGGGGAACGCCAGAACCCGCGTTGTGAACGCGGACATGGACGCCAACGGAAACCTGCTCGCGGTGAACTTCGATGAGAGCGAGGTGTCCGTCCTTACCCGCTTTGATGATCTCGCCTCCGGGCTTTTCGTGCAGATCGAGCGCGTCTATGCGGAACGCTTCCCGCTGGTCACGGTGGAGGTGCGCGTCGAGGACAGGCTGCGCCGTCCCATCGTGGGGCTTGAGGGGCTGAACTTCGTTCTGAGCGAGGGTGGCCGCGTCGTGAGCGGACAGGAGTTCCACACCCCGGCCTACCGGATCAACCGCGCCGACGTTTCCGTGCTGATGGAACGCTCGCCGGAGACGCTGGCCCTGCGGGACAATCTTGCCGTGGCGATGCGGGACATCAACAGCGCGCTGGGAACCAACGGCCGGATACTCTCGGTGGTTTCCGCCGGGGAGCAGCCCCACAGGGAACGGCACGAAGGCGCGCTTGACGCCGCCGCCCGGGGAGCCCCCGCCGCGTTCAGCAACCGTTGGCGTTTCGACTTGGGCCTGCGGCTTGCGGCCACGGATCTTCTTCCTGGCTCGCAAAAGCGGTCGGTCGTGTATGTCGGTTCCGGGAACCTTGGCGAGCTGGCCTTCGAGCAGTACAGCCTTTCCGAACTTGCGGCGTACATGGCGAACAACGCCATCATTTTCAACGCGGTAATAGTCGGCAACGCCCCTCCCTCGGAGGAGGTGCGCTACCTTGCGAACCAGACCGGCGGACAGGCCCTTTTCCTGTTCCGTCCCGAGGGGATAAGGGAGATGATCGAAAGTATCGCCAACACCCCCAGCGGGCTGTATACCATAAGTTTCAGATCGGAGCTTCCTTCCGATTTCGGCAGGGCTTGGCTTCCCCTTGAAGCGGAGGTCTACTTGATGGAACGTTCTGGCCGGGACACGGGTGGGTACTTCCCCCCGTTGGAATGAGTTCGTATACTAGGGAACCGCTGATTCCGCGGTTCCTTAGAGTTCTTGCGAAATTTCAATTTTGCGAGAACTTCCACTGAAACTGCAATGAAAGGGGCCGCGTGAACGTATGCGTATTAAGTACCTGATTTTCGATTTGGACAATACCCTGTACTCGTACAAGTACGGGCTGGAAGACAACGTGGAAAAACGCCTCAAGGAGTTCACCGCAGACTTTCTGGGCGTTTCCACTGCGGAGGCATGGCGGCAACGAAGGGCGGTGAGGGGAAAGTACGGCACCTGTCTTGAATGGCTTATGGCGGAAAAGGACTTTACTGATGTCGAGGCCTACCTTGCCGCCGCCCACCCGGAAGGCGAGGCGGACACGCTCCCCCGCGACGACGAGCTTAGGGAATTCCTTTTGGGCATAAAACTGCCAAAGGCGATTCTCACCAACGCCCCCCGGGAGCACGCCAATCTGATCTTGGACAAACTTGGGATAACCGATCTCTTTACCCATATCTTTGACATTCGCGCCTGCAACTTCATGGGCAAACCCCGCCGAGAGGTTTTCGACAACGCCCTTAACACCTTGGGCATACAGGCGCGCGAGGCTTTGTTCATCGACGACGTGCCGTCCTATGTCGAGGGTTTTGCCGACATGGGCGGCACGGCCCTGTTGATTGACGAGGACAATCTTCACAAGAAATGTGCAGTGCCGAAGATTCGGAACCTGCGGGAGATTATACGGTACATTGGCAGGGGTGCTTAGGGAACTGCTGATTAAAGCGGAAAATTCAGCGGTTCCGCGGGCTTTCAGTCCGATGTAGACCTAGAAAAACATCCCTGCTTCGGCTAGAATATACCCATGCGTATACCCATCACGAGATACGGTCTGCCGCAGGTACTGGTTTATCCCGCCCTGACGTTGGCATTGATGGTCACACTTCTCGTGCTTTTGCCCTTTGGCATTCTGGTTGCCGCGCTTACGGCGGTTCTAGCCTTGGTCTTGATCTGGATGCTGATGTTCTTCCGGGATCCCAAACGAAAAATCCCACTTGACGAGCTTGTCCTGCTTTCCCCGGCGGACGGGACGATCACGGACATTTCCGAGACGGAAACCCCGGAGCTGGGTGGCAAAGCGTTGCGTATCGGGATGTTCCTCAGCATCTTTAACGTCCATGTAAACCGTATGCCCTGTTCGGCCCGTGTTGAGGCGGTCAACTACAAAAAGGGGCAATTCAAGAACGCCATGGCCGATGACGCTGGCAGAGTCAACGAAGCGAACGAGGTGCTGATGACCAGACTTGCCGAGCCCCGGGACAGGCTTTTGGTAAGGCAGATCAGCGGGGCCATTGCCCGCCGGATTGTCTGCGAGGCCGCGCCTGGGAATGAGTATGCGCAAGGTGCGAAGTTTGGCATGATCAAGTTCGGTTCCAGAACGGAACTGTATCTGCCCTTAGAAGGTAAATATGAAGTCGCCGTAAAAATTGGCGATAAGGTCAATGCCGGCCTTAGCCCCCTTGTTGTGTACAAGCCATGAACAGACGAAGACTGACCCTGCGCCCAAGGGGGCCTCGAAGAAGAAGAAAGCTAAAGCATATCGCCGTGCTTCCGTCGCTCGTTACCTTGATGAACGGTCTGTGCGGTTTTACGGCCATTTTTCTCGCGAGCCAAGGGCGGGGAGCCGTATGGGTACAGGAACTGTTTCCCGAAGCCAACTTCTCGTTTTTTGCTCTTGCCGGTTACATGATCTTTCTTGGAATGGTCGCCGATGTGTTGGATGGTCATATCGCAAGAATAAGCAAATCGACATCAAGTTTCGGCGCCCAGCTTGACAGCCTTTGTGATGTAATCACCTTCGGCGTGGCCCCGGCTTTCCTTATGGTAAAACTGGTCGAATCGCATTCCCATTACCTGCGGTTCGTGGGCCGCGATTTCACCCTGCTATCCGAAAGGGTTGTCTACCTGACCGCCATTGTGTATGTCATGTGTGCGATTATACGTCTGGCGCGTTTCAATGTCGAAAGCAAAGATACCGATAGCCATTTAGGTTTCGTGGGCCTGCCCTCCCCACCTGCCGCCGGTGTTATTGTTAGCATCGTTGTTTTTCAACAGGATTTTTTGCCAAGAATTGCCCAGTGGACCGACTCGGTTGATAGCTTTGCGATGGCCACTATTTGGATTCTTCCCTTCGTGACGCTGGTTGCGGGGGTTCTCATGGTTACTCGCATTCCATACCCCCATATGGTGAATCGCATTCTGCGGGGTAAAAAAAGATTTTCAACTTTTCTGCTAATCCTGTTCGTGCTTCCCCTGATGATCTGGAATATCCAGCTTACGATGGCCGTGGGTTTCTGCTTTTTCGTGCTGTACGGGGTTGTGCGCTGGCTTTTTGTAATGATGTTCTCCCGCAAGAGGAAGGGGGTGGAGGCGGAAAGATCTGTGGAGAAAAATTTGGGCAGTGGCATTTGATGTCAATATTGATGGAGGATCGAATCACATGAAGCTGGTGTACAAGGGCAAGACAAAGGATGTTTTCGAACTTGGCGATGGCAATTATCTGCTGCAGTTTAAGGATGATGTAACTGGCGCGAACGGCGTGTTCGATCCCGGTGCGAACCAAGTTGGTCTGACGATTGCCGGTGTCAGTCAGGCTGGTGTCAGGCTTACCGAGTTCTTTTTCCGCGGGATCGAGGCCGCGGGGATTCCCACCCACTTTGTGTCGGCCGATGTCGAAAAAGCGCAAATGGTTGTAAAACCCGCGGCGTTGTTCGGCAAAGGAATGGAAGTTATTTGCCGGCTGAAAGTAACGGGCAGTTTTTTGAGAAGGTACGGCGACTACTGCAAGGAAGGGCAAACCCTCGACTATTTCGTGGAGGTCACGCTTAAGGACGACAACCGCGAGGATCCGCCGATTACGAAAGATGCACTGGAGATGCTGGGTATTGCCACTGGCGAGGAATACGAGGAGATCAAGGGGCTTACCCAGAAAATCACCGCCGTAATCAGGGATGAGCTTGCGAAGAAGAACGTGGAACTGTACGACATAAAGCTGGAGTTCGGTCGCGTTGGCGGCAAGATAACCCTTGTGGACGAGATTTCCGGTGGAAATATGCGCGCATACAGGAATGGCGAGTATATCCAGCCGCTGGACTTGCCCGCCGTGCTTTGTTAAACTTTAGATATGAGAGTAATTGGAACACGGGCTTTGGGCTTGCGAACACCGATTATCCGCGAGTCGGATGATCTGGTCGCCGTTGTCTGTCAGTCTGTAAAGGACGCGGTTGAGAACGAGAAAATCCGTATAAATGACGGCGATATTGTCGGAATTACGGAAGCGGTGGTGGCGCGCTCGCAGGGGAATTACGCCTCTGTTGACCAGATTGCCGCCGATGTGCGGGCCAGGTTTAGCGGCGGTCATGTCGGCGTTGTTTTCCCGATTTTGAGTAGGAATCGTTTTGCGATGCTTCTTAAAGCGATTGCGCGGGGCGTCGAGAAAGTGACTGTTCAATTGAGTTACCCGGCGGACGAGGTCGGCAACCAGCTTGTAACGTGGGAAGACGTGGACGACAAGCAGCTCAACCCGTACTCGGACTGTCTGAACGAGTCCGAGTATCGCCGGCTTTTCGGCGATGAAATCAAGCACCGGTTTACCGGGGTTGATTACGTTGCGTATTACAAATCGCTTGGCGACAATATCGACATAATTTTCTGCTCCGATCCGAAGCGCATGATCGAGTACACGGATAAGGTTATTGTTGCCGATATTCACACGCGGGCAAGGACAAAACGGGCGTTGCAGGTTGCCGGGATGAAGAAGGTCGTTGGGATAGATGAGATTCTGACTGCGCCTGTCAACGGCAGTGGCTACAACGAACTTTACGGGTTGCTTGGCTCTAACAAGGCATCGGAGGAACGGGTTAAGCTGTTCCCGCGGAACTGCGATGCGTTTGTCCAAAAGATGCAGAATGCGCTGCGGGAACTTACTGACAAGACCGTGGAAGTGCTGGTGTACGGCGATGGCGGGTTCAAGGATCCTGTCGGTGGTATATGGGAACTGGCCGATCCGGTTATAGCCCCGGCGTTCACTTCTGGTTTGGCCGGAACGCCCAACGAACTCAAGCTAAAATACCTTGCGGACAATGATTTTGCCGATCTTTCCAAGGACGAGGCGCGCAAGGCGATCGAGCAGGCCATAGGCGCAAAAGCCGGGCGCGACCAGATGGGGAAAATGGAGTCCGAGGGAACCACGCCCAGGCAGATTACCGATTTGCTTGGCAGTCTTTGCGATCTTGTGAGCGGTTCCGGCGACAAAGGCACGCCCATTGTTTTGATTCAAGGATATTTCGACAACTATGCCATCAAATGAGCAGCCCATGCCTGCATCGCTATTCCGAACGCCACGGAAACGTTAAGCGAGCCTTTTGCGCCATAGCAGGGAATCGAAACCCTGCCCAGAGACGCATCCGCCGCGGCGAGGGCTTGGGGGCTTACGCCAAGTTCCTCGGAACCCACGATCAACAGTCCCTGCTGCGGGAAGGGGAATTCTGCCAACGGGGTTCCACCGGTTTCCAGCGCAAAAAAAGGGCCGTGTAATTCTGGTGTTTCCGTTTGGGAAGCGAATAGGCACTTGCGCTCCCAAGGCAGTACGTCAACGCACCCCATTGCGGTTCTTTGGGCGCGCATATGGTGCGGATCTGCGCAGAACTGCGATACAAATATTTTTTCTGCGCCAAAGCTTTCCGCACTGCGAAACATTGCCCCCACATTGAATGGCGAGCGAATGTCATCCAGATAAACATGCATTCCGGGGAACACATGGCGCCGCGCTGGATCGAGACGGCCATCGCTGTCGAAAAAGTCCCAGTCCGCTTGGGTGCGGCCCGTTTCGGTGAGCAGAATATGCCTTGCTGTGTTTAGGGATCGCCTGACATCGCACTTAACACTGGCGGCATTGTCGCAGGTTTCTTTTGGGATTGCGGACTGAAGAAAAACCTCTGCGGTCGCGGCAAAGGTTTCCTGGGCTGGTTGCGCAAAGAGCGTGTCATGCGAAAGCAGTTTGGCTATATCGGAAAAATACACAAATTCCTTTGCGGAAATTTCCGTGCCGTTTACATCGGCGGCAGTGGCATCGGAATTTAAACGCCTTTCCGCAGCGGCAAAAATCGAAGCGATTTTTCGCAACCGCTGATTGCGGGGTAGTTTTTCAAGTTTGTAGATGGTAATCATAGCCATTGCGACAGTGGGGTTATCCCCAATCTGGCAAGAGTATCTGCGGCTTTGTTGTTTATATGTTCCACCTTTTCAGCCGTTGTCATATGGGCGGTTTCATCTTGGACTTTTGGGAAATTGGAGATTGTGGTTTCTAAGGTATATTTTCGGTATCTCCATATGGTTTTCCTGTATCCTGCTAAATATAACTCGACATTATCATTTTGTCAAATCGGCGCATTGCCTTTGCGTAATTGTTTTTGCAGGCAGGCCATGATATACTTGATGTAGGAGCGAATTATGGGAGCATTGCCAAAAGAAGACACAAACCGCCGTTTCACTTATGCCGACTACAAAGAATGGGATCTTAAAGCGGGCGAACGCTACGAGCTTATCCGCGGCGAAGCCTTCGCCATGGCCGGGCCGAATACCAGACATCAAGCTATTGCAGGAGAGATATATGGTCAATTCTATGTTTATCTACGGGGAAAGCCTTGCCAGGCGTTTTTCGCCCCTTTCGATGTCCGGCTTTTCTACGAGGAAGAGAAGGATGAAAACGATGATACGGTTGTCCAGCCGGATATCATGGTGGTTTGCGACAAAAGCAAGATGGGTCCCGAAGGTATACGAGGCGCCCCAGATTTGATAATCGAGATATTGTCCCCCTCAAACACCGCCATCGAGATGGCGGAAAAACGCTGCTTATACCAAGATGCTGGCGTGTGCGAGTACTGGGTCGTGGATCCCAAAAACAACAAGGTCGCAGTATACAATTTCCAATCTGGCGAGGTTTTTACCAAGATTTACAAAGCCACCGACACGGTTCCCGTCGGCATTTTCCCCGACTTTGGCATTGCATTGGATCAAGTATTTGCCGAGAGAAAGTAATGTCGTAACATCATGAATGAACGAAACTGATTATTTGGATACCGAAGAACAGGGAATTATCGGGTCACTGGAAAAATGCGGTTGGGAATCAACAGGTAACCTTGAAGATTGGAAACCCCTTATTTCAGAAACGGCAACCAATACGTTAGCCAAGGGTTAGCGTATGAACATTCGCATTACCAAGAATGTCCATGACGGCATCAAACTAAAGGCAATTGAGGAAGGCGTATCGTATGAAACCTTGGTTGCCATTATTATTCACAAATACGTTACGGGAAGATTAATGGAGAAACGTCACGAATAGGGAAGCTTCCTGGAAGCTGCCATAACGACACGTCAACGGTTAATGATGTCGCAAACCAAAGGCTGGCGAGAAAATGGCGGTTCCCCGACCAGCCCCCTGGTGCGTTTTTCGAGGCTACCTGCGCGACCTTAACGCGCCGGCCCTTTCGGGCAGTCTGCCGAGCGGTGTCCGTCCTGCGGGTTCGAGGTTTTCGGACAGGTTGGCCGAGAAACCGCTACCCTCCCACAGTATCCACCTTATGGGCATACCAGGGTTTTCGTGGGACAAGGCGATGGTTTCTGACCAGCTAGTCTCCGTTTCTCTCCATTCAAATCTTGCCCGCACAGCGTTCCAGCCTTCCCTAAGCGTGATGTTGAAGTTGCTGGTTGTAACGGTCCCAGGGAGAGAATCGCACCAGCATTCGCCGTCCCATTCTTCGCAGAAACAATCGCCATCCCATTCTTCGCAATCACACCCTCCCGGGAACGTTCTTGTAGCGCCCCTCCCGCTGATGGTAACATTCCGGTCAACGAATATGAATGTCACAAAATAATCAATCCAGCGAACATCGGTTGCTGTTTCAGAAAACGAAAAGTAGCCCCTCACAAGTTCACCATTGGGCACCTCCAGCTGTAGGTAAACCGCATTGGCATTGCCTATCTGCATATTGTCGAAGGAAGGTTCCAGCCAGTCAAATATTTCCGATATCGGTCGTAGTTGCTGTGCGGTGGTTGGACTGGCAACGCTGAAGTTAAATTGACCATTGGTAATACCACCTGTCCCGCTAAGGGAATCCCCTGCGGTAACTACCCGATTACCAGTGAACTGCGTTAATTCCATGCCGTCATCCGTCCAGTTTTCCGTCCACACCTGCCCACTCAGGCTTAGGGTGTCTCCGAGGTGGGCACCTTGGCCGCCACCCTCACGATTGCCATTGTCATTGTCGCCACACCCTGTCAGCGCCAGTGTAAACGCCAAGCCGAATGCCGCCAATGTGGCGGGCATTTTCCGTCCGAAACTTCCCTCGAAGTTTCCGCATCTTCTCTTTGCCATCTTGATATCCCTCCTTGCAGGTGGATACAATGACAAAGCCTTCGGTTCAAAACGCATCCGAACAACGTTCGGTGACCGCCAAGTCTGGTTTTGATCCCGAAGGCTTTGCCGTCTTTTATATGTTGGGCGAAATGCCCGCCATATGCCTAAGCCAACCTTCCAATCAATCGCTGTCGCACTGCTTTGATATGAAAATAACACCCAATTGTCGAAAGTCTTCACAAAACCCATGATATCATCGTGAGTACAATATTAGGGTAATACCATGAATATACTGTCATGGTATTGCCCGTTTATGTATTTGTCAAGCCAATGGCATAGTATTTTATCCAAGGTAATGGAATGAGTATTATGGACGAGGCAGGTTTACGCAGTATTTTGAGCCAAAATATCAGGCGATTCCGCAAGATGAAAGGTTTGTCGCAAGAAAGATTGTCTGAAAAAATGGAGATATCGACCAATTACCTGTCCGACATCGAAAGGGGGAAAGGCTGGGTTTCCCCTTTTTCACTAGTCAAGCTCGCAAATGCCCTCGAAATCGAGGTTTTCGAGCTGTTCAGACCCCAGGAGGCGGTGTCCGCGGATGTGCTAAATACGGTCAACAAATGCCTTGAAGACTTTTCGTCATCATTACGGGTCTCCTTTGAAAAATCCATCAAGGATTCCTTGCGGAAAATACAGCAAAACATTTGACCTTGGTCTGTCATCCCAAACATCGTTTGCTACCATCTTAAAGCGACTTTTTCAATGCCCTGAAATTGCAATATCTGCTGGCAAAAAAAACAAGGGGTGCTATATTAAGTGGTAGAGGTCAGCATGAAATCAGGTGACGTAATCTACAAGGGAAAAATGTGTATGACAACATCAGAAAGGCGATCCGATGATCTGGATGATACGGGCGAAATTATTAAAGATGGGCGGGTATTCAGGCCAGTTTATAAACACCTGCTGGACAACATGCCGCAGGATTTGGTTCAGGAAATGGCAAGGCGGCGGTTGGCGGAACTTGATGCCATGCTAGAACAAAAGGGAACGGGAAGCGGGGAGGAAAAGGAACCGTCTCCAATTGGGGGCCAGAACCACATGCGTTAATAGAGTTCTTGCTAAATTTCAATTTTGCAAGAGGTCTAATATCGAGGCGATGGTTTTGTGGGGCTACCCGTTACGCTTGGCGGCGAATGGATTTTTCGCTAAGTAGGCGCTCCGCCGCACTTGTAAGAAATGCGGATCGGTTTTTTGAAACCGCATCGATAAGTCGCAAAGTCCCCTCTGGCAGCATGACGTTAACGCGGACAGACTTTTCGACCGCTGGAAGAACGGCGATAGGAACGACAAGAAATTTGTAGTTCTTTTCCCATTCGGCCCAGTCTTCCCATTCGCCCTTTATCCGCTCTAATGTGCGCGGTTCGGGTACTGGATACCCTTCTTCCCGTAGCCCCTCAAGGTGAAAGGTAAGCCCCTCGTGGGCCATACGGTAGGCATCGTCGTAGTCGTCCCCCGCCGTGGCCAGTCCAGGAAGATCTGGAAAGACAACCCCATACCCGTCGTTTTCATCGTACTCGAACAAAGCGATATATCTTTCCATGACTACGCATCTCCTTCTTTCAGCCCAGCCTGTCTTAAGACATTGGCTGCGGTGCCTTTTTTCATGTCTTTGTCATGCAGCGGTACCGTGGTCAGGTTTTTCTTGGTCGGGTGCTTAAACTGGGCGTGGCTTCCCTTTGACAAGCTCTGGCAAATATGCTATACTTAGGGCATCTGAGGTTAGTATTTAGTTACGCCCTGGGTAGCCAGCCCGCCGTAAGGCGGGGTTTTTTTTACCGAAAACCAGCGGAATCCCAAAAATAAACCTCTCCCCCTCTCATCGAGACAATGATTTTTCCAGTATATTCAGGGTGCCTTTCCATGACAAGGTATATCCTGCGTCTGGCCTCGTTTGTGGTGGCATCCGTATCCAGATGCAGATAAACATTCACATCATCCCCCTTTTTTTTCGCATCCCCAAATTTTTGTTCTATTTTTTTACCGTTCCAGTGATGTTCCTGAATTCAAATAATTCCCCGTTGACTATGGCATCTTTGGGCCTCTCCTTATATCCTGCACGTTCCAGGGTTAGATAAACCGAGCTCCCCAGCTTTGCCAGCGTTTCGGCCTGTCTGAGTTCCTTTCGCAAGATATCCTGCTGCGATGTATTGATTGGCATTCTGGATTGGGCAACCTTCACGTTTTGAGGAATAACAATCCCTTCCGCAAATTTGTTATCAGGCTGGACCTCTGCTATGTCGGACACGAATTTCTCACCAGGAAACAGCTTTTCGGCTGCCTTCTGCGCTTTTTTTGCATTTTCCTCAAGTTGCCAGGTTTCTTTAGCATCCTTTTCACACTTTAATCGCTCATCTTCCGCTTTCTGTGAGTCTGCCTCATTCATATGGGTACCCACAGCCTAGCACAAACCACCCCTCATGTTCCACAATTGATTTCTGGGCCAGCAAGCCCTAACTCATCGCTGAAATATCGCTTTCGCTACCATCCATAACGATAACTAAACCTGCGGTTTGCACGAAACTCATTTTTGACTATAATTTAAGGCATGACCATACGGATGGATTCCCTTATAGCAACTATAGCTACGGCTCTGGACATAGTGGAAAACGAGCTTTTGGGGGCCAGCACGAATCACGGCAAACGTATCTCCGTTCTTTGCGCAAAAATGGGAAAACTGCTGGGAAAAACCCAGGATGAAATCTCCGCGCTGATAATCTGCGCATTGCTCCACGACAACGCCCTTACCGAGTTCATCCTTGGCGAGCGAATGGGCGGACAGCATGATCCCGCCATGAAGAAACACTGCGAATACGGCCAGCGCAACGTGGACGCCCTCCACCTGAATACAAACGTAAAGGACTTTATCCTTTATCACCATGAACGGGCCGACGGCAGAGGCCCTTGCGGGATACGGGCGGGCGAAGGCCCTCTGGAAGCGGAAGTTATCGCCATTGCCGATGCGATTGACGTGGCCCATCACCTGCAACGACTGCAGCCCGAAAAGCTTGACGACATTCGTAACATCATTGACAAAAGTATTGGGAAACGCTTTAGCAAAACGGCGGCGGAACTGATGCTGGAAATCCTCGACCAACCTACGCTTCTTTCCCTTAACGATGATGTTATCCAGGAAACCACAGCCGCGGTTTTTGTTCCATGGCCCGTGGAAATCGAGGCGCAGACCATTTTCGGCCTGGCAAGGTTCGTGTCAAAAATCATTGACTGCAAATCGGTTTTTACGCGGCAGCACTCAACCCAGATTGCCAACAAAGCTTGGTTCATGTCTGGGTACTACAATTACGAACCCGCAGAGCGGACGAAGCTGTATCTGGCGGCGGCTCTGCACGACATAGGCAAGCTGGCGACTCCCGCAAAAATTCTGGAGAAACCAGGAAAACTTACCAACGATGAATTTTCGATAATGAAGGATCATGTTCGCATGACTTGGGAACTTCTTAAGGACATTGAAGGCTTTCAGAACATTTGTATTTGGGCGTCGGGCCATCATGAAAAGCTGGACGGCACCGGTTATCCGCACGGCAAGAAGGCCGAGGAGCAGGATTTTAATTCACGGCTTTTGGCGTGCATCGACATTTACCAGGCGGTGAGCGAGGAGCGGCCCTATCACCCCAGTCGTAACCATGCGGACACCATGCAGATATTATGGAAGACTGCGAATACAGGCAAGATAGACGGGAATATCGTAAAGGACATAGACGTTGCTCTGGCCCCCTATGACGGGAAGTGCCTGCCGTCGCCAGAAACCCCGTTTTTCGTAAAGGCCCTATGATACCGCTCCCCGAATATACCAGAGTTGTCGGCCTGGTTATCAACATATTGGAGTTAAAACATGGTGACCACTTTAGCTATTCCGAAAGCATCCGAAACAGCCCACGATTTACTCGCTTTGGGGGCTTTGATCATCCGCCTTGATCCTGGCGTCATTCCCTTCGCCTATGCCGACGACTACCGTCTTCATGTGGCAGGTGGGGAGTACAATGTTGCGTCAAACCTATCCACTTGTTTTGGGCAGCGTACCGCGGTTGCAACAGCAATGGTTGACTACCCCATAGGTCGTAAGGTTGAGTTTGCGGTGCAGAAAGCTGGTGTGGCACCCTACTACCAACGTTTCAGGCATGACGGGGTATTCGGGCCGAATATCGCCACCGTGTGGAGCGACAGGGGACAGGGCGGACGCGCTCCCATCGTGTTCTACAACCGATCCAACGAGGCGGCGCAGTCGCTCAAACCAGGAAGTTTCGACTGGGCCGCGATTTTCGGTTCCCCCGACAAGCCCAGAATCCGCTGGTTCCATTCCGGGGGCATTTTCAGTTCCCTTTCGCCCTCCACCGCGGAGCTGATAATCGAGGCGATGCAGGCCGCCAAGAAAGTCGGGGCAGTGGTTTCCTTCGACCTGAACTACCGGGCAAAACTCTGGGCGGTCGCCGCGGCAAAGGAAGGTCTGAGCGCGGAACAGGCCAGCGAAAGGGCCGCGCAAACCCTGCGGAGGATAGCGAGCCACGTTGACGTGCTTGTCGGCAACGAGGAGGATCTGCAGATGGGTCTTGGGCTGGAGGGGCAGGATGTGGAGGCGAAGAGCAAACTCGATCCCGCCGCGTTTTTCGGCATGATCGGGAACGCGGTGCGGGATTTTCCCAATATCAAGGCCGTGGCAACCACTATGCGCGAAGTCCACTCTACCAACCGCCATTCATGGACCGCGGTGCTTTGGCTGGGCGGCAAAACCTATCAGGCTCCCACCGTTGAACTTGACGTGTACGACCGCGTAGGCGGCGGTGACGGGTTTTCCTCTGGCCTGTTTTACGGTTTTCTTGCTGGCAAAAGCCCCGAGGAATCCCTTCGGCTTGGCTGGGCTCACGGGGCGCTTCTGACCACTACTCCGGGCGATACTTCCATGGTTGGCTTGGATCAGGTGGAAGCTTTTGCCAAAGGTGGTTCCGCCAGAATCCAGCGTTAGAAGTTCACAAAAAACAGTTGACATCCCCAAAAATTGTTTTATACTTATATAATAGGGAGTGAAGGCACTAGGGAACCGCTGATTAAAGCGGAATTCAGCGGTTCCTGCCGACTTTCAGTCGGGTGCATCTGCATTGCTCAGATGCGGTTAAGTAGCACTGATTTCGGCATCGTAGATGCCGCGTCCCCATTGGATTTAATCCGTGCTTCCCTAGAAGGCAGGTGGCTGTATGATGTTTTTAATAGTCGAAGATTCGCGACCCACCCGTAATCTTATTAAAAATTATGTGGGCGATCTTGATATTGGTGGCAAGGCAGGCTTTCTGGAAGCTGACAGTGGCGAAACTGCATTCGAAATAATGGCGAACAACCATATCGACTTCGTTTTTCTTGACTGGAATCTGTCCAGCAAAATAACGGGACTGGATATTCTAAAAATTATTCGAAAACAGGAAAAATTCAAGCGACTGCCCGTTGTCATGGTTACCAGCGAGAGCGGCAAGCCCCATGTCATTGAAGCCTTAAAGAGCGGAGCTAACGACTTTACCGTAAAACCTATCGACAAAAAGGTCTTCTCGGAAAAGGTGTTAAAGCTAGTTATGAACTCTCGGTCTTAGGCAAATCCGCAAGCCTGACAAGACACAGGGGCTACCAAGAAACGATTCGCTTTCCAAGTAGCCCCACATTAGGGCTTTGCAAGATACTGATCTGTCAGCTCCTTAACGATTTTATGAAGCGAATCGTTAAAATCGCTCACGTAAACCTGCATCTTGTTGTTCGACATGTTTTCGGGCAGGAAAAACTGATGCGGTTCCACACTGAGCGCAATGGAAAGTTTTGCAAGAGTTTTTGCGGAAACCCCCTTCTTGCAGTTTTCAATGTCGTTGATAAAGTTGTGAGTAAGCCCTGCTGTGTGCGCAAGACCTAGCTGCGACATGTTTTGCATGGACCTGAGTCGTTTCAGGTTCCTGCTGACTAAAAGACGAACGTAGTTCTCCGATATGGTCTCTTTCATAATGGTAACAGTTTCTCCCATTTTTGAAACCCGCACAAATAGCCAGCGGTAATAATCTTGTCGCCAGAAGGTTTTTTCGAGTGTTTTTTTCCGAAAAGTCTTTGTAAAAAAATATAATCGGAGGGGTGATAGTCATGCTGGAATCAATGGCGCAAAAAAAGGGGCTGAAACCAGCCCCTTTTGCGAATATCCGTTAGGGAAGCACTGATTAAAAGCCGGAATTCAGCGGTTCCTGCCGACTTTCAGTCGGGTGCATCTGCATGGCGCAGATGCGGTTAAGTAGCACTGATTTCGGCATCGTAGATGCCGCATCCCCATTGGATTTAATCAGTGCTTTCTTAGCGATCCCTAGGATCGGCCATTCTTAGGGCTTCCCTTACAGCATCGATAATCGCACCAGAAGTTACGTTTGCATCGGCGATCGTATCGACTTCGTTAAGGTTTTGCGTCTGATAAATCGCGTCGCGCAAGTCGGGCCAAACCATGTCCCAGATGGCGGGGGGTTCGTTTTGTTCCACAACGGCGATGCGGCGGATGGTGGTACGGTCTAGGGTCACGGTAAGGGTGATATCGCCCCCATATCCGGGAGCGGTAACGGTGTAGTGGCCTGGCACGAAGAAGGGAGCGTCCGGAGTGGCGGGGTTGCGATGCCTCTGCACGGGGGGAACCTGGCGCGGGGTCAAGGCTGCGGGGGTGCCTCCAGCCGCAATAAGGGCCTGCTCTACGCCCCAGACAATGGCCGCTGCGGTTTGGGTCGCTCCCGTGTAAATATCGATGTTTCGGGTCGCCTGATAGTCGTTTATCTGCTGATGGGCGACCTGGCCGAACCAGCGGCCTCCCCAAGTGTCGTCGCTGATCTGGTTGGGGTAAACGCCCTCGCCATGACCGCCGGCACCCTGTCCCAGACCAAACGCACCGCCTTCGTAAAGGTGGAATTCGTTTCTGCCGACGGACACTCGCAATGTCATGTCAACCTCGGGGTTGTAAAGCATGACACGGTAAGCGGGAGTATCCGCGGTCAAGGGCCTGCCCTGAATATCCATTGTCCCGGCGGGGACGGTGATTACATGGAAGCCGGGGATAAAGAGGTCGCCGGGCAACGGGGCATCGATAAACTGCGGTTCGAGATCCCCAGGGGTCGCACCCGCCTGGACAATCGCATCGTTGACGGCGTTGATAAAGGCGTTTCTGGTCAGGGTCGCACCGGTGAAGGCATCGACTTCCTGCGTGGACTGCCTTACCAAGATTTGATCCGGCACCGAGGGATATGCGCGGAACCACCAGCCGGAGCCGTGCAGAGTTTCGCCATGTTCGACGACCTCGATGTCGGTGATCTGGTTTGCGGAGAAGCTCACGTTGATCACCAACGGACCTAGTCGCCAGCCTGGGGTGCCGGCAACGCCGTAAGACGCAGTGAAGGTGCCTGGGGTGAAGCTTGCGGTTGCGAGGGGCAGCACCGTTTCGGGGGGACGAGTACAAGCCGCCAGAATCACGGTCGCTGCAATGGCGGCGCAGAACACGCCTAGCATTTTTCTTCTTTTCATGGAAATATCCTCCAGTTTTTACCGCCCGCAATTAGCCGCGGATACGGACTGGCCGCGTAGTTTTGTTTGGAATTTAAGCCAGCATGACATTATGAACCAATTCTGAACAAATAATCAATACGTGCGCGCCGATGCGCCATTCAAAACAGGAAATTTTCCATGTCGTCGAGTATGCCCGAAAAGCCGGAAAAGCTGGTCTTGGTTTCCGGCAGGGACTGGATGAAAAGCTCGCCGTAACGCTTCTTGATAAGCCGCCCGTCCAGAACCGCGACCACCCCCCTGTCGCCGGATCTGCGCATCAGCCGGCCGAACCCCTGCTTGAACTTCGTGACGGCCTCGGGCAGGGAAAGATCCATGAACGGGTTGCCGCCGTTTTTCTGCACGGCCTCGCGCCTTGCCTCGAAAACCGGATCGTTCGGCGTTCTGAACGGCAGGCGGCAAAGCACCACGAGCCGCAACGTGTCGCCCGGCGCGTCCACCCCCTCCCAGAACGAGCTTGTGGCGAACAGCACGGAACTTTCGTCGGTCAAGAAGGTCTGCAAAAGTCGGGTGCGGTCGTCGTCGCCTTGCTTAAGGCAGCGAATGCCAAGGCTTTGCAACTCGGGAAGCGCGGCGTTCCATGCGCTGTTCAGCGACTGGTAGGACGTGAACAGTATGAGCGCGGAACCGCCCGCGACGGCGGCGAGCCGGCCCACGGAACGGTTCACGAAATCCTGATACGCCTCCTCGTCGGGGAGGGGGGCATCCGCGGGGACGGCGAGCAACACCGCACTGGAATAGGGGAAGGGCGAGGGGAAACAGCCCGAGTAAAACGGGCGATCCGCGGCGGCGGAATCCTCCCGCTCGTCCTGCACGTACTGACCCAGCCCGGCGCGTATGGCCCAGAAGCCGAAGCTGCCGTTCACGGTAAGCGTGGCCGAAACGCAGACAATGGTTTTGTAAGGTTTGAAAAGGCTTTCGCGCAGGCTTTCGGCAAGCTCCACCGGGCTTTGAGTAAAGGCCGCCCACCCGCCATCGGCGCGGTTCCCTCCCGCGACCTTTCGCCGCTCGATCCACATCACCTCGCTTTCCTTCTTGCGGTAATCGACGAAAGCCGCGCAGATGCTCGCTATTCCGTCGAAACGCCGGAGTATGGCCTTGACCTCCCAAACGCTGGTGTCGTCGTCGGCGTCCTCCGGCAGTAGGCCCAGAAGGTCGCGCACCCTCGCGGTAAAGTCCATCAAGCTTTTTTTCAGTTCCATGAAGTGAGGGAAGATCGCCGACTCGGTGCCGGGGTTCGTCTTGCCGGAAAACCGATACACGCCGTCGTGTCCGCAAGCGTCAAGGGCCGGGCCGTCCAATGCGACTGCGGCTTTGCGTATGTCCTCGAGTTTATCAACAAGATTTTTAAGGCTGGTGTCCGAACTTGGCAACATGGCGCACAGGCGCAGCAAAAGGCCCGCCTGCTTCGCCCGGCGTTTTCGGTACAGCCTTCCCACGTGGCGCAAAATGCCGGGTCTGCTGAATTCCTTCGAGAAAAACGAAGTCGCGGCATCCTCTATCGTGTGCGCCTCGTCGATGATCGCCCGCGTGTAGGGGGGCAGTACCGCGGCCGCGTTGTAGCCGGCGCCGTCGCGTCTCGCGGCAAGGTCGGCGAAAAACAGGTGATGGTTGACGACGATGACGCCCGCGCTGGCCGCCTCCCGCCGCACGGCAAGGACGAAACAGCGGGTCTGCCAAGGGCACCGTCTGCCCATGCAAATGTCCGCGTCCGAGCAGACCTTCGACCAGACTTCCTCGGACGGGGGGAAGGGAAGCTCGTCGCGCCCGCCGGTCTTGCTGGTTTCCGACCAGCCTGCGATGTTCTCGAGTTCCTCCTGTTCTTCGCTGCCTGCAAGATCCGGTTCGCGCAGCGCGCTTTCCAGCCGCTGGAAACACAGATAGTTCCCCCTGCCCTTCACCAACACCACTTTCACTTCGGATCCCGTCGCGGATTTCACCAGCGGAATGTCCTTGCTGAAAAGTTGTTGTTGCAGGGTGATTGTCGCGGTGGAGATGACCACTCGCTCGTCGGTCTTGGCGGCGAACTCCAGCGCGGGCAGCAGGTAGGCGAAGGACTTCCCCACCCCGGTTCCCGCCTCGGCCACGCCGATGGCGTCCTCGTTGAAGCAGCGGATTATCAAAT
>Ga0209755_10002474_pt1 | contig 25333 bp, 11 predicted proteins | sample TergutCo191P1_FD_187301 | JGI IMG/M metagenome (GOLD analysis project Ga0209755, IMG submission 187301) | Cornitermes sp. P1 segment gut microbial communities from Petit-Saut dam, French Guiana - Co191P1 (SPAdes) (version 2) | ecosystem: Host-associated > Arthropoda: Insects > Digestive system...
GCACATTCATCTGCTATTTGTGCCCACTGTGTAAGGCGGTACTCTTTGCGTAATGCTAATGCTTTTCCCATCCTTTTCTCTCTCCCGTTTCTGTTAGGTTTAGGCTAACTATCTGCTTCTTGCAGCTTTCTAGCTCCAGACTATTATCTAACTTTTTCTGACTTTTGGATAGGTACTATTTCATTGACCGCTTACGTATTGTTTGCGCTAAGCCAAAACTTATGTTATTATTTTATCAACAGCCCGCCCTTTTCTGTGCGAATTTAGTTTTGCATCGGATTTCGCCCAGTTCGTACCTATTTTGACCCCAAAAACAGGGGGAGGTACGAACAAAAAACCAAACCTCAAAAAAACTTGATATTGCAATATGTTGAAGCGGTTTTCCAGCTTCGCTTAGGCTCCCGAAAAGGTTACAATTATTTGCAAAAGGCGTTAAAAAGATGATTTTCAAAATAGGTACGAATTTTTGCTATCTCAACCCCTTGCGACACAACCGCTTAAAATAGAGGGGGTTCTAATAATCCTTAACCGGTTAGGGAATTGAAACTTCTTAGATATCTCCCCTCACAAATTTTCTACAATGTTCTAATAATCCTTAACCGGTTAGGGAATTGAAACATTTCGAACACGCGCCCGAACATTATGTACTGCCTTAGAGTTCTGATAATCCTTAACCGGTTAGGCAGAGTTCCAATTATCCTTTCAAATCACCCATCTGTACAATTCACGACATAAAAAAATCCGCCTATAAAGGCAGATAGATTTTGTATACCTACTATTATTAAAGAGCGGTATCTGCTGAAGCGACCGCAATTCGCCTATATGTCGCATCCAAGCACGCCACACAGAGCGAAGCTCCTTAGCGTGTGAAAAACAATGCCCCTCATCCGGACAGTGTATCCGGATGAGGGGCATTGTTGCACGGTGGGGTATTCGGATTTATATGCTCTGGGCAATCTGGCAGCGTTTAGTTTCATCTTTCCACGCATCATATTGAGCTAAACGCAGGAAGATGCCTCTATCAACATTTGGGTGAATGGCTCCAATTATCCTGCCGCTTTTTTTCATGAAGAATACAGGGATGCCGGATTCCAGCAATGTAACCATCACTTGACTTGACACTTGCGCCTGCTCCAACAAAGCAACTGCCCCGACATTGATAAATGGCTCACTATACAACGTGACGCCATCCTTTACTATGGCTAATCGTTCGCTTAATTTCTTTACTACAGAACCTGTTTCATAAACATAAATAGTTTTCAAAGGCGTCGCTCCATTTCTATTGCATTGTGGAAGTGCGAAAACCCCAATTGGACAGAAACAAGCGTATTACGGTTTGCCCGCAGCCTAACCGGTTAAGGATTATGCGGAACCGTTATGGTAGGAGAAATACGTGGGAAAATTAAATATAGTTTCAATTCCCTAACCGATTAAGGATTATACGGAACTTTGGAGGGCAAATCATGAACTTTGATGAAGCGTACAAGTTTCAATTCCCTAACCGGTTAAGGATTATGCGGAACCCCTATTATTTGAATGCCTTGCGGCACAGAGGGTTGAGATAGCAAAAATTCGTACCTATTCTAAAAATCATGAATTCACCCACCTTTTGTAAATGATTTCAAATCTTTACTAATGCCACAACGAAAATCAAACACCAACAAAACCGTTGCAAACACTATATAATTTGAGATGTATTAACGATTTTTCGTACCTACCGCTGTTTTCAGTGGCAAAACAGGTGCGAATTAATCACTAATCACATCAAATCTTCAAATAAATGATAGGGATTATGTTACAAAAGAGTCTAACACAGCCGGGAGTAAACGGTCAATAAAATTGAGCTAAAAACAGCCTTAGAGCCTCCGTATGAGGCGTGAAAATATTATACAATAGGCATTATCAGTGGAGCAAGCATAATATTTTGCTTGGCAATATAGGCGTGGCCGATAGCTCAATATTGTTTGCACTATGGCGAAATTTATGTTATTATTTTAGTCAGTGTTCCGCTCCTTTTCGTGCATGAGTTTGGCTTTGCATCGGATTTCGCCCAGTTCGTACCTATTTCGACCCCAAAAACAGGGGGAGGTACGAACAAAAAACCAAAACACAAGAAAACCTTGATGTTGCAATGTATTGAAGCGGCTTCCCAGCTTCGCTTAGGCACCCGAAAAGGTTACAATTATTTGCAAAAGACGGTAAAATGATGCTTTTCAAAATAGGTACGAATTTTTGCTATCTCAACCCCTTGCGGCACAACCGCTTCAAATAGGGGGTGTTCTAATAATCCTTAACCGGTTAGGGAATTGAAACTTAGGGAATTGAAACTTCGTTACGATTACTTGATATGGCATAGCGTGTTTTCGTTCTAATAATCCTTAACCGGTTAGGGAATTGAAACTACCCGGCATCGACGCACGCATCCCACAATGCCTCAAGTTCTAATAATCCTTAACCGGTTAGGGAATTGAAACTTCATAGTGAGGTTTGCCTGTGCATCTGCATCCACAAGCCGTTCTAATAATCCTTAACCGGTTAGGGAATTGAAACTTCTTTTTAGCCAAAATCTGCTCCCTATTCTTTTGGTTCTAATAATCCTTAACCGGTTAGGGCGTTGAAACTCGTTTTGCCCGCTGCCCACGTTTTCGGGATTCGGGTTCTAACAACCCTTCAAATAAAAAGCGGAGGTAAAGCCATGTCGGATATAAACGAAAGAAATGAAATGCCGCTAGAACCCATGCCCGAAGTGATCATAGACGAGGAATTTAGGGTACTTCTGACGCCGCTGGACCCGGAGGCATATGCGCGCCTTGAAATTGATATACTTGAACATGGCATAATATATCCGCTCTTGTTATGGAACGGAGTTCTAATCGACGGTTACAACAGATTCAGTATTGCAAGCAAGCACAATATCCCATTTCAAGTTGAACACCTTGAATTTGACACACGCGAAGAAGTTAAGATATGGATTATCACTAATCAGGTTGCCAGAAGAAATTTGTCGCTGATGCAACTGAGTTATTTTCGCGGAAAGCATTATAATTTGGAGAAGCTACTGACAAAAAACGCAGAGGGCCGCAATCAACACAGCGAGGTTTGTTCTCAGTTTGATAACAAACCTCCGCAGGGTAGAACGGCATCCCGTTTAGCCACACATTACGGTGTGGCTTCAATTACGATTATACGCGATTCACAACTGGCGCAAATCATCGACAAAATCGGAGAAATCTCTCCCGAAGCAAAGGCGAAAATCCTCTCCGGTGAAGCAAACATCAGCCGAACCAGGCTGCAAGAGCTAAGCGCAGCATCGGAGCAGGAACTTATAGAAACAATAGAAATGATACTCGACGGCACCCACAAGGCGCGGATATCCAGAGCGCAAAATTCAACCGATGACGGACGTGATTTCGAGAAAGAGCACGCCAGCGCCACTGAAATCAGCAACATCATGGGTAATATTGCCACTGAAATAGTAAGTGTCCAAACTCTGGCTAGCAGGTCTGATACCGACAAGTCAAAAGACTTAAAACCCGCATTGCGGGGTCTTATCAATATGCTGGAAGAGCTATATAGCAGGATTTAGCGACATCCCGGCTTGGGATGAGAGGTTCTAATAAGCCATAATTGAAAGAGGAAGATGATAATGATAGACAAAGCGATTATGTTTGCAACAATGATGCATGAAAATCAGAAACGGAAAGGAACAGACATTCCGTATATATTCCACCCTTTGGAGGCCGCTATGATTGCTTCCCAAATCAAGTTTGATTCAGATTTGATTTGTGCGGCTATTCTTCATGATGTTGCCGAAGATGCCCATGTAACCTATGATTGCCTCAAATCCATTTTTAACGAGCGCGTTGCGGAACTCGTTTTGTTTCAAAGCGAGGATAAAAGTAAAAGCTGGAAAGTGCGTAAGCAGCACACAGTAGATGTGTTAATGAAATCGACAGATGAGGATGCGAAAATAGTATGTTTGGCCGATAAGTTGGCAAACGCCAGGTCGCTTGCCTCAGATTATAAAGAGCTTGGCGATGCCTTGTGGCAGCGCTTTAATGTGTCTGACAAGGGTGAGCAGGGCTGGTATTACAAAAGTTTAGCTACCTCGCTTGCATCTCTTGCACATCACCCTGCATATCAAGAGTTCAACGCGCTTGTGCACGAGATTTTTGATTAAGAGCTTTAACAGTGCTAAACTAAAATCGGGCTGACACCGCAAAACAAGAACTTCTATGTTCGGGGCATAATTTTTATAGTGTTTGCACTATGGCAAAATTTATGTTATTATTTCAGTCAGTACCCCGCTCCTTTTCGTGCATGAGTTTATCTTTGCGTAGGATTTCGCTCAGTTCGTACCTGTTTTGACCCCAAAAACAGGGGGAGGTACGAACAACAAACCAAAACGCAAGAAAACCTTGATACTGCAATGTGTTGAAGCGGTTTTGCATCTTCGCTTAGGCACCCGAAAAGGTTACAAATGTTTACAAAAGGCGGCAAAAAGATGATTTTCAAAATAGGTACGAATTTTTGCTATCTCAACCCCTTGCGGCACAACCGCTTAAAATAGAGGGGGTTCTAATAATCCTCAACCGGTTAGGGAATTGAAACACGTTAATCGTCCTTGGTCCGTTTATCGGTCCCACGGTTCTAATAATCCTCAACCGGTTAGGGAATTGAAACATTCACTTTCATGCCAGCTCAACTCAATGTTGTCGGTTCTAATAATCCTCAACCGGTTAGGGAATTGAAACTCTCTCCTCTTCTTATACACCAACTTCAGAAAGTGAGTTCTAATAATCCTCAACCGGTTAGGGAATTGAAACTAATTTTCCACTAAATTCTGCCATGATTTTTCCTGTTCTAATAATCCTCAACCGGTTAGGGAATTGAAACTCACCCTTTTTGTCGCCGTCGGATGGATTGGTTCTAATAATCCTCAACCGGTTAGGGAATTGAAACTCAAAATAATTTCACTCTTCACTCTATTTATCCTCGTTCTAATAATCCTCAACCGGTTAGGGAATTGAAACCTGCTTGGCTCACGGACAAGAACTATTCCTATTTTTGGTTCTAATAATCCTCAACCGGTTAGGGAATTGAAACTATATGGGTAGGTTTAAAGTCCTCAAGCATATTATATGTCCTAATAATCCTTAACCGGTTAGGGAATTGAAACCCTGCTAACAGGAGCGCTATCGCTACAATAACCGAGGTTCTAATAATCCTTAACCGGTTAGGGAATTGAAACCGGAACGTGCCATACTTCTGGGTTAGGCTGCCGTTGTTCTAATAATCCTTAACCGGTTAGGGAATTGAAACTTTGCGACACTGTAGCCTTTTACTCGGGAGCCACCAGTTCTAATACGCCTTAACCAATCAGGATGTTAAACCAGTAACCCACCAACCCTCAACCAGCATGGAGGCTTCTTATGATTTCTGCCGGCTTATATAATTTGGTTATGAGTCACAAGCATGGTCCCATCCGTGCCAAGACTAGAACTATAAATGGCAAAGCGCGCGAGATCACAATGTATTCTGATAACGACCAGGCACTGCACCGCCAAATTCGTGATGCGCTTTGGAAAGATTATAAAAGTAGGTTTTCGCCAAACTGCTATGCCTATGTCAAAGGCAAGTCGTGCATCGACGCTATCTATGACATAAACAAAAAAATCCGCCGGTACGACGGATATATACGGACAGATATTAAGAACTTCTTCCCCTCGGTTTCTCATGCAGCCCTCGCCAGCACTCTTTGCTCAGACTATCCGACGGATTTCGTAGAGCGAATCCTGTCATTTCTTTCAAATACGAATATGGGTATATCCCAAGGCTCCTCACTCAGCCCTTTGCTAAGCAACATTTATCTGATTGATTTCGATAAACGCCTGTCAGCATTGGGCAAATATTATAGATATTCTGACGATATCTTGCTGCTTTGCGGCCAAAACAATATTGACCGCACCGTGCTGGATATTGATAGTGCACTGCACACACTTTCTCTGCTGCGCAACGACTCAAAGACCGCTACCGGGAAAACAGCCCTCGGCTTTCAATTTTTGGGCTTTCATATAAATAAAATGGGGGTGCGGGCCGCTTTGAATAAGAAGACAGAATTAAACTCAAAGATTGCGGAGATCTGTTCCGGCAATGGCACAGTAAAGGAGCAGATGTCCGCCATGCGTCAGGCGATTGTAGGGTGGCAAAATTACTTTCACGAAACCTATCCGCTCCCGCAGGAGTGGTTTGGGGTGCTTTACATCGCTTCCTATGGAAACAGGAAAGACTATCTGGCTTTCTGTGAGAAATGCAAATCGGGGATCCGGTTTACTAACGAACAGCTTGAATATCTTATTCTCACCGTTTCGACTAAATTCGGCGCACAGACAGTCATGCACTCAATTGTTAATATTACTGGGAAAACACAGGCTGAGCTTGTTGATACTTTAATAATCGGCGGCAAGTATCACCTAGCAGAGAGCATTTCCACCATCAAAGGAAATTTTGAAGTCCATGCCACCAAGTCCGCAGACGGCAATCCCGGCCTTGCGTCCATATTTAAGGATCTTTTTTTCGCCCACGCTGATAATTACTACCTCTCACCAACTCTGGGCGGCAAGGACTACGCCCGTGTTGATGGCACCCCTGCTGATACAGATATCACGCGCCATTTTGACGGTAAAGATAGCTTGGCTATTTGTCTTGATCTTGGCGGGCATTCCCCTGCTTTGGTGTTTGATATTGATATCGAGAAAACTCAGGTCAGTCCGGAGTTATTGAGTGAATCCAAGGCTGTGGCCGAAAAAATCAAAAATGCTGTGGCGCAGCAGGGCTTGTCGGCATTTGTCTGTTACAGCGGTTATAAGGGGTATCATGTATGGGTGCCCTTCGCCAGATTGCAGCCGCTTTCGGTACTCAATGACCTGGGGATATCTATAGTCAAAGATGTTTCAAATAAGTCAAGCTCAATTAATATTGAAATTTTCCCCAACACGCTGGTTATGGGGAGCGAGCATCAAAACATAGTTAAGCTGCCGCTTGGGAAGCATCCCGGCTCGCTTCAGCATTGTCATCTGCTAGATGATGATATGCAGGAAGTTACAGACGCCTCATTATTTCTCGCTAATTTCCGCATCAATGATGCCGACTTGCTCAGCAGGCCGGCGATGCTCTCGGATGACCTTCTTGTAAGGGCGGCCTCTAAATTCCCAAACGCATATAGCATCTACTCCAAATGCGAAATGATCCGTCATGTTGTAAACAAGGGGCTCATAAACTCATTTCTGGGGCACTACGAACGTACACTTCTCTCATATGTGTTCCCGGCTATTGGCGAAGAGGGCATTTTGTTTACCCACCACGTTATGAAGGACTTCTATAGTTATAATTTTGGCAAGACGGACGCTTTTTTGAAGAAAGCACCCCCGAATGCTGTTTCCTGTCCAAAAATTAGAAAGTATCTTGAGTTGGAGCTAGGCGGTCAAGTTCAATGCAGCTGCCACTTCAATTGCAAAAATCTCAAATACCCTTCCCCTGTCTTGCATGCCGAAAAGCTAGAGATTTCGTTGGACCGGTTTGAGTCTGAGGTCTACAGTAACGTCCAGCAACTTATGAAAGCCGCACAAGATAAGCGGGAATTGGAGAAGCAAATCCGTATGTTGGAAAAACAGCTTGATGATTTTTTTCAAGATAATAATATTCAGCAGTACACCCTGCCGGTTGGAACGCTCAAAAAGACGGGTACATCAAAAGAAAAGTGGACCATAGAGATAGAGTGATAATTTGAAAACAATTTATGTGTACGAAATAGGTGCTGTAGTAAAGAAGGCCAACGAGCGCATAGCCGTTCTTAAAGATGGGATGGTTCTGCTTAGCGAGCCGCTAATCAATGTTGAAGCCGTTGCGCTGCTAGAGCAGGCTCAGGTTTCCAGCCAGGCTATGGTTACGTTGCTAGAGTCTGGAATTCCCGTGTTTTTCATGAAAAAGAGCGGAAGGATAACCGGTACAGTCCAGCCTTCAATTGATAAAAGTATTTTCTTGCGGCTCGCTCAATATGATGCTTGGAAAAACGAGTCTTTGCGGTGCCAGCTGGCCAAAAGTTTTGTGCTAAGCAAAATGCACAGCCAGAAGATTCATATTGCCAAGCACCGTTCAAGAGCCTATGAGTTATGCAAGGATTTGTCTGAAAACCTGGACACTTATGTTGAGCGGGTGTCTACTGCCACGGATGTTTATGAGATTATGGGTTTGGAAGGTGCTTCTACGAACAGTTATTACGATTTGCTCAGAGCCTGCTTCGTAGGTATGCCATTTGCCAAGAGGAGCAAGCACCCGCCTAGGGATGAGGTCAATTCGCTGCTGAGCCTTGGGTATATGCTGCTCCTTGCAAAGGTGCAAACTGCTTTAGCTGTAAAAGGGTTCGACACAGGCATCGGGTTTCTTCATAGCATTCAGGCATCCAGGGATTCCTTGGGGCTAGACATTCTGGAGGTATATCGTCCATATATTGATAACATGGTACTGACATGTGTTAACCGCCGTGAAATCATTCAAAGTGATTTTCAGTCAACCGAAAATGGCGCGATAGTCCTCAACAAAGATGGGTTCCGTAAGTTTATTAAGCGGTTTACCGAGCAGCAAAAACTTTTTGATAGCATTCCCAAATACGTGGATTGGTTACATGCGATAATAATGTCTGGAAATGAGGTGGTTCCTTGGCAGCCGGAGTAAATGCGTATTTTGTCTTTTACGATATAACTTCCAACAAGTTTAGAAGAAAGCTTGTCAGGATTATAGAGCGCTATGGCAACCGGTTCCAGTATAGTGTTTTTCTTTGCAGTTTGACTAAGGAGCAAAAAGAAGAGCTGGAGGTCCATATTGCGGATTTTTTTGTGTGGAAGAGCAAGATTGAGGCGAAAAATGACAAGCTCGCCCTTCAGTCCCGGTATGATTCTGTCTGCATCCTCATAGCCTGCAAACAGTGCCGCAGCAGCGCAACTAGCTTCGGGTACGAACCTGACTATGACCAGACGGCAGTGGTTGTTTAGGTTTGGAGCCGGGAAAAAGCCGGGCGCAGACGGGAACGTGGCCGGGAGAGGGCGAGCGTGGGCAAGCGTGGCTGGGGAACTCACGCGTAACCAGGAGCTCAATATTGTTTGCACTATGGCGAAATTTATGTTATTATTTCAGTCAGTGTTCCACTCCTTTTCGTGCATGAGTTTGGCTTTGCATCGAATTTCGCCCAGTTCGTACCTATTCTGACCCCAAAAACAGGGGGAGGTACGAACAAAAATTCAAAACACAAGAAAACCTAGATACCGCAATGTGTTGTGACGGTTTCCCATCTTCAGTTCGGGGCTTGAAAAAGTTACAAATATTTACAAAAGGTGGTAAAATGATGATTTTCAAAATAGGTACGAATTTTTGCTATCTCACCCCCTTGCAGCACAACCGCTTCAAATAGAGGGGGTTCTAATAATCCTTAACCGGTTAGGGAATTGAAACTCCATTCGCTGGCAGACCCGTCCAGGTGTGTCTCCAGTTCTAATAATCCTTAACCGGTTAGGGAATTGAAACCAGCATAGGCTATTTCCTTTATCTCAAGGTTCCCGTTCTAATAATCCTTAACCGGTTAGGGAATTGAAACTTGATAGTCACGACCCACTCCTGGGGTTGAACTGCGTTCTAATAATCCTTAACCGGTTAGGGAATTGAAACGGCCAGGCGTTCCGCGAGTTTCAAGTCTTGCTGTATGGGTTCTAATAATCCTTAACCGGTTAGGGAATTGAAACCCGACTGGGTCGGCGCGCGGGCAAGAGAGATGTATATGTTCTAATAATCCTTAACCGGTTAGGGAATTGAAACTAGTCGATGGACGCGGGGTTACGATTGTGCCCGATGTTCTAATAATCCTTAACCGGTTAGGGAATTGAAACGATTAAATCGAATTAGTTTTACCTGCTCACCGCCGCGTTCTAATAACCCTTAACCGATTAGTCGAACACGGGCGGGTGCTCTGGGGGAAAGTGGGGCGGCCGCAGTCCTGGAACACAAAATTCCCCCAGGCTACCAAGGCTCTGCCAGGGTAGACGTGACTGACGTAGGCCGCCCCACTTTTTCACAGAGCATTCGCCCGTGTTCGACGGATGGTTTTGACGGCTTTGGATGTGTCGGCATAAAAAAATCCGCCTATAAGGCGGACGGCAGTGCAAAAAAACTGATTAGTTACGTGCTCTGTAGCACTGGTCACAGGCACATATTCAAAAAAACGCACCTATCTCATCTTTCGCGCCCAGCCCGGATAATCCCGGCGGCTGCGATTTCGTGAGATAGGTGCATCTTGCGCTAAAAGCCCAAAGCTCAAAACTCAAACCAATTCCTTGTAAATAAAGCAATCGGTGAAGTGGTCATTGACCATACCTGTCGCCTGCATGAACGCATATATTATAGTTGAGCCCACGAATTTGAAGCCCATCTTCTTCAAGTCCTTGCTTATTTTGTCTGACAGCGGCGTCGTGGCAGGGATCTCGTCAATATCTGCAAAATGCCCTACGATTGGCGTATTATCCACATAACTCCAAATGAATTTATCAAAGCTGCCATACTTTGCCTGCACTTCAAGAAACAACTTGGCATTAGTAATTGAGGCATTTATTTTCAAGCGGTTGCGGACAATCCCCTCGTTTTGCATAAGCTCTTCGACCTTTGCATCACCGTAACAAGCCACAATATTTGGGTCAAAGCCATCAAACGCAAGCCGGTAAGCCTCACGCTTCTTCAAAACGGTTATCCACGAAAGCCCCGCCTGAGCGCCCTCCAAAATGAGAAACTCAAACAGCTTGCGGTCACCATGAAGCGGCCGCCCCCATTCATTATCGTGATAGTCCACATAAATGGGACTATCACCACACCATGAGCACCTCTTCTTCATACTAATACGCCCGCTCCAGCGGATAGAGGCTACTCTCCACAACCTCGCCTATAAATGAAGTAAATTTCTGAGCAGACTCATCTGTCAAAGACCGCTCCATAGAGGCATCTGCATCAGGCACCGTTTCCCATATAACCCAATCAGTCCAAAGGTCACCCATTTTCATGAGCTGACGGCAGATAAAACCTTTGCACTTAGACAAATATTTCTCTTGGATCTCGTCTGACGCCGCCAAAAACTCCTCGTCCGAGATCCCATCTTTGAGCTTAAAAGTGATTATCATCCCTGTTTTCTTCCAGCATTTAAGCGTAGGAAAAAGCTCCATCATGGCCGCTTTAGCCGTCGCCTCATCGGGAAACACATCTGGAACAACATGGGGCAAGCAGCTCACGATAACATCTTCCATAGTTGCACTTGGATATAAAAACGCCCCATTTTCATAACAGTAGCAACAATAATCCGAGTTTCTGCTACCATCAGCATTAGTCCCAAAGTCCTCCGGCTTCTCCAAAGGCATCATCCCACATCTTTGACATTGTTTGTTTTCCACTATACAATTCCTCCTGCGATTTTATTTTGATTATGATTGTGACTCAATCTCCACCCAATTCTACCTTAGTTAAATTGACAACAGACTGTCATATTATAAATACTGCTCATAAATTTTTTTCGCCTTGTCCCCAATGATTTTGCGGATATGCTCAGGCTCCAGCACCTCTATAAACTCCCCAAAAGACAAAATCGTGCCATAAACCCAGTTATCCTCCGGCCAGCAGACCGTGACTATATAATTCCCATCCGAATCTTGCTCCTCCACCGCAGCGGCAAACTCATCGAGAACACGGTATGCCATCTCAGGCTTTATGCGCAGGCGCAGCATAACATCCGGCCTTTGGCTTGCAGACGGCGTGCTGCCAGTTTCATCTAAACGCAAATCGCGCTCTGCAAATACCTCATCCGTCACAACCATGTTCCGGACCCGGCTCAGCCGAAACAGCCTAACCCCCTGCCTCGTCAGATCATAGGCCTTAAGATACCAAGCCCTCGACTTAAACCAAAGCTGGATAGGCTCAGCACTGCGGCAAGTCTTCTCGCTGTACGAACTATAATAATCGAACTGGACAACCCTCTTTTGCAAAATGGCTGACTTGAAACCGCCCCAAATATCCTCCCTGCCGAAACTCCAATCGGAAAAATCCACTTCCAGCCACTTGGCGGCTGTTTTATTAAACACAGTTGACAGCTTTTTCAAAACATGATCCGCATCAACAGACCGAATTTGAGTAAGCCCCTGCAACGAAGCGAGAATCTCGCTCTGCTCCTGCTCGCTGAGAATGGATTTATTAAGCACAAAATCAGGCAGCAAGCTAATACCCCCGCCCTTCCCCTTCTCTGAATAGACAGGGATTCCCGCCAAACTAATCGTATCAATATCACGGTAAATAGTCCGGGCAGAAACCTCAAACCGCTCCGCCAGCTCCCCTGCCGTCACGCGGTCCTTGCTGAGCAGAACATAAATTATTTCAAACAGCCTATTTGTTTTCATGTTTATGACCATTCCCTTCGCTATCTTAGACACAAAAAGACCAGAAACGGTCATAAAGATGTGTGCACGAGCGATGGTTTCGCGCAAGCAGAAACCACCGCATACATTATAACACAAAAATATGACACAAGCTGTCATATTTTCAGAAGAAACTTTAATCAGAAATTTTTAGCCCCCTCGCCACTACAGAGCACCAGTCGGAAACGTGCGGGCGCTATGTGGGAAAGTTAAGCGGCCGCAGTCCTGGAACACAAGTTTTTGCAAGAATTCCAAGTCTCCGCCAAGATAGACGTGACTGACGCAGGCCGCTTCACTTTTTCACAGAGCACCCGCACGTTTCCGACGGATTGTTTCCACCAAAAAGCCGCAGATATATACCCTAAAAGTATATACCTGCGGCTTGCAAGCTAGTAAGTAGCTACCGCTAATTCGCAGGAGCGGCCGCCAAGTACTCGATGCTAAGATCCAGGTCGAACCAGAAATCGCGCCCTTGAGCATCAGCGTTACCTACCACTGCGGTAAGAACATTCACACCAGGATTCAGCGCAGCAATAAGATTGCTTCTGCTTGCCGCATCAATTGTAACCTGGTCGTATTCAACGTAAACTTCAACAGCGCTAGTTGTCACGCCACGGGAGTAACGCATTACTCTTGAGTCGGCGTCACTGTTGATTGTAAACGAACGGTTGCGCACACGGGTTTCGTGCCCATTGAAACCTGTCCAGTCAATCGGGCCGCCGATCCTTACTTCAGCTGCATTTGTGCTTGTGTTGTAACGGTAAATTTCAACACCGTTGATGAAGAGAACCAGGTTATCGTCAATTCTGTGGTTGCCGAAAACTTGACCAATTCTTGCCGGGTCGAAGTCAGCGGGAAGGGTAAACACTCTTGAGAAGTAATGGAATGTCGCATTTTCATCGACCTCACGCCCGGGAATTCTGTACTGCGGCTGGTTTGCTGTATGAGCAACCGGAGCGGTGTGCGAACCACGGTGTACAAGCGTCCAGCGAATTTCGTTGCCTACTCTGTATGGGACAGACGGCACAGGAGTGAGATGCGTAGGAACACCCATCACATTGCGGTGGAGTTCAGGGTTAGGATTATATCTAAAGTCGAAATAACCCAGAGGGCCCAGGTTGGGGAACCCAAACGCCACACCGCTGTTCACGAGGGGCCACGAAGTAAACGCGCTTATATTGAATGCATCCTCTACAAATGCCGTGCCGCCTGCTACCGGACGGTAATGAAACGACGTGGTTCCCATTTCTGAGAGTGTAAAGGTCTGTGCTGTATTCGCTGGGGCAACGACACCGACGTTTACAGCGATTTGCGGAGCAGTTCCATCAGCGAAACTGAAACTGCCGTTCATCCACGCCATTTGATGTACAGGGGAACCTTGCCAGTGAACATAATTTCTAACTCCGTAGTTCGGACTAGGACCTCCACCGAGATTCTCATGAGTATCCGAAATTCCGTGGCGGAAGCGCTCTTCAGTATTAGGAGTGGTCAAAACATTGTTGAAGTCAGGGGTTGCAGTGAACACAGTTCTTGCGTTGCCGCCTACTGCACCGGCGGCATTCCATGTAACCGGAACCCAGATTGGCCTTACCCTAGTGGTATAGACATTCATTTCAGAGCGGATTGCTTGTATACCCTGAATGCCGAGTGAGTCGAAGCCGCCGTCATTGCCGAACATAGCAATGTTGCAGCAGCCGTTGTGTGCACACCACTGGCCGCCTTGGTTGTTGTTCCAAGCAGCTTCAACCATAACGAAATCAGGAAGGGCAGCTCTTGCAGCAGCCAATCTGCTGGCATCAGTATTGTCCGCAGGAGCCGGAATAGTAATTTCACCGGGCACGTGTACTGGAACTACGTCTGTGTTAATGGCCTGCACAAGCTGGCGGAGCCCATGAGGGTCAGCCGCACGCGCAGCAGTAATTAGAGCCTCGGTAGTAGCAGTATTGCCGCCCGCCACGTTTCTTACGATTGTGTAAGTGTCAACGAGGTCGGTAGTTACGCCATCGTCATTTACTTGGTAAGTGTGAACTGCCAAAGAGTAAGGCGTTACGTCTACCACTGTGAAGTTTCTGCGGAAGTTTTGGTTGTGAGTTGCAATGTAGTCACGGCCGCCAAGGTTACGGACGTTTCTGTAACCTGAGCCGGACATGGAGTTAAACGCGAAGTAAACAATGCCGGTGGGTTCAACTACTACTGATGACGATGGTTGAGTAGCACTTCCTTGAGCATAACCGGTTCTTGTAGCGGTTCCAGAATTGCCGCTAACCCAAGTTTGGCTTAGTACAGGGCGGTTTTGGAACATTTGATGAGTTCTGGAGTAAACGTGGCAGTGACCGTTCATAACAACGTCAACACCAAGTCTTTCAAACTCAGGAATCCAGTTTTGGATAATTTGAACTTTTTCGCCAAGGTTAGTATCTCTGTAAACAGAGTATGGCGGGTGGTGGAAAGTTACAACAATCCATCTGTTTGTGCCGTTTTCCCGGATTACGTTTTCAAACCATCCAAGCCTGCCGGCAGACCAGTTGCGGCTGTTGCCATCAAGTTGTATTAGGAGCATATCGCCTTGAACTGAGTAGTAATCAATTTGGTATGCGTTTACGTTGTGCGCTCTTACATTGGAAGCTCCGTGAGTGTGTGATGGATGGTTGCCGGCTGGAGTGTTGTAAATGAAAGGCCACAAATGCCCGTTTTGACCAGCCGCTTCGTGGTTTCCTACTACAGGCATAATGGGAATGTTTCTAAACGCAGGAGGCGCAACCAAAACATCATGCCAGAACATAGAGCGGCGGGCTTGGTTGTTGTTGTGGTCAACTTGGTCACCTACAGGCATGAAGAAAGAAATCGGAACATTCGCTCCACCCCGGTAGTTGCTCATGACATGAACAGCGTTAGCCCAGCCTCTGTGGTCGTCAGAATAAGTTCCCTGGCCGGTTCCGCTAAACGCACCCCAAATAGCGAGCTGCGAGTCCCCGCCAACAGTGAAGCGAAGAACATCACCACCTGCAGTGCGGAAATTGTAAGGAACTGAAGTCCATGCAGTAGCAGCTTCGCCGGCCCTTATTTGAGCGTTAGTACCTAAACCGGTGATTTGGTAAGTGTAGCTTGTTCCGGCCGCTAAACCGGTAACTTCTGCTTGGTATACCCAGTACAGGCCTTCTGTTTCATAAGTAAACCAGCCACGGCCACGGTTATATTCCATACCATCGTTACGGCCCGCAACGATTTCTGATTGTTGTGTTGATTGGTTGTGAGGCATAAGCTGAGTAGTACGGCTTACGCCGCCAACTGTACGGAGCTGGTTTGAGTGATTGGAGTGAATTCCGCCAAACTCCGGACGGCTTGCAGGGTCATTAATGTCAAGAGCGTTCCTCAGCCCGATTTGATAGCCGAGAGGACGTCTGCTCACTGTGAGCGTCAACCCGCCTGCTGTAACAGTTTCAGTTACAAACCCTACAGTCGCTCCACCGGTTACAGATGCATTAATAAGAGCACCGCCGCCGGCAGAATTAATGGTAATTCCTGATTGCGCACTACGTGAATGCCAAGTCCAACGCATTTGAGTTGCGTTAGCGCCGGGTGTCATGGTAAGTGAACGATAATTTTGATGCGAAAGATTTGTGTGCAAATCAATTACGCTCCAAGGGAGCCCGCCCATCAGAGCATTAGCTGTACCTGTGCCTGCATTGAGAGCGCCGGCATTTAACACAAATGCCGAAAGAGCGTTTGTTACATATGGCGCATTTGCAAACGCAGCTTCGCTGGCTCCGGTCAGTGCGTCTCCCGCAATTGTGCGCCCTATATTTGTGGTCCCCCCCACTTCTACGGATCCTGTGTCCGCTGCTGATGCAATAGCAAACACTGGCAGTGCCGACAAAGCCATAGCCCCTGCCAAAAGCATGGTTACGGCTCTTCTAAACCGGCTGTTTTTGATTTTTTGTAGCATCTGTTCTCTCTCCTTATTGTTTATAAGAAATTCTTATTGTTTACGGCGGGCTTACCGCCGGTAAAACCAGTATCAGAAACGCCATTTAGACGTGTTTTCTTTTGCTTTGCTTGTCTTCTACGCCCTGAACACGGCGATAGGCGTATGAACCAATCAAAGCGGTAAACGGAGCACAAAGCACCATTCCTATAGACGAAGATATAGCCCGCAAGACTTCGATAGCTATGTCGATTCTGTTAATGAGCATAGTGTAGTCGAGTCCATGTGTATAAAACAATATAAGCGATACAAAGAAAGTACCGGTGAAAGCTAAAATCAGCGTGTTCGCAGAGGATCCGACACAGTCGCGCGCCATTCTCATGCTAGTTTTGAAGAGTTCCCTAAACTCCAGTTTTCCGCCTGCTTCTGCAAGCTCTGCGGTAGCGGACGCAACAGATACCGAGGTATCCATTACAGCTCCCAGAGAGGCTATAAGAATTCCGCAAAACAGAAGTTGTGCTACGTTATCAAAGTCATTAAAACCAACGAGCATAAGGCGCGTGAAGTCTGGCGTATTTGCCCCTGTGATGCCAAGCAGCGCCGCTATGATTATATAAGACAGGCAGTATAGAGCGATACCGATAACGGTTCCTACGATACTAACCCATGTTTTCTTTGCAAAACCCATAATCGCTATGAGCGAAACCGCCGTGACCACAATCGAAACGATTATAGTAGCGAGAGCAGGCGGAGCACCGCGAATTATAGCCGGGATCAAAAAGAACAGCAGAGTCACAAAGGTAAAGACCAACCCAAAAGCAGAGCTTACACCTGATTTCCCGCCGATTACTGCTAACAGAACTAAGAAAAAAGCTCCTATAATGTAAATCTGTGTATCCCGGACATAGCTGTGCAAGTTCGCTTGAAAGCTAGGCGACCCATCTGGATAAACCCCGATTTCACTCAATGCGATGATGTAAACCCGTCCAACTTCCGCATACATGGGAGCATCTATAAAGATAACATTTCGTGCTTCCACGACCAATCCGCGATGTTCGCCGCTTAGAACTTCTACTCTTGCGGTTTGCATTCCGCGGCGAAAACCGGTGCCATCGACTTCGGTATCATCAGAACTAAGCTCGATAACCCGCCCCCTGGGGAAAGAAGTTCCCGGTATTGCATCCCGCCCGAAATCGAAGTCAGTAGTGATTCCGAACCAAACCATGCCTATCATAAGCAGCGTAGAAAGCACAAAAAAGCCTATTCTGAACAGTCTTTGACGGCTTTGACGGCATTTTGCTGATTCTATTGACATTTGCACAAAACACTTCCTTTGCGTTTCTTTAGTTTCAAATTGCTGACATTGCAGCATGCCAACACAGGAAAAATAATTTAGATTTTGTAATCTTCCTGTAAACATTCGGCGTCCGGCAAACACACTGATTTTTCCGTTTCCCGCCACACGTATGCATTTTAGCTGCATTTTGTAAAATCATCTAGCTGCATTTCGTAAAATCAATGTTATGTTCATGTAAAAACTCAGCCCATTGGGTCACAAATTGGTCCCACTAAGACCCAGTAACAACTCAAAGGCGACCACACTGAAATTCCCCTAGCAAGCAAAAGTCAGAGCAAATTTTCCATCGGAAAATTTGCTCTGACGTGCCTTTGGAGCTCCAAAGTCCCTGCTTGCACGAGATTAATCGGAATGTTCCTATTACCGAGAAGTTTTACATTTTACCTGAATTTTGTCTAAATTTTACCTAAATTTGGTTTCGATTTTACAAAGCGTATATACAATAAAATGGTATAGAAAAAATAGGAAAATTTTATTAAAGCTAATAAGGAAAGGAAATTGTAAAACACATGTTTGATTTTTGTAAACGCAGCTCTATTAAGCGAGGGGTGGCATTCGTCATGTCCCTCGTGGTATTATTTGGTATGATAAGTACCATGACAGGCGCACAACAGGCAGTAGCCCAAGACAATTCTTTATACGATGCATCTCAGGAAATAGTTGCGCTGCCAAGTTGGTTGCAACACTATGGTGAAAATAGCTATGATTACAATCATAACTACGCTGAAAACGGCTATATATACGTTATAGATTTATTTACATCCACTGGGGTGCGCCCTGCCAACATTCCGATGTTGAGGGATGTCGAGCGCAATGAGCCAATTCATCCAACTGTTATTGAAGAAGTAAATTTTCTGCGGTTGGTGTTAAGAAGCCCTCATGACAGAATAACCGTTGAATTGTACGGTGAAGGGTTCGGCGGAGCAGATTCCTGGGGCGCTTTCGACTTTGGCGAAAGCGCTTTTGTTGCGTTAACACCCGACTTCAAACATGTGTATTTGCAACATAATATTCGCGCAACTCATTACATGACAGTTACCGCTACAGGCAACTTAATGATGACAGTTATAAAAGATGAAGCGGCTACCGAAGAAAGTTTGCGTTTTTGGTATAACTTAAATTCTGGTGAGGCGGGTACACCCGGCAGCAGAAGTGTGGAAGCCACAAATATCGGTGGCTCCCTATTTATGGGACAAGCAGATTTGCCGGAATTGATACCCTATGGTGCAGCTAGGGGAGCAAGGAGAGTAGACTACATTGTATCACCGTATACGGTTTCTCGCGGAGATACTGTTTGGTTCAATGCTCGTTTTGATACCGCTCTTGCAACGGGAGCAGGTATTGAAACTCTGTTTTCCCACACTACTTACAATATTGTTGACCACAACACAGCTAAGTTTGCCCAGTTTACTGTGCCGGATGTTTTTATGGTATACAGCCCATATATTCCGCAAAATGCCGTGGTTATACCCGAGGCGGCTATATCTGCGGCAACATCGTCAGCAAGCTATTTTATTTATACCATAGACTTGTTCACGCCAAACGGCAATCTACCAACCCATAACCCGGTACTAACGGACGTAGAGCGGAGTTATACCATAGACCACACCGTAACGGATATGGGCGGGTTCCGTCGCCTGCGCTTCACAAGCCCATATGACAGGATAACAGTACATATGTCCGAGATGGCTGACGTTTGGGGAGCCTTTGACGCAGGTGGAGAGAATAGGCTCGTGGCACTAACAGCCGAGTTTAATCATGTATATCTGCAACAAAATATACGTGCAACGCACTATATGACCGTCACTGGTGAGGGGAACATAATGCTTACGGTGATAAAAGATGTTGCAGCTACGGCTGAAAGTCTAAGGTTTTGGTACAATTTAACATCCGGTGCCGCTGGAGCTGACGGCAGCAGAAGCGTAGTTGATACAAACAATGGCGGCACATTGCCGGTTCATCAAGCAGACTTCCCGGAGCTTATACCTTATGGTGCGTCCAGAGGCACCAGACGTATAGACTACATTATTTCTCCATATACTGTTTCACCGGGAGATACGGTGTGGTTTAGTGCTAGATTCAATACAGCACGTGTTGCCGGAGCGGGTACGGAAACGGTCTTTTCAAATACAACTGCCAGCATAAACCAAGGCAGTGTCAAATTAGCAGAATTTATTGTGCCGGACAATGTTTCCGATTCTGCACCTAGTACATTCACCTATACCATAGATTTATTTACCGCAAGCGGAACTCCGCCAACCAACACACCGGTTCTCAGAGATATGGAACGGGATGCGGTTATTACACCGACCGTCATTACCGATGCCAACTTCATGCGTTTAACTTTTACAAGCCCATATGATAGGGTAACTGTCCAACTGTCCGGAGCGGGCTTTGGTGCAACCATGTGGGGTGCCTTTAACGGTCAAAACGATAAGCGCGTTGTGTTATCTCCTGTGTATAATCATGTGTTTTTGCAACAAAACATACGGGCAACTTATTATGTGTCAGCTACACCGGAAGGCAGGATAAGGGTCACAATTATCAGAAATGGCTTCGGCGGCTCTGAACACACGACATTTTTCTACAATGCTGTGAGCGGTGCACCAAATGCCGCAGGTAGTGTAGAGCTGATTGGATTTAACCCATATAGGGACGCAGAGGGTAACTTTATTGTACCACCTGTATTTTTGCCGTACAATGCTTATCAAATACCACCGGCCGGTGGCGGTAACTTCCATCAGGGTATACGGGTTGTTTCTTGGTTGGAGTCCACAGAAACCTTTGCACCGGGAACTACCATATTCTTTAATGCACGTGCCAGTGTTGTACATTCCGGAGGCCAAGGATCTACGGCCGCATTTACAGCAGGAAACCCAGGGAATCCACTTAATGAGGCGAAGTTTGGTCAGTTTACTATGCCCTTTGATGGGGATGCACAATATGAACTGACGTTTGAAGTGGAAGTAGATGGCAGCATTGTTGAGTCCGAGTCAATGGGCTTTTTCACAGGTAACACCATTGTGCCTTTATCCGCAAACAGGCCGGGCTATCATTTTGCAGGATGGCGGGTTGCAGGAGGCGGTTCCTTTGCTGAAAGTACAAGCCTTAATACAGATTTTACCATGCCATTTTCTGACGCCACTGTTACAGCCATGTTTAACAGCACTCACGGACTAACGGTTTTTTATGGCACATCATCCATTGCAAATCCCATTCAAGGGGACAGGCCTGTAATTACGGCTCACGACAGACGTGTAGAGGGTTATCGCTTCTTAGCATGGGAAGCTACCGGCATTGCCCTTAATGAATATCACAGGGTTGCCAATCCATTATCTTTCACCATGCCTGCTACCGATGTGACATTAACGGCAACCTTTGAACCAATTGACGGAAATATTTTTAACTTAACAGTTGAAAACGGCACTGCGCTTGTGGGCGGTCACTCAGTTGAACTTGCGGAAGCCGGAGAAATGGTAATGGTTACTGCCGACACTCCGCCGGAAGGCTACTTATTTAGCGCGTGGGATATTGAAGGTGTACACCTGACCCCGGCTCAAAGGGTGGCTGAAGCCATTTGGTTTGTCATGCCTGCTCAAAATGTGAGTCTTGCTGCCATGTTTGAACCCATTCCGGTTTACTTCACATACACCATCTTCGTATTTAACTACGACATAGACTATCCACCTGAGTTTTATGACATGACCAATGGTGAGGTGCGTATTATTCCGGAGACCACTAGGCTTCAAGACGGAAATTTTGGCATGACTTTCACTAGCACCTCAGACCATCTTGAAATACGTGCCATATTAGCCACTGAATATGCCGGTGTCTTCGGAAATGGGCATTTTACACTCACACCGGAGTATGCGACGGTTTATTTGATAGGTGGCAGCACCAATTCCCAGTTAGCCAACTCCCGCAATCCCATCAATCCGCCCATTACTGTTTATATGGCACACATGGATGACGGAACTAATACTGGCCGGTATGTGGTAAGGCTTTCTGCTATAAAAGAAGGCGGTTCCGGGCTAAGATGGTTCTTTTGGTCACCTGCGGTTGGCGCAGGTGCTGCCGGGGACGTAGAGATTGGGCTGGATCATCCGACACAAACAAGCGTACCTCTCGCTGGCAGACCGGAACTCATTCCTTCAAACACAGGCAACGCTAATGTCAATAATCTAAGTGTTTTTTCCGTAACTGCCGACCAAGGAACTCCCCGCGGCTTTTTGCCCGGCGATACATTCTGGTCAAGAATACTTACCACTTTTGGGGATGACCCAACCGTTGTAACTCTATTTGGCAATGGCATTACCACAGATAATCCTGCCCATCCGAAGCAAATGTTTTATATCGTACCGCCGGAACCATTCCCTGGCGAAGAAACCGCCGGGCATCCGGGTAGCGGCAGGTATGCATACAGCATTGAGCTGCACGGTGCAAATGTTCAAATCCCAAATCTTTGGGATGCAGAGCGTGACATACCTATCTCTGCAAGGGCAGTAACAAGCTGGCCCAATGGTATGCGGCGTGTGGTGATGGAGTTTTACAGCAATCACTATAACTTGACCGTAGAGTTATACGGAAATGGGTTTGACGGTGCTTCTTGGGGTGCCTACAACAACTTGGTTGTTTTGACTCCTGAGAATAACCGCGTACATTTGGAACAAGGTGTACGGGCAACTTTCTATATGTCTGCATCAGATAATGGCAACATTAGACTTACTGCCATTAGGGAAACAGAGGGTAATATTCAGTTTTTCTATACCATCGGACGAGGCAATATCACTGTTCCTATGGGCGGCGTACCTGCTTCCGCACCGCAGCTTACACCATTTGGCTGGCATGGCAGTCAGAGATATGTCACCACAGTAGATTCCGTAGAAATTATACCTGCGGGTACCGAGGTTTGGTTCAAAGCACGTGGCATATTTACTCCGGGTTCCGGTGCGGTCAGAACCGTTTTCGGAGAAAGTGCGGCACAGACCAATCCGGCGGCACCTAAAAACGCTTCATTTATTATGCCGGAGTTTGGACTCGTGGTTGCAGATGTCACCACGGCGGCACGGTTCTTGGACAACGGTACAGACCCATCGCCCGGCAGCAACCCGCATGTTTGGGCAGAACATAACTTTAATGATAGTGGCTGGAGCATAGGTACAGGCCCGTTTAGCCACCAAATACCCATAAACCCTGCCTCTGCACAAAGAAGAACTGCGGTCTTTGGTGTTGATTCTTTCAATACTCAACCCGGTACAAGACTTAACGAGTTTGCAAATGGACAAAGAATAGCGACGTATTTCTTCCGCTACAACTTTGATTTGACGGCTCAAGATGTGGTAAGCATTAACTCTGCTTTCTACAGAATCCGATACCAAGATGCCGTTGTAATTTATATAAATGGTATCCGTGTTGCCCGCCACAACTATCCAACCGGAGGGTTTGAAAGCAACTTGTCATTTGGAGCGGCACGCCCACTGGCTACATTTGAGGAAAGGGTAAATCACGTAAGCGTAGAAGGATTACTCCGTGAGGGTCAAAATACCTTAGCAATAGAACTTCGTAGAGCATTGCCGGATAGCACGAATATTTATCTGGAGCTACTGGACTTTGTATTGCTAGAAAGTGTATTCGTCCCGCCACCACTGAATATTACCGCCCTAAATATGCAGCCAGGAGCAATTGAAAGCCAACGGAATTTTGCTTGGCAAAGCAATGCAGACGAACCCGGATTTATATCTATTTGGGAAGACGGTCAGACTGTAGCTGATGCCAGAGTGTTCCATGCGTCTGGTTATGAAGGGCTATCTTTGAGACTTGGTTACATGGCCAATAGAGTTACGGTCACGGGATTGCTTCCGGGAGTGACCTATCATTACCGCGTGACAAATAGCACCATTCATTCCCAAACTTATACTTTTACCACCACCGCCGACCCTAGTGAATTTACATTTTTTGTCACCGCTGACCCACAAATTAGAGAGGGTGCCAGACGTGAAGAAGCTGGGAATGCGTGGGTTAGAACCATGAACTATGCCATGTATGCATTCCCTCATGCCAGCATGAACGTGAGTGTGGGCGATCTTGTAAGCGATGCAGATGTAATAGCTCAATGGGATCAGCTTTTTAGGCCTGAAAGTATGCGCACCATGCCGTTTGCCCCTACAGTTGGAAACCACGATTTTGAAAACTATGGCGGTGACGGCACCGTAAGCGGACTCAATTTATTCCCGACATACTATGCCCATTTTAACCCACCCAATTTGTACGAAATTCCCGAACCAATTTATGGCGGCGGTCATTATTGGTTTCCTTACGGCGATGTAATCTTTATTCATATTAACTCCGGTCCTGTGCAGCAGCACCAAGGCGACTACCCCAGAGATTGGCCACGTGCTATACGGTTTGCAGAAGCTGCTATTGCAGAATTTACAGAACAACGTGGAAGAGAACCAGAATGGAAGATTGCTGTTTTCCATCATCCTCCTTACGCTATTTTCCGCGCCGGTAGTGCTGAATCCAATGAAATACGTAATAATTTGACCAACGAGTTTTCAAGGCTTGGCATTGATTTGGTTTTGAATGGTCATGAGCATTTATTTTTACGCACTCACATGATGACCGCAGGAACCCACTATGCAGTACCTGTTTCTGCACAGCACCCAAACTATGTTGGAGACCCGCTACAGAGCGGCTCTGGGTTTGAACTTGAGAGAGGCTCTGGTTACACCCTCTATACAATCGTCAGTTCAGGTGCCACTCATTTTAGAAATCCTGCGAACATTAACGTCAACCAAAACTTTGTTGCCCGCGGATATGCGTTGCAACATGCCAGTTTTGCTACTGTAGATGTGACTCCACGTTCTCTCACTGTCACTCACTTCAGAAGCGACCGTGCAATTGGTGAAAACAGTGTTATTGATACATTCACTTTATACCGCCCATATGAACCAACTGTCACGATTTACCCATCTGTCATCGAAATTACTGATAACAACTTGGAACAGCTCTTAACAGTTGGTGGCAGTGCCACAGGCACAATCTCCGTTGGAACGCTTAACCCTGCAAGCGATAAAATCAGCGTAAGCCCAACTGAAAGCGGTGTGCGTGTTCAGTTTACAGGCACTATGCCCCATGCAGGTGCGCCTGAAGCCATTGTTTCCGGGCCACACACCGTAACGGTAACAAGGCAAGGTGTGGAAGAAACCTTAACGATTAATGTAAATATACAGGAGTATCAGTTACAGGCTATTTTCGGTCTTAGCTCAACAACGGTAACATTGACTAATGCCGAAGCACAGGAGATAACCGGAACAGGAAATGCCACTGGAGCAATTTCGGCAGGAACGCTAAATCCGGCGAACGACGTGATTAGTGTAAGCCCAACTGAAAGTGGCGTGACTGTTCAGTTCACAGGCACTATGCCACATGCAAGTGCGCCCGAAGCCATTATTTCAGGACCACACACCATAACGGTGACAAGGCAAGGTATAGATGTAACTTTGACGATTAATATAAATATCCCGGCTTACACACCGACAGCCACTGCGGGAT
>Ga0209755_10002475_pt1 | contig 25325 bp, 23 predicted proteins | sample TergutCo191P1_FD_187301 | JGI IMG/M metagenome (GOLD analysis project Ga0209755, IMG submission 187301) | Cornitermes sp. P1 segment gut microbial communities from Petit-Saut dam, French Guiana - Co191P1 (SPAdes) (version 2) | ecosystem: Host-associated > Arthropoda: Insects > Digestive system...
AGCGTTGGCTCAAGATAATTCCTTGAAATAGCAAAAATCCGTGCTCTGCGCATATTGTGGGCAAACGTGCTCAAAGAATACGGAGTTACCGGCACCGCAAAAATCCACGCATGCACGTCAATGTGGAATGCCACAGTATTCGACCCGAATGTGAACATGCTCAGAGTGACAACCGAAGCCATGAGCGCAGCAATCGCCGGCGCAGACGCAATAACCGTTATCCCTTACGACGCCGTATTCAAAAAGCCCGATGAATTCAGTTGCCGCATAGCACGCAATGTACAGTTGCTGCTCAAAAACGAATGCAACTTCCACAAAATAGTTGACCCGTCTGCCGGTTCATATTACATTGAAACGCTAACAGACCAGATAGCCTCCAAAACACTGGAAGCATTCAAAAACTTTGACCCCAGTGCCATTGAAAAAGCCATTGAAGATAGCTGGAAGCAAAAGGAAAAACTCATAGCCCAGCGCCGTGAAGTGTTTATAGGCACAAACCAATATCCGAATTTGCTGGAAAAGATGAGTGATAAAATCACAGTGCAGTTGAATATGCGCCGTGGGCCGCAGGTCTTTGAAGCACTGCGCCTGCAAACGGAAAAAAGCGGCAAAACGCCAAAAGTATTCCTATGGACAGCAGGAGACTTGGCAATGCGCCTCGCACGTGCCACATTCATCAAAAACTTCTTCGGTTGCGCAGGTTATACTGTTATAGATACCAACGGAATTTCGAACGTTGCAGAAGGCATAGAGCTCGTGAAAAAGAATGGGCCTCAAATTGTGGTGCTGTGCGCAAAAGACGAAGAATACAATGGTCTTGCAAAAGAAATTTTCCCGACCCTTGAAAAGAGCTTTCCCAACATCATTCGCATTATTGCCGGCAATCCGAAAGATGCTGAAGAATTGAAGGCTGCCGGAGCTCAAGACTTCATTCATATTATGACAAATGTGATAGATTCCTTGAGTGCTTACCAAAAGAAATTAGGTGTGGCTTGAAAGATTTTTTCACAAAGCATTCACTTAAACTTTTAGCATTGCTGTGCGGATGCCTGCTCTGGTTTGCCGTGGTTTCAAGAGAAGAAACCAGAACGGAAATGGAGCTGCCCGTAAGGATAATAAATCTCCAAGAGAATATGGCGCTGGTAGAGCCTCCACCGTCGACTTTGGTGGTGCAACTGGAAGGCAAAGCCATAAGCCTTATTCACTTAAAAATAAACCATGCCGCAAGCCTTGAGATTGACTTAAAAGGCATGCCCATTGGACAGTCCAAAATAACCAGCGATCAAATCCACTTTATTTCACCCGGCACGCCGGAGGTGAGAATGCTCAGGATTCGGCAAACAAACCTGTTGAATATTGGCCTTGATGCGAGAATTGAGCTTAAAGTGCCGGTGCTGCCCAAGCTTGATATTAAAGCTGCGCCCGGCTTTACACTGCTCGGAGACCCCGATATTGTTCCTGATTCCGTTGTAATTTCCGGAGCCAGAAGCGCAATAGGAAAAATCCGGCATATACCCACAAAGGAAATATCCATGACAAATTTGAAATGGAGCAATTCGCTCCCCGTACAGTTGGATTTATCTTCGCTTACCAGCATAGTGCATATAGCCGATACATCTCTATTTGTGCAAATTAAAATAGAACCTTTGGATCACAAAATATTTTCAGGAATTCCTGTTCGTTTAATAGGCAATTTTGATAGAGAGGTTTATTCTATTTACCCGATGAAAGCAGATATTGAAGTTTCCGGAGGAAAGGAATTGCTCTCTCAGATAGATCCGCAAAACATAAATCTTTACGTTGAATTTTCCAGATTTTCCATTGAAAACACAGATGAGCTAAAACCGACGGTTCACATTCCCTACCCCGTTAGCAACTGGCAGGTTTCTCCGGAAAAATTCCGTTTGATTGCGATTGATAATGAATAATATTTGGCTAGGAATAGAGACCAGTTGCGATGATACGGCTTGCGCTGTGCTGCGCAATAACGGAGATTCCATCGATATTTTATCCAATTGCCTTTACAGCCAAATAGATGAGCACAAGGCATGGGGAGGCGTTGTGCCGGAGCTCGCATCACGTGCGCATTTGGAAAAAATAGTCCCGGTTTTGCAGCAAGCATTGAAAGAAGCGAATATTGAAATAAAAGATATTGGGCAAATAGCCTACACCCAAAGCCCGGGCTTGATGGGCTCGCTGCTGGTAGGAATAAATTTCGCAAGAGGCTTGGCAAAAGATTTAGGCGTAAAAAGCTACGGCGTAAATCATCTAGACGGGCATATTTGCTCTGCGCTTATTTCTTGTGGTTTAAAAGATGGAATGGCACTGATAGTTTCCGGTGGACATACCGAGCTTGTTTTAATAAAAGAAAAAATTACCATAGGCAAAACAAGAGATGATGCTGCGGGTGAGGCTTTCGACAAAAGCGGGAAAATTCTCGGGCTCGGTTACCCTGCAGGTGCGGCTATAAGCAAACTCGCAAAAAACGGAGACAAAAATTTCCATGAATTTCCCAGAGCTTTGAATGAAGCTAATTCCTTTGATTTCTCGTTTAGCGGATTGAAAACCGCTGTGCTTCGCTATGTTCAAACTAAAGGTGAAGATTTTGTCAAGGAACATATAGCTGATATTTGCGCAAGCTTGCAAGAGGCCATTGCGGATATTTTGTCTTTGAAAGCGGTGAATGCGGCAAAGAAGCACGGAGTTGAAAATCTCATTTTGTGCGGCGGAGTCAGCGCAAATTACAGGCTCAGAGAACTATTAGCCGAGCGTGCGGAAAAAAGCGGTTTAAACCTCATTTGCCCCCCTGCGGAGCTTTGCACAGACAACGGTGCGATGATAGCGGCGGCGGCTATTTTTACTAATTTTTCTTAATGAAAAAAGTTTTTAATTTCAGCGCGGGTCCAAGTACCCTTCCCAAACAGGCAACAGAAGAAGCCGCAGCCGCAATAGCAGATTTTGCAGGCACGGGTGTAGGCATTCTGGAAATGAGCCACCGTACCAAGCCCATAGAAGGGATGGTAGCAGAAACAGAATCTCTTTTGAAAGAGCTTCTGTCCATTCCCGATGGCTACGAGATTCTGTTTTTGGGTGGCGGAGCCTCATTGCAATTCTGCATGGTGCCCATGAACCTGCTTGATTCAGCAGCAAGCGCAGATTACACAGACACAGGCGTTTGGGCAAACAAGGCTTTGAAAGAAGCAAAGAAGTTTGGCAAAGTGAATGTTGTTTGCTCGTCCAAAGAAAGCGTTTATAACCACATTCCAAAAAACTTTGAGCAAACGCAGGGCGCAACATACCTGCATGTCACAAGCAACAACACAATCTACGGAACGCAGTGGAAAGAATTTCCAAAAGCAAATACCTATCTTGTTTGCGACATGAGCTCGGACATTTTGAGCCGCCCGATTGATGTTTCCAAATTCGGGCTTATTTACGCAGGTGCTCAAAAAAACATGGGGCCTGCAGGCGTGGCTACCGTTATAGTTCGCTCAGATGTTCTGGGCAAAGTACAACGAGACATTCCAACAATGCTGGACTATCGCACGCACATCCCGGAGCATTCAATGTTCAATACGCCGCCCGTGTTCTCCATTTATGTGATGAACAGGGTTCTGCACTGGCTCAAAAATCTCGGTGGTGTTGCGGAGATGGAAAAGATCAACAACAAAAAAGCCAACCTTCTCTACGATGCATTGGATAATTCCAAATTATTCAAAGGCACCGCTGCCAAAGAAGATCGCTCCACAATGAATATCCCATTCGTATTCAGAGAAGATGCGGTTCCCGCAGATCAAAAAGAAGAAATGGAAAAGAAATTCCTGAAAGCAGCTGTGGAAAAAGGCCTAGAACAATTGAAAGGCCATCGTTCCGTAGGCGGATTCAGAGCCAGCATTTACAACGCAATGCCAATGGAAGGCGTTGAAGCACTGGTTCAGTTCATGAATGACTTTAAATAAACCATCAAGGCATTATACTTTTCCACAGCCCAAAACTGTGGAAATTCTTTTTTTACCGCGTCCGGCGCACGAAACAGGCATGCATTATCCGCAGCCTTTAGCATCTCAATATCATTATAGGAATCACCGGCGGCAAACACCTTGAAATTCAGCGATTGAAGTGCCTCAATAGCACAGCGCTTTTGATTTTTCTGCCGCAATTTATAGCCAACAATCTTGTCATTTTGCACTTCCAAATTGTGGCAGAACAAAGTAGGATAACCTAAATTTTTCATTATCGGTTTTGCAAATTCCTCAAATGTATCGGATAAAATTATCACTTGGCAAAAAGTGCGAAGCTCGTCTAAAAATTCCTTTGCGCCGGGCAAAAGAGGCATATCCTCTATAACGCTTTGTATATACGAAAGCTTTATGCTCTGTTCGTCTAAAATTTTCAAACGGAGCTGCATAAGCTCATCGTAATCGGAAATATCGCGAGTTGTCAAGCGAAGCTCGGATATTTTTGTTCGCTCGGCAACGGAAATCCATATTTCCGGGGAAAGAACGCCTTCCAAATCAAGAGCTACTATCATTCATTAACCACCGGTTCATTGTCATAAGCGTGGCAGGCACAGTTACAAGCTGTGTTAAAACGCTTCCACAAAATTTTAGCCAAGTGCATGGAAACATTGCCGGAGTCTCTCCATGCAGCTCTCAGCGAATTGGTCTCAGACACAACCTCCGTGCGTGTGAGCTCCTTGTTCTGAGCCTTTGTCAAAAGGTCTTCTGCCTGCTTGCAGAGGTCCTCTTTCTTTTGCGCATTTATTTTGTCCAAGTTGCTTCTGATTTCCTTTTGATCGTTGTATGTTGAGAAAAATGACTGAACAAGATCATTAAATTCATTGGATATTTCAGCTTCCGCTGCGCCGCAACGCCCGGTTTTCTCCCAGTCGGTCTGCAAAGTGCGAACCGTTTGCAATGTTCTGAATTTAAAGTTGCCCTGCTCTAAAATGTTTTTAAGCTGTTCCTTTAAGCCATGCTTAACTTCCCAGTTTTTATCCAGTTCCTTTGTGACTTCCGGATCGCTCTTGGAAGCCGCTTCCCATATACGGTCTGAAACAGCAAAAAATCTCTCATTCAATTCCTTGGAATAACCGTTGTTTTCAAGTGCCTTCCACTCCTCTTCTATTACCTTCCATGCGGCAACGGATTCCGCATTTGCGGAATCAAAATTGAGAGCTTCAATTCTTTGGCACACATCTTCTCTGGTTTTTCTTGTGGAATCGAAAAAGGCATTTCTGTTTTCAAAGAAAGTATCGCTGGCTTTTTTAAATCGTTGCAATAATTTTTCATATTGCTCGGCAGGAACAGAGCCCGCAACCTTCCAGTCTGCGCTGAGTTTTGTGAATACCTTTGGCGTGTTCCGCCAATCTGTGGAAGTTGAAAGTGCCTCAGCTTCTTCGCAAAGTTTTTCCCTTGCGGCTATGCGCTCGTTGATCTGTTCACCTATGCGCTTTTTATACGCTTCCTGTTTTTTGAAGAAAGAATTTATCGCAGCCTGATAGCGTTCCCAAATAACATGGTTTTGAGCTTTTGGCACAAAGCCGGTATTTTTCCATTTCGCCTGCAATTCCTGAATTTTCCTTAACTGCTCTGACCATTCCCCTTCCGCCACAGCAAGTTCTTCTATTTCTACGCATATCTCTTCTTTTATTTTCAGGTTTTCTTCCTGTTCTTTTTCCTGTTCCTTTAGGAGCGGCGCAACGCTGTCCATAACCTTGTCAAGCCCGGCTTTGAAGCGTGGCCAAAGTTCCTGGGTTTTTGCAGTTGGCATGTAGCCTGCGCCTTTCCATTGCTCTATCATGGCGAATGCCTTTGCTCTGTTTTCCAAAGCTATTGGGGCATTTGCAAGATCTTCAATCTCTTTTATCAGTTGTTCCCTTATTTGCTCTGCATGCCATGAAGCCCATTCCTGCAAGTTCTGGAAACGGCTTGTAGCAGATCTGAATTCCTTGTAAATGTTTTTGAACTGGATCTTGTTTTCACCGACAATTTCTTTCCAGTCATAGAAAGCCTGTCTTATGCTTTGGGATATTTCGTTGAAATCTCCGTTTTCATCAAGTTCATTTACCCTTTCTATTATGGCTTGCAATTGCTGCAGTTTTACGTTGTACTCTTCTTCGCCAAGTTTATTTTCCTGGGTTTCTTCTGCGGCTTCTTCTTGAGATTCCATATTTGTTTCCTCCGGGGTGTCGTCGCTGGGAGAATCTGTCGCTTCGGAGCTTACCTCTACAGCGGCTTTCTGCGATTCTTCTGCGGCTTTTCTTGACTGCTCTTCTTCTATTCGCTTTTGTTCTGCTGCTACATTTTCTTCATGTTTTTCAAATATGGCATTTAACTCCGGACTCAGCAAGCCTTGGGCTGAGGCTTTTAGCCTTTGCATTTCGGCATTTACGGAGAGGGGGTTTCTGTTTTCCAATAGCCTTGTGGCGTGAGATAGCAACGCTTTTTGTTTTTGAGCCAGTAAATCTGCCTGCTCTTTTTCCGGGTCTATTTTTGAGGCTTGAATTGCGGCTATCATTTCTTTTGCCTTATTGCGCACTGATTCAAACTTTGAAGATTGGCAATTTGCTATTTCGCTTTCGCTTTGCAATTTTTCAAGCGCAGCTAAAGCCACAGACTCTTCCTGATCTCCTTTGGCAACCTTGGCGAGCACTCCCTGATTGGAACTGCCATGCAGCAATTCCATGCGAATTTTCACAGACTTTGCGCCTAAAAGCAATTCTTCCTTGTCTTTTGTTGGTATTTCTGCCAGTATTTTGCGTATTTCTTCGGTTGGCCCGCCAATATGATTTTTTACCGTTTTAATCCAGAATTTCCTTAAAGTTTCTTTTATTACGCTTTGCACAGATGCATCTTGCTCTGTTTTCAATAAATCGCTCAGATGATTGGGGGAAGATATTTTTTGAATCGCTATTTTTCTTATCTCTGCATCATCATCATTTTTAGCAACTTCCAAAAGAGCATCTAAATCCGTAGAACCCAAACTATGAACAGCCTGTTTACGCATTACCAACTCTGAACTTTGCCACTTAGGCTTAAATACATCCAATAAACTCATAATAACCTCTTTTTTATAAAAGTATATTCAGAGGTATAAAATAGAAAATTTCAGCATTTCCTTATAACGCCCGCCAATATACCGGCTATGGAAAAATCTTCGCCTTCGCTGACGGTTATGGGAAAGTACTTTGGGTTAGATGCCCTGAGCTCTATTTTGTTTGTTAGCGGATGGTAATGCTTTAACGTTGCATCGCCGTCTATTACGGCTGCGACTATTTGCCCTCGCTCCGCATTTTTCTGCATTCGTATGATTGCTATATCGCCGTTTAGAATACCGTCTCCCACCATGGAGTCTCCTTGCACCCTAAGGGCGAATATCTCGGTGCTGCGAGGGAGCACAGCTTGATCCAGAGTGAGAGTATCTTCTATGTTTTCCTGGGCCAGGATCGGTGTTCCGGCAGCTATGCGGCCTATTATTGGCAAATGCGCAGTGTGGGCGGATGTCGGAAACGCTTTTTTGGGCAGTGCTATTCCACGGGCCTGGTTTGAGATTTTCTTTATATACCCTTTCAATTCAAGTGCCTTTAGGGCATCTCTAACACCATTGGTGCTTTTTATGCCGAACCGGTCGCCTATTTCGCGAATTGTCGGAGGGTATTTATGGGTAAGGATGTAATCCTTTATGTAGCCATATATGGCACGCTGACGTTCTGTGAGTTCTTTCATAGCATAAATATAGAAAATACTGAACAAAGGTGCAGGTGTAGGGGTGTGGTGGGTGTAGGGGCGTATCGCGATACGCCCCTACACCTGCCAATTTTATATATTTGCCGTATGACTGATTTTAAACAAACTGATGCTCCGCAAGGTGGTGAGACTATTGCTGTTATTGTTACTAACCATGGGCTTATGAAGCTACGGCTGTTTCCTGAGATTGTAGGCACTGCTGCCGAAAATTTTATTGAGCTTGCACGTCAAGGTAAGTATGATGGCTCGCCTTTTCACAGAGTTATAAAAGATTTTATGATCCAGGGCGGTGATTTCACAAATAGAAACGGTACCGGGGGCCATGCGGCGCAAGGTGAAGACAGCACAATCGGCGATGTTTATGATCCTCGCTTAACGCATATTTGCGGAGCACTTTCTTGGGCCAAAACAGCAGCGCCCAATTCCATAGGCAGCCAGTTCTTTATTGTGCATGGCAAAGACGGAGCGCATTTTTTAGACCACCCCGCAGACGGACATGAGCATGAGGGCTACACTGTTTTTGGCCAGCTATACGAAGGCTTTGAAACCCTTGAAAACATAGCAACCACAAAAACCGATAGCCATGACTGCCCAAAAGAAGATATAATAATAAGAAGCATCTCAATAGAAAACGTATGATTATAGTCGATTACGGCGCAGGAAATTTAACATCCGTCTATAATGCGCTAAAATATTTGCAAATAGACAGTGAAATTTCAGATGACCCGAGAAAAATTGAAAATGCTAAAAGAATAATATTCCCCGGAGTAGGCGCAGCAAAAGCCGCAATGGAAAATTTGAATAAAACGGGGATAGGCGAAGCTATAAAAAACGCAGCAAAAAAAGGCACGCCAATTTTAGGAATATGCATTGGTTGCCAAATAATTTTAGATGCCAGCGCAGAAGGCCCCGCCCAATGCCTAGGTATAATCTCCGGGCAAACAGTAAAATTCAAAGACGAGCCCAATTTAAAGATTCCGCATATAGGCTGGAATCAGGTGAATTTTACAAAAGAGCACCCTGTGTTCAGAGGCATCCCAAACAATTCAAACTTCTATTTTGTGCATTCTTACCATCCGAATGTAAGCGAAGAATACATTTACGGCACAACCACTTATGGTGCTCAAACATTCCCCAGCTTAATAGGAAAGGACAATATAATAGCCGCTCAGTTCCATTTGGAAAAGAGCGGCGAATTAGGACTGCAAGTCCTTAAGAATTTTGCAGAATTCAGGTATTGCGATCAGAACGCTTTAAAATATCCTTAATTTGCTCATAGCCGTATCCCTGAGCCATAAGAGCGAGAACCTCTTCATGACCTTCTGCTTTTCCCATAGCAACGCCTTCCGCTCTGCCCATAGCAATGCCTTCTGCCCTGCCATCATTCATGGCGGTCATCTTGATCGCATACTGGTCACGCTCGTTTCTCATTTCTGCCTCATACGCTACTCGCTCACTTACAGTAAATTTAGAAATTCGAGCAATGTCAAATATCTTGTCAAACACGCTTTCACCAAACTGCTCTGGCTTGCCTTTAAGCTCATGGGCGTGGCAAAGGGAGAAGAGAAGCTTGTCCTGAAGGGTTGCGCACTCATCAAGGCTCTTTGCGAACCTCGTGAGCCTAACAAATACCATGCCCATGTAATTGTATCTGATCTCAGGATACACATCGTTGGAAAGCGAAATGTACTGGATTACATCACCGTTGCCAAAATCGTCTAGGTCAAAGCTCATGAAGCTAAGGGAATATACTGGGGGCCAGTTGAAATCCCAGTCCCCTTTTTGGCCGCTGTTTGCTATTGCCATGCAAACATAGTAAATCACCCTCTTGATGAAATACGCCTGCCTCCCTACTTGCACTTCCACAAGGAACCTGTTCCTTTCGCTGTCTTGGCAAAGGATGTCGAAGACGCTATCCCTGTTTTCCTGGGTCTGGCCCGCAACATACGGATTTTTGATGTGCACATCCACAATCGGGTGCGCCAGCTTCCTTTCGAGGAAAACATTGAGCATTGTTATTAGCGGCTCTTTTTCGTTTTCGTTTGCGAATGTCTTTTTGAAAGGCATGTCTGCCGTCAAGTCGGCTATTTCGTTTTCTGTGACCATAGAATGAACCTCCATATTTCTGTTCATATCTATTAGACGGAAAAAACGGACTTTTTTTTCAAAAAAATGCAAAAATGCAAACATTTGTTTGCGTTTTTTGCATTTTTGTTAGATTTATGTGATATTCGTCATTTACTTTTTAGTGCTGGATCTCATCCAACCGAATTTCATATCTGTGTGGGAGCGTCTAAACGGCTGGCTTACAAAATCAGAATTACCACCGTTGTTAATGCAGCCGCCGAATGGCAATTCCACCAAGTCAACTTTGAGAATGTAAACTCCGTTTCCGAACTTCCTGCCATTTTGCGAGAATGGATAAATGTTAACACCTACATTAACTCTGCCGTTTGAGGTCATAACATTGCGCTCTCCATAGTTATTGGGAGTAGGAACTTTACAAGAATCGGTACCCTTTGGAAGCTCAGACCTTACTTCTGGAATGTAATTGGCCCCTTGTGTGATATACCTGAACTCCTGCTCAGTTACTATTTCCCTATACTGCGTCACAAAATTGCCCAGTTGGTCATATACTACAACCGAAAGCTGGAAAGGCGAGACTGCCATGAAGTTGAAATTCAAGCAGTTGATTTTTGCTTCTATGCCTTTTATTGTGGCAACGCAACGAGTTGGCGATAGCTGCATAGAGCCATTTGCACTGCCTTCGTTATGCGGAGCACTGCTAAAGCCGTTTTTGACAAATGGGTAGCCACCGGTTGTTCCTCCTGGAGCACCATCCACTTTGTTTGGCTGACTTGGATCGGCTATGCCATACAGATAATTATCTGTGTTCACAGAAGGCGGCAATCCAAAGTATGGACCTTTAACCACATCCAGCCAATCTGAAGGTTGAGTTGATGTACCTACGCTTGGATAAGCTGTTATAATAAGTTCTCCGGTCTTGTTTGTAGGGATTATATTGCCGACAGTGCCAAAGCTGTTCACTTTACCGCCAGAGCTTGCGCCAGCAGGAGTAAACGATAACAAACCTTGTGCCGGTCCTGTTGGTGTATAGCCAATGACTCCGCTGCCGCTTGATCCGCCGCCAAACAATTCTTCATTTGGGAACGGAGGTTTCCATGGGTCTGGGTCTAGAACGTTCGGTTTAAATGGCGGTGTTGGCAGCGTGCTTGTATTCGGTGCCATTTTAATTGCGTCTGCACGTTTTCCGTTCTTTGCTATTACAGCATCATCTTCATTTGTTAGAGCATAAGTTCTATTGTCATAGCCATCATCGAAGGATTGCGTGTAAGTTAAATTAAAGCTAAGCGAGTCTCCGCTGAGCAAATCACGTTCTCCGGATTTACAAATGACTTTACCTTTTATGTCATAGAGCCATCCTTCTGTTCGTTGATTATAGCCGGGCCCTATGCTTTCAAGCCTGTAGCCGCATATGCTGCCGTCTTCTGCCAGTTTGACAATTATCGGATATGTGTTAGCTTCTCCAACAAACCGGCTATTTATATCGGCTACATTCAGTTCTGTAGATACCCATAACTCTGTGGAAGCGGAGCCATCTTCTTCAATAATAGTCTTGGATTTGGTTATAACAGGCGCAGCTGCATCTTTTATCCTGCTGCCGACAAATCCACTAAGAGACATTTTGATTTTTAAATTTGCTTGAACGGTCTGTCTTTCCATATAAAAGAAATTCAGAGAATGCATTGAGCCTTCAACCCATCCTAAGCTATCGGCAAGTCTATTGATATTTATAGAGCCATTAAGCGCACCATGAATGCCACCTAAATCCACAACTAATTGACCATCTATAAATATCCACATATCATCATCACCGGTAAACTCAAAAACATCATTAGACGCTTTATTGAAAAGAAATGTTCCCGCTCCAGCCATGGAATAATGGAAATTGTGAACTTGTCTACAGGTCTCCTTGTCCCTACAACTGGTACTGCTTGAATTTTGCCTACCCCAAGTTAAATCCACGCCATTACTATCTTTTTGTCCGTCATATTTATCAAGCGGAAAAAAACCTGGTTCGTTACCCAATCCGTTCCAGTTCGTATTAGTAGTGGTATTGTATTCTACCAAATAAGTACCATCAGGCTGCAATCTAAATACTATTGAATCGCCATTAATACGCTTTACAGGCGCATAGCCTCCATCCTTTGTTCGTACGCTATCATCCCTAAACCAAGATTCAATATTACCTGCGCTAACGCAATCCCCTGTTCCCTCAAGTGGCCTAGCGCAATAACGATATACTATATGATCACGAGGATTATTAGGAAATTCCGTATCTTCCATTAACCAATCTTCACCGCAATTTTCCTTATCGTAAAATAAACTAGTTTGAACCATTCTCCTAACCCCATTGCTACTACAGCCATGGCCGCCAGTGCCAGTGCCAGGCTCAAAACCCGCTGCATTATTTGGGTAGTCTCGGTAAATTACCTCCAGAGCAATTGTTGGATCTTGAACGGGTTGGGCAAAAGCCTGAGGTATAAGCACTACGAGTGCGAAGAAGAAAACAGAAAGGATTTGTTTCAGCATAATAACTCCTACTACGGTTATATGAACCCAGTACATCTATAAAATAGATATTTTTTTTGCATTTGGCAACATTTTCCAGAAAAAAACATGATTTCGGGTACTTTTTGTCATTTTCATATGATATTCACGGCAAAAATAGGAACTTTTCAACTGGCCTGCTCGACCTATAGTCAAAAAATGGCGAACCTTTTATCTTCAAAATATCTCCACCGGACTCTAATTCCACTTGATAATCCTCAAGATGATTTGCCGGACATATATAATCAGGCGGCCCCTCTACCCTGCAATCAAAAGATATCGTTTTATCCTCGTTAACTTCCCAAGTGCCTTCATGGGATATTTGCGCACTTTCAAAGACATACCACATATCAGCGGACAAAGTCAGCCTTCCGCCGACATTTCTATCGCCAGATACCTCATCAAGCCTCCATGAGCCAAGCAAGCACTGAACAGACGGCCCGTTATTGCACAATTCCGCATGGGTTGGCGCTCCTTCGTCATCCGAGCAGGCAAATAGTGCTGCGCAAAAGCACAGCACAAAAAAACAGCGAGTATAAATCTTAAATGCCATTAATATTACCTTCTCTTTTTCTGAGGAGTTTCTCCCGAATTAGCGGTAGAAGATCTCATCCAACCAAATTTAACATCAGCGTGATAGCGAACAAATTTCTCTTCCGTCCAAGTAGCAGTTCCCGCATTGTTTATGCAACCGCTATAAGGCAAATCAACTCTGTCTACCTTTAAGATATAAACTCCATTGCCAAAACGACGTCCGTTCACAGAGAATGGATAAATATTCACATTCACATTCACCATGCCGTTTATCGTTAAAATATCTGGTTTGCCAAAATCATTAGCACTTGTTGGCATTTTGCAACTCGCACTGGGATTTACCAGGTTAGCTCCGGTGCCATCCATAAAAGTCGGGCCCTGAACTGCGCTACGGAATTCCTGCTCAGTGACAGTTTCACGGTATTGAGTGACAAAATTGCCAAGCTGATCATAAACAGTAACCGCAAGCTGGAAAGGCTGCTTTGCTGCCAAGCTGAAATTCAAGCAGTTGATGCGGGGTTTTACCGGATCTCCATCTTGAATGCAACGTGTTGGAGCAACCTGAATGCCACCTACAGAGCTTTCACCCGGGAAGCCATTTTTAACAAAAGCATAGCCACCATTGGGTTGCTGTACCATCGGATTTGCAACTCCATAGGGTTTGCCCTGGTAAGATTCCGGCGGCAATCCGAAGAACTTTTGGTATTCGGGATTATTTTGCCATTCGGTATAAGAAACCGGCCCATCTTTGGTCTGCACTGTAGCGCTTGGATGCGAATTCGGGTAAGATGTTAAAAGCAATTCACCTGCCCTGACCGGAGGAATTGGGGTTCCCTTCACTCCAAAACCATGAACTGTAGTATTGCCTTTGCCATTAGGCAGAGGTTCCATAGACCCAGTTGCCGGATTCCAAATTGTGTTTATTAGCGGGAACAATCCGCCACCATCAAAACCGGGCACATTTCCGGCACCTTCGCCAATAATGCCGCCATTGCCGCCACCATTAGGATCTCCGGTAAACCAAGTATCCATATCAAAATCCGGTTTCTTAGGATCGGGATCCGGAATTTTCGGCTTAAAGTCAATGGGTGGCAGTTTGCTTACATTGGTTGCCCACGACTTTTCGGTAGCCGCAGTTCCGCTAGCAGCATTTTTTATATACCAAGATTCTACATCTTCATAAGGCAAGCCAAAGTTGTTGGGGTCTCTGAAGCCATCTAGTGCAATGTCATCGCCTCTTCTCACATTGAAAGATAGAGAATCGCCGGAATTGAGCACAATTCCTCCACAATTCGTTCTGGTTTCGCAGACTTCTCCGGTTATTGTGTAAATATAGCCATTTGCGCCATCAGCCTTGATAAAATTAATTGTCCAAAGATTATAGGCAAGAATATCTCTTTCGCCGGCCTTATGTATTATTATTGGATATTCCGAATTGGTATTCAAGAATCTATCCATTACTCCCATATCCAATTGGCTGCTCACCCAAATCATAGTTTCATTTGTCCCGTCTTGCTTTATCTCGGTTTCTGCTTTCATAATGCGAGGTGCTCCAAAACGTGGCGGAGACAAGTTGGTAATCGCAATACGTAGCTTCATGTTGCTTCCGTCTGTTTGTCTGTCTGCATAATAAAAGTTAATAGCATGCATGGATTGATCATCCCATTGCTTTTGCTGACCATAATCTCTAATATTAATTTTTCCCGGAGCCGCAACGTGTATTCCACCCAAGTCTATAACCAGCTCTCCATCTATAAAAATCCACATATCATCATCGCCTATAAACTCAAAAACATCGTTTTTGCTGGCATCATATTTAAATTCAGCGGAGCCCGCCATTGTAAAGCCATAGTTATGCCATTTTTTGCGTAAGGTCTGCCTGCTGTTTACAGTATTGGCTGCAGCATTGGGATTTTTTGGCCCACCATTATTTTTCCAAGCCATACAGTCTTCATAATCCGCATCATTTGTAGCTTTTGTCCCCGGACACCAAACATTAAGGCTCTGCTTGCCCCAAGTCATATCATCTGGAAATTGATCTAATGGGAAATATCCATTGTCTTCTCCATGGCCATTCCAATTATTACGGGAATTGAAGTCATAATTAATCTCATAAGCAGTTCCAACTCTTCTCAGGTTAAGCAAATAATCTATTCTTTTCGCTTGCCCTCCATCGGTGAACCATTCATGTAAACCCTCGCCGTAGCAATGGTTATTAGCTGGCATAGGACGAGCACAATAACGACCATTCAAATGGATAGGATCTTGCCTTTCTTCTTGGGAACACATATCGTAATTCAGACTATGCTGCACCATTCCTTTAGTCACACCAACACGATTGCTCCACCCTCTGTTGCCAGTTCCCCATTGCCCATCGGCATTAGCATTACTGCAGCCTGTTGCGCCAAAACTGGTATTCATGTCCGGCCCATTGCAAAAACCTCTTATTGCGCCGTTGTCTGCTGTTAACATATAGTCATTTTGCCCATATCTAAGCTCTGTGCCGTTGTTCTTATCGCAAGAATCATAATTGCCGTTATTATCAAAGCATATCATATTGGTTCGGTTCCAATTGGATATGCGACCACCCCATTGGTTTTTATTATTTTCCGCACATTTGCCATTATCCCCCAAATCAACATCAAATTCCTCAAAGCCATAGTAGCCAACTGGGAAATCACGGATTATAACATCCAAATCAACACTTTCCTGGGCAAAAACACCAGAAACAAGCGCAGAAAGCGCAAAAGCGGGAACGAAAAGAGTCTTTTTTAACATAGCGGCTCCAAAATAATTAGTCTATCATGTATAATATAGTTTTTTTTTTTCATTTTATGACATTTTTAGCAAAATTTCGTATTTTTTGCATTTTAATGTGATATTTGCGGGATTTTTTTGCAAATCCCGCTATAAATTTAGGGTCCAACCCAGTTAAACTTCTCAACTCTCGCATTTTGCCTTGAGTTACACAGAGAAAAAACAGCATCTTGACCGCTGCTTGTCACACGCATTTCCGCTCCGCTATTGGTAACCGAAAGCGAACCGGTAAAAGTTTCTCCCAATCCATTATGGAAAGCTGATACAACATTATTGTCAAAAGTCCATGTTCCCCAAGCATCAAGGTTATATTGCCCACCAGTAAAATGAAAATCGCCACTAGCCTGTAATTCCAAGCTTCCCGTGGTGGCATCGCAAGAAACGTCGTTATCAATGCCTCTAAAAGACCATTTGCCCGTAAGACATGCCTTTGTCACAGGTGTTGTAGCACACAATTCCGCATGGCTGGGCTCTGCTTTATCTTCAGAGCAAGCCAAGAGAGAAACGCTTAAGCAAAGCGCAAAAAAGAGGCGAAAATAAGAAGATTTTATCATAATTGTAAATATAGTAAAAACTTAAGCCAGCTCATAATGCTCCAAAACCTTGCTTGGAGGCTAAGGTCGATTTTTAACTGGAAATGCCGTTGTTTTTGATTGTAATAAGGTCAAAAAACATCTTTCGGGTTTCTAACCGAGTAATCTCTTTTCTATTTCCTCTAAACATATTCAATTCAAGATTTTCATCATCTATCAGGAATTCAAAATTGTTGTGTTCCTTGTAAAATCTTATTACATCGGCTTCGTTGTAAGCATCCACTATGAGAAACCTGCATCCTGTTTTATTGGTTTCGCTTGCAATCCAATCTTTTATAAACATCATAGCCTGTGTGCCTATTCCTATTTCATCTTTGTTTTGCCTTCTGTATTTTATATTTGCTCCAAATCTCCCGATAAGCACGGCGGGATAACTTTGAATATTTTCTTTTCCTTCAGGGAAGCGTCCCATCATCCTTGCTTTATCATCTTTTGCGCCTTGAAAAGCATTCTTTTTTATAGAGTCGTTGGATACTGTGAAAATGCAGACAATGTCTTTTTCGTACGTAAAGCAATAGCTTTTCGTCATCATTTGATCTTCATATTTGCGATAGTCATTGTCTTCGCAGAAGAACTTGCTTATGTCTTCATTCCCGCAATCAAACTTTTCAAATTCAGATGCAACATCGGCGTTATATCTGCGCAATTCGCAATTATTGAGGTCTATCACGGAATTCTTACCACTTGGCTTTCTTTACGATTTCTACCATTTTGTCGTGACTTTCTTGGGAATAGTACTTCCCGACGGCATGCTTTTCGTTATACTCGATCTTTTTTGCGAAATCTATCGCAGCTTGCCCTTCCAGTACTGGCACAGGATGAATTGCCATAGCCATAATTGTCTCCTTTGGTTTAAGATAAAAATATACAAAATTTCTACATTCTCAAACACAGACCAATGGACACAATCATCGCCCTAGCCACCCCCCCGGGAAAAAGCGCAATAGCCGCAGTCCGCATAAGCGGCCCGGCTGTAAGGGAAATATGCAAAACCCTCCTGCCGAATTTCAAAATGAAACCCAGAGAGGCAAGCCTTGTAAACCATTCAATAGCAATATACTTTCCGGCCCCCAATTCATACACAGGCGAAGACGTCTTAGAACTGTTCCCACACGGGAACCCATTCATAATCCGCAAACTTATAGAAGAAATCTGCAAAATCAAAGAAGTACGCCCGGCAAACAAAGGCGAATTCACACAGAGAGCCTTTTTAAACGGAAAAATGGACCTAACCCAAGCAGAAGCCGTAGGCGACCTGCTATCTGCCCAAAACGCCCAAACCCTGGCAAACGCCCAAAGATTATTAAACGGCGAAATCTCCGGCGAAATAAAAAAACTGGCAGAAAACATAAAACAAATTTCCGCAACATTGGAATTGGAAGTGGATTTTGCAGAAGACATCGGAGGAGTGGAGAGTGGAGAATGGAGAATGGAGAGTGTTTTAGAACAGTTGCAGATTTTGAAAACGAGATTTCGGGTTGTTCAGAATGAGTTGCCTCGGGTGGTTTTATTCGGGGCGCCCAATGCAGGAAAATCCAGTTTAATAAATGCGCTGGTTAAGGAAGAACGGTTGCTTGTGAGTGAAACCCCCGGCACCACACGTGATTTTATTGAAGTTCCGCTGCACCTGCCGGGCGGAGATATTTTGCTGATAGACACGGCAGGGCTTGCAAGCGAGGCTCAAAGCGAAATAGACAAGCAAGCGATGCAAAAAACAAAAGAAGTTTTAAACAAAGCAAATCTGAAAATATTGGTAATAGACGGTAGCATCCCTTTGCCAAAAGAATACGAAGAATGGAAAGAAACAGCAGATATAACGGCAGCAACACATGCAGATATTTCAGCAAACTCTCAACTCTCAACTCTCAAATCTCAACTTATCGCTTTGCCAACAAACCAAGGCATCCCCGAATTAAAACAAACATTAAACGCAACATTTTTCCCAAAAGAAGAAAGCGAAGAAGCTTGGATTACCAGCGAAAGGCAAATTTCCTGCATCAAAAAAGCTGAAGAGTGTGTGCAACGGGCTACGCAAACCGGAGCGGTTGAATTGGCTGCTTTTGAAATGCGTGAAGCCAGAAATGCGCTGTGCTCCATAACCGGGGAAATCTCGGATGAAAGCGTTTTAAATACTATATTTAACAGTTATTGCATAGGGAAATGATATGCCGTCCAGAATAGTCTTTTTATGCCTTGCGCTGACAATGGCATTGCATGCAACGGAGTTGATATGCTCCGCTGACTTTAACGAGTCCGGTGTGCTGCAAAGCAAAATGGAAACACGGCAGTTGATTGTATCTCCAGAAGTGAATCGCAACGATATAAATCAGCAAATACGCTGGGCAAAAGGCAGTGGCTGCTTGTATTTGCTGCAAATGACGGCAACGCATATTCGCGTTATGAATTTAAACACAGGCGATTATGTTCTTGAAAAAAAATACGATGCAAATTTTGAACAGCTTGCAAACACATTGCAACACCCGGAATTCATTGAAACGAAAATTGAAGCAAAAACTGCGAGCTCGAAAAAAAAAGAATCCTCGAATCAATGGACTATGTCTATTGGATGCACTTCTGAACAAACAATGGAACTCCGTCGCGTATTAATGGAATTCCGTCACGGATTTCTTTGGGACTTGAAAACTATCTGGATAGAACCTTTTTTAAATTTGAAAATGGATTATGGCAATTACGATAATAATCGTTGGGATCTCGGAATTCGTGCTTTATATCCCTTATCAAGCAAGCAGAGTACTTTTTATATAGGCTCCGGTGGTGGTTATTCATTGGGCAATGGCCCGTTTGTTGAAAATTCATTGGGCTATTCCACTAAATTGAAGTCTTTGCCGATTCGCTTGCCAATTCGGTTAGAAGTCTTTGGCGGTGCCGTATTTGACAAAGAAAAAACTCTAGATTTTGGCGCACGATACATTATAGGGCTTACTTTTGGACAAGAAGATACATTGCCGCCGCCAAAGAAAAAAGAAGTTGTTAAAGAAAATCATGAAAAAACAGAAAGGTCATTCAACTTAAGATTTGCCTATAATTCTTATCTATTGCCAGACGCTCCGCACAGTGAGTCCGGTTGGAGCATTAAAGGCGGAATAGGAATGGAATATACGCTTTACAAGAATATATTTTTTGCGCCGGAAATAAATTTGGTTGTTAGAAATATGACCCTCATTGAAAAAATTAACTGGAATAACGGTTCCAAGCCTTTTTATTACGATGCGGAAATAACGGATTTTGGCATAAGCATTCCGGCTATGCTTAAAATTATGCCGTTCGGAGGCCCTTGGTTTTATATTGAGGGCGGAGCGCAGATAGAGTTTGTGGCGAGCGAAACTTGCTGTGGCGGTGACTACAATTCAAGAACTCCTGTTGATTTTGGGCTCGCTTACGGATTGGGCTGGCAAAAGAGCGATGGAGAACTTATAGTTGGCTTTAGAGGCATCTCAGGCTTAAATGATTTTGATAATACTCGAGGCAAGCCTCTTACTATGGAGTTGGCTTTAGGCTGGACCTCATTGAAGTACTCCGCTATAGCCGCACTTATAATAATGTTGATCAATGCCGGCATCAGTTAAAGATTTTTTCTATATTCACATCACGCCTGCGGATGTGGTGGAATTGGTAGACACGCTAGATTCAGGTTCTAGTGCTGGCAACAGCATGAAGGTTCAAGTCCTTTCATCCGCATTAAAACCACTTTGACACCGAAAACAACCAATAATAGGTCTTGTATTCCGTATCAACATTGGAATCAAATGAAAGCTCCCAATCGTAAAAAATCGCAGAATTAAACGGAGAGACAATAGGAGATATCCACTCGGGATCCACCCCTGCACGCCAAGGACGGAACCTTATGCCCAAACCGAAATTCAGCATAAATTCAACACGCTTGGAATCCGCAAACTGCCAACGCATGCCGCCGTGGAACTTCAAACTCTCGTGGAAAATTTTTTCAACACCAGGCTGCACGCCAAAACAGGACCAATCATCCCAATTCTGATAAAACTCCAAGCCGGCCTGCAAATCTCCCGGCGCATTATAAGCAAGCAAATAACGATGCTCATATTTATCCCAAGCGCCAGAAACCAGCAATGAATTCACAGAAAGAGAAAAGCTAAAGCCAAGCCAGCCGGATTCCCAAACTTCATCTTCATCTTCGTCCTGCACCTCAAGGCTCTTGAAAGTTCCGCCAATTCCTATATCCCAATTCTTAAGCGGCAAAAGGCTTGAAAGACTGCCTCCACCGGCCACAAGAAACAAATCCCTGTAGTAGCCACGTTCAGGAATATGAAGATCGGAGTGAGCATGCTTGGGATCGTAGAGCCATCGCTCCTGCTCAGGATCTGTGCGCCATCTTGTGTTGGCAGAGATAATTTGCAAACCTGGAACCGAAAGCGACAAGTGCGCCAAGCTCGCATTCTGAATTCCCAAAGTCAAACGGCCTTCAAGCAAAGAACCCAAATTTGATGCATAAGACGGATGCGCAGGGTTGGGCAAATAAGAATTCCAAAGCGAAGGTGAAACGGGAGTGCCAATGCGCTCAATTGCAATAGCAAAAGAAGCGGCAAACAAAAGCAATGCTATCAGGTGAGAAACTTTCATTGAGACTTCCCTCCGGCATTTTTAACGCCATCAAAATGGAACTCCAACCTCAAGCTCCAGCTACCATCCGTATTTTGGCCTTCCTTTTTATCATTGGTCTTCTTGCCGTCTTCATCAACGTTATAATATATAGGATCCATGCGATAACCACACCGCACACTAAGGTTTCTTCCTAAATTCAGCTCAGTGCCAAATGCCAAAAAAGATTCCTCCGATACGCCAATAGAGCTCATAGAGCCTGCTCCACCGGCTTCTACGGTGAGGGCAATCGGCAAAGGATTTCCTCGCAAATCTGCGGCCTGCAATCTGGAACCCACAAATCCATAGCCTCGCTCAGTTCGCAAACTGACAGCAAGCGTAAGTTCCGGTTGCAAAATGGGTGTGCGAATCAATTGCGTTGTTGCGCTGGCATACACTCCATACACATAAGTATAACCTACGGAATAACCGAAGCGAGCTATATTTCCGCTTTTATCATCTATATTCCATTTTACAGAAGGAATAACCGGCAACAAACCGCCTGCCACTTTTTTGGGGCCATAACCATCATCTTCATCAACGAATAAATACACAGACGAAAAAGATACTTCCAACTTGTTCTCCAAAAAAGAAGTTCTAAACGCCAGAGACAGATCTTCATCCATAAATCCAGTGTACTTTGAATATCCGGCAACAAAACCGCTTGGCACAAAGATATATCCGCTTGGGCCGTAATATGTTAAATGAGCGCTGAAAACATGCGTAAAAAACAAAAGCATAAAAAGCAGAAATAATTTCATTTTCCCCCCACAATGTAAGCCGGGATAGCAATTAAGGCCGCCGCCAAAACGCCCCACCAGGAGAAAGATGAATTCTGCGCAAATTCCTGCAATGATATTTCTTCGGTTTTATCCGCATAAATTTGAATTTTCCAACTTTTTTCGCAGAACCAGTTTCGTACTAGAATTTCGTGCTCCCCTTCGGGAAGTTCCAATGTCATTTTGCCGGATTTGCCTTTGTATTCGTTGTTTATAAAAACATCAGTAGGAATTTTATCAGCTTCTACAAAGGATATTCGCCCGGGTTTTAAAGCCAGCTCTGTTTCCAGGCGAAATTCTTCATTGGGTTTTATGATTACTGTATATACATTATCGTAGTATTTAGGTTTTGAAACGGTTATTTGGTATTCTCCGGCATTCAATGTGTATTTATGGAATGGTGCTTCCAAAGTTATTTCGCTTTCGCCTTTTATTTTAACGGATAGGCCATGCTGTTCGGAGACCATTGTAAGCTTTCCGGTTTGGCGATTTATAACAGCGTTTACTTCTGATTTTTTGCCGGGCAAAACTCTCACTGTTTCCTTGTGCTCAAAATGCCCTTTTAAACGCAAAGCTATAGAGGCTGTACCCGGAGTAACATTTTCAAAAAGAAGCGGAGTTACTCCCATAAATGATTCATTCATAAAAACCTGGGCATTTGATGGCGTGCTCTGCACAAACAACGAGCCTGAGATTACTTCCATAGAGGCTTTTAATTCCGTAAGCTGCCCGGATTGAACTCCGACCGTCCGAGAAAAAGGCTTGAAGTTTTCCGCTTGCAGTTCTATTTTATAGCTGCCCTGCGCTATGGATGCTAGGCTGTATGGCGTGTTACCCATATTTTGGCCATTTATAAATACCGTTGCATTGGAAGGTTCGCTTGCAATGCGAATGCTGCCGGGCAAACTTTGGAGCGTTACCTGAACATTTTGCAAAGTTCTGGGAGCCACCAGAACTTCTTGTTCGGATTTTTGATACCCGCCGGCAAGCACTCTGAGCGAGTATTTTCCTTCCAGCATATTGTCCAGGCGAAGCGGTTTTGCAAGGCTTGCTTTTCCGACAAACTGCTCATTTAAATAAACTTCGCCTTCCGTTGGCAAAACTGTTATCTGCAACCCTCCCATCCATTGCCGCAGGTATTTGTCTTCTATTATTTTGGCGAGCTTTGAAATTGCCGTTCGCAATTCCGCTTGCGAATTCACCTCCGCAAATTCCGCAACCACAACATCATTTGAACTTACGGTTATCAATTTCACATCTATCTGAATTATTGAACCTATAGAAGAAACCGAACCGGAGAGCAAGGCCCCGGCTTTTTGCGAACTGCCCTGCTCAAGCACAATGAAATTAGTTTCGTTGCGCAAGTGAGTGCCGAACATCGCTGCTATAACTTTTCCATAGCTATGGGCTGCAGCTCCCTGATTGTTGTCTGTGAAAGGCAAAACCGATATGGTAGGAGTAGCTCGGTCCGCTCCAAAAGACAGCGCAAAAGCGAATAAACAGATTGCTACAAATCTTTGCACACGGAAAATATAGAAAATGCGCTTCTAGTCCTGCACACAGCGCACAGAAAACAGGCGTGACTTGTAGTAGTATTTCCTGCTCACTTCGCTTTCGTAGTAATACATATACCGGTAGTAGGCATCGTTGTTACTGAACTCAGTTCTACTCCACCAGAGGCCACTGCCGCCAAAATTGCCAAAATTTGCATCCGAAAAGCCGAAGCCGCCCGGCAGGGCCGAAAAACCATAATTGTCTGTGCCTGCTATATAATCTCTACCGGTATTCCAGCCGCTTGTTGCCTTTAATTTTGTTCCTGCAATTGCATCGCCACCAGCGAAATCAATAAGGGTCTGCCATTCTTCATCACCGGGCAAATGCCATCCACTTGGGCAGACTTTTATAGCTGTTACCCAGTCATATAACCGCCCATACTTTTTGCAGTTTTCAGTTTTTCTTCCATGGCAAAAGCCAATAAGTCCATCTTCGCCGTGATAGTCAAGGTTCTCCGCCATCCAAGTCTGTTCACCTATTTTTACGGTTTTATACTTTTTGCCATCTCTGGAATCGGTAAGGATTTGAGCTTGAGCGCATATTGCAAACGCCATAAGGACAATTAATGCAGACTTCATTGTTTTTTCAATATAGAAAACGTCTGAACCCCGATTCACTTGATTAAAGGATTTTCTTGATTTCAAAGCACTGTGCTTAACAATCATGTTAATCCTTTAATCAAGAAAATCGGGGTTCAGACGTTTTTCAAAATAATATTTACAACATCCTCATACTCAGGCTTGGATTTTGTGACTCCAAAACCACTTGATTTTTTCACCCTCACTGGCCCAAACTCCGTTTGAACTTCCCTTTCTTCACGTTGCAAAGTATATCTGCGGCAAATATATTCCCTTATGCCGATTGTGGTCGTGTGCTTGAAAATAAGAGAGAGCATTTTCTCTTTCATCTCCAATTTACACATACAGTTGAAAATCAAGCCTGGTCTCCCCTTTTTCATGCCTGCGGGTACGGTATATACATCAAGTGCGCCTTCTTCAAGCAAAAGCTGTTGCGCAAAAGCTACGGCTTCTGGTGTCATATCGTCTAAATTGCAGGCAAGCTCCACAACTTCTTCGTTGGAATTTCCAAGATATGCACGAACGCAATTCGCTTTTTCAAAATCTTTTTTTCCAAATCCATATCCGAGTTTTGAAACGGTAAGCTGAGGCATTTTGCAAAAATCCTTGACAAAATATTTTAGCAATGCTGCGCCTGTTGGCGTGCATAATTCGCCGTCTGTTCCATCGCTGTATGCGGGTATGTTTTGCAATATGCGTGCGGTGGCTGGCGCAGGAACGGGCAAGATGCCGTGTGCGCAATGAACGTGGCCGCTGCCTGTGTTTACGGGAGAGGCTAAGATTAATTCTGGAGCGAGTTCTTCTATTAGCATGCAAACGCCTGTGATGTCAGCTACTGCGTCCATTTCGCCGATTTCGTGGAAATGGATTTTATCGACCGGAACGCCGTGGACTTGGCTTTCGGCTTCTGCTAGGATTTTGTAAACCGCATGTACACTATTTTTTACGATGTCTGGAATTTTTAATTGGTCAATTACGTGGTGGTGATGATCATGATTTTTTATTTCAACATTTATATGCGTGCCGGATATTCCGCATTTGTTTGATGGCTCTGCTATTATTTTTACATCGGGTATGCCGACATTATTTAAACGCTCTAAAAAGTCCTTTGGATTATTGTGCAGTTCCAATAAGGCGGCCATAAGCATATCGCCGGCGGCCCCCATGTTGCATTCAAGGTATAAGGTTTTCATTTTTGCCTCTGGTGGTTTATTATGCTTGCTAAGTAGGCGGCTCCGAAGCCGTTGTCTATGTTTACTACGCTCACTCCGCTTGCGCAGGAATTCAGCATTGAGAGCAACGCCGCTATGCCTCCGAATGAGGCTCCGTATCCTACGCTGGTGGGAACGCCTATCACCGGGCAATCTGCCAAGCCGCCCAGAACGCTTGTCAATGCGCCTTCCATTCCGGCTATTGATACTATCACCTGCGCATTCATTATCACTTCTAAATTTGAAA
>Ga0209755_10002476_pt1 | contig 25318 bp, 21 predicted proteins | sample TergutCo191P1_FD_187301 | JGI IMG/M metagenome (GOLD analysis project Ga0209755, IMG submission 187301) | Cornitermes sp. P1 segment gut microbial communities from Petit-Saut dam, French Guiana - Co191P1 (SPAdes) (version 2) | ecosystem: Host-associated > Arthropoda: Insects > Digestive system...
GAATCTCATGGGCTATGATGTGGGCGAGCCCCGTATGCCGCTATGTGACCTAGCCCCTGAAAATCTTGAAATTCTCCGAAAATCCCTGACCGACGCTGGCCTGCTTGGCTAACGGGAAAGAGAACTTTGAAAATGTTAAAGATTATTATTTCCGGCTGCAACGGATTTATGGGCAAAGCCGTAGCTGCGGCCATTTCTGAAAACCCGGGAGCAGCTGCCGTTGCTGGTTTTGACATTGACACCCGGCAGCAGGGCGGCTTTCCTGTTTTTGAAAAACCCTCTGACTTTACAGGCGAAGCTGACGTGCTGGTGGATTTCTCTACTGCATCCGCTTTGGAAAGCCTGCTGGAGTATGGCGTGGAAAGAAACTTGCCCCTCGTCCTTTGCGCCACCGGCTATTCGCAGGAGCAGCTCGCCAAAATCAGCAAGGCTGCTGAGAAAATCCCCGTTTTCCGCTCAGGCAATATGTCCCTCGGCATAAATCTGTTGCTAGAGCTCATAAGGCGTGCATGCTCTGTGCTGGGCGAGGACTATGATGTCGAAATAATTGAGCGCCACCACAGAAGAAAACTTGACGCCCCCAGCGGCACTGCGCTTATGCTCGCTGACGCGGCGGCCTCAGCCCTTCCCCATGAATCTGACTATGTATATGAGAGGGAGAGCAGGCGCACCCCCCGCTCCAAGTCCGAAATAGGCATCTCTGCTGTGAGGGGCGGCACAATTATCGGGGAGCACGAGATTATATTCGCAGGTCCCCACGAGGTCATAGAGTTACGCCACCGCGCAGAGTCCCGTGAAGTGTTTGCAAACGGCGCAGTAAAAGCCGCCGAATTTATGGCAGAAATCAGCCTCCCGGGGCTATATAACATGAACGATGTTTTGGCTTAACCCTCCCATACACAAAACGAAATACAACGCAACATCAGTTTAGCGCAACTCTAGTTTACTTCGCTAAATTGATGTTGCTTTTATTACTTAAAAGTGGTACAATTTTGCAAGAGGGGTGATGGAGTATGAGTTACATTAAAGAAGATTTCATCAATGTAGAGGATGCCCTAAGGCGCATCGGCGGCAGTATGGACATATACCTAAAACTGCTCACTAAATTTGCAAACGGAAACTTACTTGAAGAACTTGAATCAGCACTCGCAAGCGGCAACACCGAGGAAGCCGCACGCTTTGCGCACACCATCAAGGGTGTTGCCGCAAATCTCTCACTCATGAAGCTCTGGGCTATTTCAGCCGAGCTTGAAAAAGACATTAAAGAAGGCCTGGACACATCAGCCCAGACCGCCAGCCTGCGAGAAGCGCACAGCATCACTATACAGATCATTTCAGACATGACTGCTTAGTTAAAGCGAGGGTGCAAAAATGAGACAGGAAGCCCGGGATGTCATTCTTATTGTGGATGATATTGATGTTAACCGTATGATTCTGGCAGAAATGCTTAAAGACGACTACGATATTTTTGAAGCCGACAGCGGAACAACAGCCTGTAGGATGCTCTTTGACGAGCAGCTTTCACCGACTGTAGTGCTCCTTGATATCATGATGCCGGATATAGACGGTTTTGAAGTCCTTGACAGGATGAAGAATAATAACAGCACAAAGAATATCCCCGTGCTGTTCATAACGGCGGCTGACTCCGATGAAACCGAGTCGCAAGGCCTTAAATCAGGTGCCGCCGACTATATTACAAAGCCCTTTAACACCGATGTGGTAAGGGCGCGCGTTGACAACCATATAAGCCTGGCCCGTTACCGCCACAGGCTTGAGCAGCTTGTGGCCAAGAAAGCTGCTGAAGTCACCAGGACTTACGAGCAGACGCTTGAGATACTCGCTACAATTATTGAGTACCGCAATCTGGAGTCCGGGGCACATATCCGCCGCACAACTCTTCTCACAGAGTGCATTATAGCTAAAATGCTCGAATCTGAGAAGTTCCGCGATGTCCTGCTTGCAGAGAATGTCCTCTCCCTAATTAAGGCCTCGGCCCTTCACGACATAGGCAAAATAGGCATCTCCGACGGCGTTCTTCTCAAGCCAGGCAAGCTCTCAGCCGACGAATTTGATATTATCAAAACACATACCTCAATCGGCAGCCAGATAATCGACAGCATTTCGGCCTCCTTGCCTGATAACGACATGTACCTCAAATATGCCAAAGAAATTTGCCACTTCCACCATGAGCGTTGGGACGGCAAGGGCTATCCCAACGGTCTTAAAGGCGAGGACATCCCTCTCTCAGCGCGGATTATTTCCATAGTCGATGTCTATGATGCCCTTGTAAACCCCAGATGTTACAAAGCCGCCTACCCTTATGACGTTTCAATTGAAATCATCACAGAAGGCAGCGGCACCCAATTTGACCCGGAGATAATAGCCCTTTTGCCCCAAGTCAGCGAGATGTTTAAGGGGATTGAGGAGAGTTATTTAGACAAATAAGACAGAGCCTGCATTTGCTTTTCTGCCTTCCAAAACAAGTTATGCTACCGCATAATCCGCCCGAAAATAGGTACATTTTATGCACACTCGCGCAAGTATTAAGAAGTTGTTTTACGCCCTGTCCCTCGCGGTAGTAACTGTGGTAATTTCAGGCTGCTTTGCCCTGCCTGTAGAGCCGCCTGTTTTACCACCGCCCACTATTACCGTGCCCGAGCCCCGGGAGTTTGAAACTGTGCAGGTTTCGGTGGGTGACATCAGGCTGGAAGATAGCCCCTTTGCTCTTTATTTGCCGTCCAGGATTGAGGGGCTGAGGTTTAGGCAAAGCGATGTGCCCATAGAGGGTATATTTGTTGCAATTGGAGATGAGGTCGCACAGGGCGATCTCGTCGCTTCGCTATACATGCCTGAAATTCAAACCGAGCTTGACGCGCTTGACCGGAGGCTCGCCAGGATTGAGCTGGAGCTAACCCTTGTGGATGAGCGCATTGAACTAGCTCAGAGGCTTGCATATGAAGCAGGGCGGGAACCTGATACTGCGAGGCTTATAGCAGATAGGTCCGACCTGCTCGCAGACAGGGAGATCACCCTAGGGCTCCACGAACATGTCTTTGCCCTCAACGAAAGCCGCCATCTGAGAGCCACGATGGACGGAATAATTACATCTGTGCTCATCTTCACTGAGGGTATGCTCTCCAGTGCAATTACGAATGTCGCTGTCATTTCAGACCAGGATATCTCGGCCTTTGTCGTACAAGGGCGGGCTGCCGAAGATATGCACCCCGGCGACCGCTTTGAAATGACTCTGGGTAATGAGATATTTACAATGGTGGTTGTAGACCCTGATGATTTCGGCTTTGTCCGGGATGAGTTTGCAGGAGCCGGTATAGCGCAGGCTTTTCTAGCGTTTGCAGGAGCTATGCCCTCACCGGGCTTTGAAACAAGCGGCAGGGTACACATCCCCCTTGACGAAGTTTCCGATGCGCTCTTTATCCCTGCTTCTGCTGTGAGGCGGTACGGTGAGCGTACATTTGTCTATGTTCTAAATGACGGCCTGCGGGAAGTTAGGGATGTTCAGGCAGGTCTTGAGGCCGATGGAATTGTGGAGATTGTCCACGGACTTTCGGAAGGGGAGCATGTGATACTATGATTTTAAGCAGACGGTTGGTAATTGCTTTTTTGTTGCTTGCATTACTCATGATAGCCTCATGTGCACAAAATACCGAACTTGAAGTTCCCAAGCTGCACGCTCCCATAACTTCTACTCCCGATATCGCCGTAGCCACAGTGGGCGTTATTGAGGAGCTGCACATCTTGCCCGGAGTCACAAGACTCCCCACGGTGGCTGTGCGCCTTGAGTCAGGGCAGGGGGTTATAGGGGCTTTTTACGCATGGCCGGGTGACACCGTAGTCCCTGGGCAGCTCGTTGCAAGACTGGATTCCGCCCCCTTAGAGGCCGCGCTTGAGCGGCTTGAGAGCTCGATAGACAGCATGACTGCCTCGCATAATTTGCAGCTTAGGGAAATGACTTTGAGAAAGCAGTTGATGGAGCTTAATCTCACTGGCTTGGGTGGCGCGGGAGCGGCAGCACTCAGGGAGTCTATAAGCCTTCTGGCACTTGATATAGACCATCTTCAAAGGGCACACGCCTTTGATCTTTCGCAAGCTCAGTCCGAAGCCCGGGAACTTACAGAGCAGATTAACTCTGCTGAAATCAGATCGGATGTTGAGGGCGAGATTGTATATTCTGCCGCCCTTGGGGATTGGGTAAATGCCCATGACCCGGTTGTTTACGTCGCAGTAGGCACCCCCGGCACCGATCCGGCCTTTGTAGAATATGTGGGCATGATGCTAAACCCAAGGCTAATGCGCGCCATGAGGGTGCAGGGGTTAGTGGGCGGAGAACTTTTTGAGATGGAAGTTGCCGAGCTCGAAATTGAAGAGCATATGTACTATACCCGGCGTGAACAGCCGTTACCCATCCGTTTTAACATTATCTCTGAGCAACCGCAGCAGGCTATATTGCCTCCGGGTCAAGCTGTTTCCATACGTTTTTACACCGCTTGGAATGAATCGGCTCTTAAAATCCCTTCAAACGCCCTCTTCGAGCATGGCTTTGGGGAATATATTGTCTTTCGTATTCAGGACGGACAGCAGGTGCTTACATATGTCACCGTGGGCACCATAACAGAGTCTTATGCAGAAATTCTGGAAGGTTTGAGTGAAGGAGATGAGATTTTTGTCAGGCCATAAAACTGTACTTTGTATTTTAATAGCCGCACTTCTCCTTCTAAGTGCCTGCGGGGCTAATGCGCAGGTAACTTACCGGCTCGACGACGCCGTGAATGAGGGTATGCTCATCGCTCCCGGCACAGAAGATTCCGCCCGCACTATGGACATAGTTCCGGTACTGAGGCAGAGCATGACGCTTAACACCACATTCCTCGCCCGCCCTGTTTTTCCGGTTACGCAGGCGATGCGCTTCAACACACGGGAAGGCACACTTAATTTGCTTGTTGAGCCGGGGCAGCGTGTAAGCCAGGGCGATGTTTTGGCACGTCTGACAATGCCGCTTGATGTAAGGCTCGAAGCCGAATATGCCGCAGCTTCACGCCGCCTGTCCAGATTTGAAGAGGATTTCGAGCTTGAGCGCAGTGAGCTATTTGCCGAACTTGAAAGCGCACGTCAGGCTTCGGCCACTCCAAACTCAATAACCAGCCCCCGGGCGGCGGTTGAGCTTGAACTGCTCGAAGTTATGTTTGAAAGTTTTGAGCACCGCAGTGCTATGACAAGGGATATTCTGCAAAACCAGGTCGATTCATTAAACACCCTACGCACCGGCGAGGAGCTTATCGCACCCTTTGACGGGCTTGTTATTTCTGCGGTTAACGAATCCGCACAACTATGGGCGAATCCCGTAATACTTACTATTGTTGATTGTAGCGTTTTCTATTTCCAAGTAAACATCAGGGCTGACGGTACGCCGCTTAATCAGTACAACATATTAGGGCATAACAATATTATCCCCATACGCTCAAACGAGCGGCATTCCCATGATGGCGGACACCAGCCTCTCCTGTCTTTTAATGCGCGTGTTGTAAGCGATTCATGGGCCGGCACCGAACGTGAGGTGTTTACATACTTGCTTGCGCCCCTTGATAGAGAGGCTCTTATCTCAGAACTTACGGAGCTTGCAGAACTTGAGCTTCTTGATAGCGAGGATCTTCCCTCAGGGCTTGCGGAACCCGACCCCATTATGACCATGCTGACATACGGCTTCACAGCGAGTGCCATGATAACTCTGGCACAAGATACCCTTACGCTGCCTTCCCGCGCGGTATTTACCGAGAACCTACGGAGCTTTGTACACATATATAACGATGGTGTGTTGGGCAGGCGTTATATACATACGGGAGTTTCGTCAAACAATGTTGTTCAAATAATTTCAGGTTTGGAAGAGGGAACTATGGTGGTAATTGGCCGATGATTGGTTTTTTATGGAGAAAAATTTGGAAAAATAGGTGGCTGATGCTGTGCCTTTTATTGGGGAACATAATCCTAATAGGCATAATCACCGCCGTGCCGCTCTTTGTGGGCGCTACTATGCAGCGCATTTTGCAAGAAGATCTCAGGGCTGTGCATGAAACTGAAAACAGATTTCCTGCGGTGGTTCAGATGAGGTATACCTTCAACTCAGTACCCGAGGCCAACCGCCACAGTCACTACGCTTGGTCGGGAGATGTATTCTGGCCCTCTATTGTGGACTCCACGGGAATACCGCCTCTATTTGATATGCGTTCATACGAACTCTTGATGTGGTCTGTCAGTCCCGTAGAGCCGAGGGAGCTTCCCAACCGCGTCCGTTCATTGCGTGTCGTCGGCACTGACGGGTTTGATGAGCATATAAATTTAACACATGGCAGAATGCCTTCAGAGCACTTAGTAAATGGCAACACCATCGAAGTAATTGCCGCTGCCAGAGCCTTGCACAGCCATAACCTCCTGCTAGGTGAGCTTATGGAAAAGCGTATAGGGGACGCTGAGGCTGACCCTGACACCCCTCCCCTGTATGTGAAGATTGTGGGCATTTATGAGCCTAGTCAGGGCTCAGATGCGTTTTGGGCAACAAGTGCAGTAGCTTTTAATAATTCGCTCCTAGTTTCCCCGGCACTTGTGAGAAATTATCTAATCCCCAACTACGATGAGAACTTTAGGCTCACTGTAACATGGACCAGGGTGTTGGATTCTTCTGCAATGCGCGCTCAGAGTGTGGATTTCTACCTAGAAAACCTTGAGACAATCCAAAGCGTCTTTGAGCATACAGGCAGCGTCTGGGGCTTTAGCGAGAACTACAGCAGGGTTATCGGCAGGTTTGAGGACAGAACCGACCCGCTTGCGGTAACGATACTGGTGCTTCAAATCCCTGTCTATGTGATGCTCTTCTTGTTCATGTACATGGTGACAAAGCAAATTTTGCAGATGGATTCAAACGATATCTCTGTCCTAAAGAGCCGCGGGGCTAACAGAAGACAGATTATGGGCATCTATGCAGGCCAAGGGCTCTTCGTCGGCGTGCTGAGCCTCCCTGCGGGGCTGGGACTCGGAGTGCTGCTCTGCCATATAATCGGCGCGAGCAACGGCTTTCTTGACATGGTTGCAAGAGCCGCCCTGGATGTGGAGATCACAGGCACAGTGCTGCTCTACGCTCTTGCTGGTTTTGTCATCTCATATCTATTTATGCTGCTCCCGGTCATTAAACTTTCTAGGGTCGGCATAGTTGAGCGCAAGCGCAAGGATGCCCGGAAGGCAGGCGTGCCTATCTGGAGAAGGTATTACCTGGATGTGCTGGCGTTCGGCGTTTCAATTTATGTAATTTATAATTTTTACAGCCAGCGCGAACTGATGATGGCTGTCATGCAGGAATCCAGAACCTTTGACCCGCTGATTTTCCTAAGCTCATCCTTGTTTGTAGTGGGTGCAGGGTTGCTTTGCCTGCGTCTTTACCCCCTGCTTGTAAGGCTTGTTTTGCATATCGGGCGCAGCAAGTTCCGCCCCTCGGTCTACGCCTCAATGCTCAGGGTTTCACGTTCGGCAGGCGGAGAGCAGTTTATAATGCTTTTCCTCGTTTTTACCGTGGCCGTAGGAATTTTCAGCGCACAGGCGGCCCGTACAATAAACCTTGACAACCAGCACCGTATATTATATCTTGGCGGCTCTGACCTTATGCTCCGCGAGCATTGGAGTGACAATATTCCCGGGGTTGCTGCACTTGGCCCGCCGCCTGAAAGACTTGTCTATACCGAGCCTAATTTTGACAGATTTACACATTTTGAAGAAGTGGATTCCATCACTAGGGTCATGACGCGCGATGCTTCACTCAGGTTCGGGACCACAGTTATAAGCGATTTATATTTTATGGGGGTCGAAACACACAGCTTCGGCGAAACAGTCTGGTTCCGGGACGACCTTTTGATGGTACACATAAACCACTACTTAAATGCGCTCTCCAGTCATCCCGACGGTGTGCTTCTCTCATCTAATTTCAAGCATACTCTGGGGTACGGGATTGGAGATGTTGTAACTATAACCGAAGCCCCTAGGCTCGGCATCCCCGCAACAGGCAGGTTCACAGTTGTCGGCTTTGTGGATCACTGGCCCACATTCCGCCCTGTGGAAACTACCGTCCTGGACACCGGCGAACTGAGGGTTGTGGAGCAGCATCTCGCCGTGGTGAACTTAGGCCATCTTCAGTCAACCTGGGGTGTAAGACCCTATCAGATTTGGATGCGCACCAATACAGACCACCATGAGTTCATTCACGATTTCATAAGAGAGAACAACATAAGAGTCGCCGAATTTTACGACACCGCACGCTCCTTGGTGGAAATTCAGACAGACCCTATTGTTCAGAGCACAAATGGCGTGCTCACAATAAACTTCATCATGACTTTGCTTCTTTGCTTTGCAGGCTTTTTGATTTACTGGATTTTGTCGATAAAAAGCCGCCTGTTGCAGTTCGGTATTTTCAGGGCAATCGGCATGAGCAAAAGGGAGATTACTTCCATCTTGCTCAGTGAGCAAGCTCTTATAACGGTTTCCTCGATTCTAATCGGCGGCGCTGTCGGCGAGGCGGCTGCGAGGCTCTTCGTGCCGCTAATTCAGCTCTCATACACGGCGGCCGACCAGGTCATCCCCCTAATGATTGTTGTAAATCCCGCAGACTATGTGACGCTTTTCGGCCTTCTGGGCATCATGGTGGCCGTCTGCATTGTCATTCTGGCAGTATACACCTCCAGGGTCAATGTGTCGCAGGTTCTCAAGTTAGGGGAGGATTAGCATTTTGAACATTCTAATGACTGCAAAAGATATACGCCGTGGGTTTCCGGTAGGCGGAGATACGTTCTGGGCTCTAAAAGGGATAGACCTCACGCTTGCCGAAAACGCCCTGACCATTCTAAAGGGGCGTTCAGGCAGCGGCAAAACCACTTTAATGAATTTGCTGGGGGCTCTTGATTACCCAAGCTCAGGTGAAATTCAGTTTGGGGAAACTCTGCTAACTTCCATTTCCGAAAGTAGCCGCGATGAAATCCGCCGCAAAGACATGGGCTTTGTATTTCAGTCCGTTGCGCTTGTAAGCCTTATGACAGCCTACGAGAACGTGGAATTTATCCTTAGGATTAGCGGCTATCCCGAAAAAGAGCGCAGAGCCAGAGCGGAAGCCTGCCTGGAAATTGTCGGGCTGGCGGGGCGCATGACCCACCTGCCCGCGGAGCTCTCTGGCGGAGAACAGCAGCGTGTGGCGATTGCCCGCGCCATCGCCCATAAGCCAAAAATTATTTTTGCAGATGAACCCACCGCCGAACTGGACACAACCACGGGCCTACAGGTGGTGAAAATATTTAAGGATTTGATTGAAAAGGAAGGGACTACCGTTGTCATGACCACCCATGACCCCGACCTTATGGATGTCGCTGACAAGGTGTACGAACTTGCGGATGGGGAGATTGTCAATGAGCACTGATAATCAAAAGTCAATAGGCCAAATACTTTCAGCACCGCCCGCAGGTGCCGGAGCAGGCAAGGAATCTACAGCCACCAAAGCCTCAAACATTTCGGATTCCAACAGCCCGCCTGAAAGCAGCGCCCCTGTTGTGATTGCGGAGAATTTAGTTAAAATTTATAAGACCAAGGATATTGAAGTGCTTGCACTGCAAGGGCTAGATTTGACAATTGAGCGCGGCGAAGTTATGGCCATTGTGGGCAACAGCGGCAGCGGCAAGTCCACACTTCTCAACATGATTGGCGGGCTGGACAAGCCTTCGGCGGGAAAACTCACCGTCGATGGGAAGGATTTATTTAAGCTCAGCGAGAAGGATCTTGTGGACTACAAGAAGCAAACCGTAGGCTTCGTCTGGCAAAATAACGCCCGCAACCTCATCCCCTATCTCTCAGCAGTGGAAAATGTAATGATGCCCATGCAGTTTAATACTGATAGCCTGATGCAAAATAAGAAGGAAAGAGCCATGGATCTGCTTGCCCTTATGGACATGGACAAGCGCGCACAGCACCGCTTGGGTCAGCTCTCGGGCGGAGAGCAGCAGAGGGTGGCCATCGCACTGTCCCTGGCCAACAATCCCACCATCCTGCTTGCCGATGAGCCGACAGGCAGCGTGGACAGCGGCACCACCGATGCCATAATGGACATGTTCCGCAGGGTCAATAAGGAGCTGGGCACGACCATAATAATAGTCACCCACGACAGGGATATTTCCAAAAAAGTAGAAAGGGTAGTGGCCATCCGCGATGGAAAGACCTCCAGCGAATTTATTATGAACCATGGCTACGCCACCAAACTCGCAGGCCTGGAAGGCTTTTCCCACGGTGAGCAACTGGAGCTTGCAGTGCTCGACAGGGCCGGCAGGGTACAAATTCCAAGGGAACTTCTCGACAAGATGGATCTCAAGAACAACAGGCTCCACATCCACATGGACAGCGAAGGCAGAATCGTCCTGACCTCACCTGACTAGCTCGGCTATGGCTATATAGAAATTATACTGCCGGGAACTGAGTTTCGTGGTTTAGAGTTTTGCACAGAAAGGGCGGCGAATGAAGAGAAGAGCCCCTCACTAAAAATAGTGCGGTTATAACCGCACTGCGTGCTAAAATTCAGAGTTTCACCAGTTTTGCAGTTTTGGGTCAATATGCTGCAAACCTGAAGTCATAACTGACTTTCTGGATCATATGCCAAAGGATAGCCTGATGTCTAAAGCCATCCGTCGGACACGGGTGCTACTCTGTGAAAAAGCGTGGCGGCCTCCGTCAGTCACGTCTACCCTGGCGAAAACTTGGAATCCTGGATGAAACTTGTGTTCCAGGACTGCGGCCACCCCACTTTCCCACAGAGCAGCACCCGTGTCCGACTGGTCTATAAGCAGACTTTGTGTACCGCCGCTTGCAATTGTGTGATATAATGGTTGAAGAAATATATCATTATGGTGCAAGGAGGATGCTTCATGAAAGTAAAAGTAGTGCGCCCCTGTAGATGGGACCACCCGGGTGATTTCCCTACTTTTAAGAAGGGGACACCTGTAATATTGGATAAGGACGAAGATGATGACTTCTTGGGCTGGCACGCCTGCGGTATCGCAGGGTACAAAACATATGTCCCCATTGTATTTGTCCGCAACGGCAAATTGGTCTGTGACTATAACCCGACCGAACTAATTCCGCAAGTCGGTGAAGTTTTGGAGGTTGTAGCGATTTTCAATGCCTGGCTCATCGCCAAAAACGAACAAGGCCTCACCGGCTGGATTCCCGCAGAATGCGTCATCAGCGTGTAACGTGTAAGAGGTGTGATGGCTAAATCGGGCACGCACCAAACCCCTACAAAGAGGCTGCCGCACTTGTTATGGCCACCCTCGGCGCAGCGTCAATTCAGATGGGTTAATCTCTAATTGGCTCGGCCAAGATATCATCTAACACAATAAGTTCTGACGTTGCTATTACCTCAAGAGCAAGGTCGCGGAGAAATTCGTAGCTGTTTAGCCTATCGGGGACTCTTATGATAATCCTTGTATCTCCCATCATAGCACTAATTCTACTTATATCCGATTCGTATATCATACCATCGTCAGTTGTGCGGCCTCTGCCTTCCCGTGTAAGCTGCTCGGTCACTATCTGCCAAACTTCACCAGGGCTATAATAACGGCTAGGCCTTTGTATCGCGATTAGAATTTCATCCCCCCAGTCCCGTACCTCAATACAGCGAAAAGAATAACGAACACTGGACTTACTGACTTCGATTTCACGTAGTTCAAAGCCGTCAATTTCAACTGTAACGAAGTATATCTCGCTCAAGGGCACAATATCATTAGCTTCGAATGCCATCATGCTGCTTGCCGCTTCGGTGCCACTAAGCCCAACAGCCTCGCTTTGTGTAAGCCGAGTGATTATTTCATTTCTAAAATCAATCAAATTACCGGGGTTCTGTATACGGAGTGGCGACGGAACGTGTGCTGCAACCTCTGCACTTCCAGACGTGTGGTTGAAATCTCGGCACAGCGTCAATTCAGGCGGGTTAACCTCCACGCCAGGAACAACCGGCTCGGCCAAGATATCCTCTAACACAATCAATTCCGACGTTGCAATCACCTCAAGAGCAAGGTCGCGGAGAAATTCGTAGCTGTTTAGCCTATCGGGGACGCGGATGATAAGATAAGTGTCCCCTATTCGAGAAAGCATTTCATTTAGATTCGAGTTATACAGCATACCGAGTTCGGTAACAACTCCACCGGAACGCAGTGCTTGTTCAGATATAATTTGCCAAACTTCATCAGGGGTAAATCCATCACCACGATGCCTTCGCAAGGCAATTGAAACTCTTTCTCCCCACTCTCTCACGTCATTGCAACGAAAGATATAAGCGACATTATGCCTATCTATATGAAGTTCAGTTAGTTCAAATCCTTCAATCTCAACATTAATTGAATAAAACTCAGTCAAATACGCAATATTATGGAAATCATATGCCATTCTGTTGCTTTCTGTTAAGAAAGCAGAGTAAAATTCATCAACCCCATTTTCACTAAACATTTGAGTTTCAGAAAGGGGCTCCTGAGCATTAATTGCGCTCAGAAATCCAATTAAGTCGCCAACATTCTGCACAACAAACGGAGTTGGAATGCTTGGCGAAGACCGAATTTCAGCCCCTTCAGTTTCAGCACTACTCCCTATTTGACTTGTATTTTCACGCTGCCCGCTATTTTGCACCGTGATTTCACTGCACCCACTAATTAACATTAATGTCAATATCATCACAACAAGAAAACTCCTCATTGTTTTCATATAGTTTCCTCCTCAGCTATTCTTATTGCTTACGCGGCTTTAGAACCGTCAATGCTATACTGCCATATATTGTATTTGCATTTAATCGGCCCAAAGCGTTGAGCCGTAGTCCAATTCGTTTATGACATCAAGAAGATAAACGTCCTTTTTGTGCTCATGCATAAGTGAGTAAATCCCTTTGACTGCTCTTATGCACATAAATACAATCGGGCTAACAAACAGCAACAAGATGATATGTGCTTGTGAAACTGTTTTGCTGTAATCAAAGACACTAGCAATCAAAAAACCCAACGGCACCCATACAAAGGCCTTAAACATATTGTCATCTACTTTTGAAATGCTGTCACGATGCTGCCTTACGCGTGCTGCACACTCTTCCTTGAGTGTTTCAAACTGCCTCTTCGAATCAATTCCAGATGCAAGCAGTACCGCCTCCACCTGCGCCTTATAATCTGTATGATTCTTGTCTTGTTCACTTCGAAATTTGCCTATTTCTTTTTCCACAAAAATATGATGTTCTTTAAGCGACTGAAAAATCCCAAGCAAAATGAATATAATACCAATTGGAATGAATATAAACAAACTATTCCCCCCAGAAAAAGCATATCACTTGTGCCGCCAAAATTGAAGCAACAATCCCCGCAAGGAAAAGCCAAACTTTTAATTTATATAATTTAAGCGATTCCTTAAAATTTCTTTTGTTGTTAAGCAACTGCTTAGGTGATTCATCGTACATTTTATTACGTACCCTATAGTATGTTCTGGTCATATTGCCTCCTAATTTTCCATTGATTTCCTCTGCTTATAAAACACTATCGATATCAACAACTTTTATAGCCAAGGGCTGCCGCACTTTGATATAGCACGGCAGCCTCTTTTAGCTTAGATATACATTACCACGGCGCATGAAGCCAATGTGGCGTTATTGAGATGTTTTCATTAGGCATCACTGTACCTTCTGTCACCGGCTCTCCGGGGAAAGCGTCATTTATAATCCAGATTTCTTCGAAAGGATTTACTATGTACCATCCCATAAACACGTGTCCATCTGACTGCGGGTTGCTTATGTACCACCAATCCGGATGCCACTGGGCTAAATGCTCAAATATCCTTGCTCCCACTGGAATATCTATAGCCCCAAGGGGAACAGGTGGCTGCACAAATATAGGCGGAAACGCAGGTGTTATCAGGTTAGGTAGTACCGGGGCACCTGCTTCGTCTACGGCAATATCCCTCCCTATACCAAGAGTCTCCAATTCGGCAGAAAATGCGCCGGCTCCGACAAGATGAAAGTTGAGCCGCCTAAACTCTACAGGCAAAACCTCTACTCTGGCCGTACCGTACACTGCGGTGGAGTGTGTTGACGTGGCGCGCACCGTAATGAATCCCGCTTCATCAAACAAATACACCATCAGCTGCCCGCTTTGATCTATCCTGGTAAGACCCGACGCATTGCCTTCAACAGACCACGTTACCCCTTGCGGCGGATTATTCAACCCAAGCACAGTTGCACTAAAGTTATGGCTGAAACCTCGGCGCAGCGTCAATTCAGACGGGTTAATCTCTACACCATAAACAACCGGCTCGGCCAAGATATCATCTAACACAATAAGTTCCGACGTTGCTATTACCTCAAGAGCAAGGTCGCGGAGAAATTCATAGTTATTTAGCCTATCCGTTACTAATATTGTAATCTGAGTATCCCCCATCATACCAGTAAGCCTGCCTGACACCGGTCGGTATATCATTCCGCCTGCAGTTACATGACCTCTGCCATCTTGTGTGAACTGCTCGGTTATTATTTGCCACCTTTCATCAGGGCTACGACCGCTAGGCCTGTGAAAAACTACTACTATTTCATCTCCCCACTCCCCCGCCTCGATACAACGAAAAAAATACATAACGGTATATCTATCGACTTGAAGTTCTGTTAGCACAAAATCCTCAAATTCAGCTCTGACAAAGTATAACTCACGTAAAGACGCTATATCATGGACAATATATGCCGCCATATTTTCTTCTGTCACTATTGTTTGAAGCCGGCCTGTGCCACTTGTATTAAAAACCGGTGCTTCAGCGACCATTAGTTGGGTAATGATTTCATTTCTGAAATCATTTAAATTTCCCGAGTTCGGTACGCGAAACGGAGATGGCGGTGTGGGTGCGACAGCGATTTCTGGTTCGTATGGCGGAATGACAAATAACTCACCAGTGTCAGCCTGTGCGGATGTAGAGTTACCTGCATCAACCCTTGTAATGTCAGACTTACTGCTGTCTAATACGAAACCACCATTGCATCCACTCATAAACATAATCAACAACAAACTTACTGTAACAACAAGAACGTATCTTGCTTTTTTCATATGGTTTACCTCCCTAATTTATATCGTAATTTTGTCTTTTTAGTTGTTTCACGAAAGTTTGATATCTCACTAGCCATATCTTAATCCTAAGTGCCGCCATATGTAACCTTTACAGTTATCGCACAACTCCCCTCTTCCTGCAAAGTTTCTCATTGTGCAAGCCTGTTCATCATCATCATCATCAGTGCATCTACCGTCCCATGCCCCCAGATTATGCCCAAGCTCGTGTTGAATTATCCAATCGAGTATATTATTCACATTACGAGCATAATGAAGGCTTGCGATGCTGTTCCTTCCGCCAAGCTGTCCGACACCACCAGTTGCTCTATGTATAGTTTCTGGATAATCATGAACCTCATCATAAACACATAGCGCATATCCAACTATGGCAAGTTTGTACACGTCCGAGAAATTCAATAAATTCAAATTCCTTCTAGCTGATTTGCAGTGCTCCGTATCACAATCGGCTCCGCACCTTCTGTCGTCGCCTACTGGCATCCTGCATGGTGCGGTATGCGCACAGCCGGGTTCCAAAGTCGGATTTAATCCAGCATAAAGAGAAACGGACTCCAAATTAAAATGGAAGTCGAAAATGTTTCGAAACAGTGCTGTTGCACGGGCATATGAACTCCTCATCTGTGCTTCCGAACTTACATTCAGCGCATGAGAGTCATGAAGAATTCTTGCATATACGGTTACACGTCCGCCAGTTACCGATTCTTGTGTTACCACTATATTCCGTGTTACCGAGCCGCATAACGAGCTTACTGTTATGATGCCTTCACGCGCACCTCTTTCATTGGTTCTAACATTGATCGTAAATCCGCCGCTATCGACCTGGGAATATGTCAGCCACAGCGGACTATTGCTTGATAATCTCCAGCCGCCATTTGACACTACAGCTATTCGCATTTCCTGCGCTGCAGAAGTCGGAGACCAGTTCCCAGGACCTACCGCCAGCATTGGAACAACCGTTGACCACCTTGCCCACATTGGTGTGGCCGCTTCAATAATATCGTCTTGACCAAACCGTCTGCCGCCTGTTGGGTTCGGCGTGTTATACCAGCCCACAAAGTGATATAACCCCGCCCTTGTCGGCGTTGGAAGTGCTCCAACTGGCGTCCCGGCTCTTACAACCCTTGATGTGGGGTTGACTGCGCCGCCATTTGCATTAAATGTTACTGTCACGTTCGGCCGGGGCGTCCATCTTGCGAAGAATGTTACGTGATTGTTTATCACCCATGATGCGGTAACCGAAGCTCCTCCCGTCCGCGCTGTAAACCAACCTGCCCGTGTATAGCCCGCTCTCTCCGGAACCGGTAGCGTCCCAACCGGACTGCCGGCTCTGACCTCTCTCGTAGTGGGATTAACCGTGCCGCCGTTAGCATCAAATGTTACAGTCATATTCGGATTAATTGACCACCTTGCCCAGAACGTAGTATTGACATCCGGTGCATTCATACCCGCAGTCATCTGCGTGCCCCCTGTTGCCGCTGGGGTATTAAACCAGCCTTCGAATGTAAAACCATCTCTAAAAGGATTTGTCGGAAAGGGAGTTATAGGCCTGCCGGCCTGGCCTGTCCGCACCAGCGGAGCTCGAATAGCATCGTTGAAGTCAAATTCTATTCTCACATCCCTAGGCGGTGGTGGCGCAGGCGCTGCTGCTCCGGCCTGAGTTACTGTAATATTGCGGTATAGCCCTCCCGCAGTTATTGTCACTATCCCACTGCGGCTTGCTCCGGTGTTTGCCGGAACCTGTAATCTAACTGCGTATCGTCCAGCCGCACTCGCAAACACCCAGTCCGGATTGTAAATGATACGGTACGGCAATACATTTGTCACTAGGGATATATATATTACAGCCGCCCCGCTACCGGGATTCCAGACAGTAGGATTTAGCGTGAGTACCGGAGCAGGATTAACGGCTCCGCTGACCACTCTGACTGTCGTTGTGAATTCCCTGCCTCCGCAGTTTGTGCGAACTCTGATGTTTGCTGTTCCTGCACTTATGCCTGTGACTCGGCCATTTGCATTAACTGTGGCTACGCCTTGGTTAGTGCTTGTCCACGTGACGCTTCTGTCTGTCGCGTTTGCAGGTAACACGTTCGCATTCAGTTGCAGTGTGCCGTTAATGCCTATATCCCCAGTATTTCCTGTAATCCCCACACTTGTGACGGGTATTGCTGAGGGAGGTGAGACCACATTGAAGTTCCGGGATGCATTGCGGCTTGCAGATCTTGGGTCGGTTTCGGGAAAACTTCGGGCTGCTATGTTGGCTGTGTGCCTTCCATTTTGTGTTGTTGTAAAGGTTCTGCTTATACTTGATGTATTTAGCTGTTCAGGGTTCAGCCAAAAACTTGAGCCGTGTGGAGGTACTATCTCTATTGCCATCCGGAATACGGTGCTTACCCCGGGAATGCTCGCCGTGCCTGATGCTGTGACTGTTGAATTTAGATTTACGTTGGCATTTTGAACCGGGGCTGTCGCATTTACAATCGGATATACCCGCGGCCCGACAAATGTATACAATGCGCCGCCCTGTATGTTGTTTACCGGAAATGCCAGAGGGTCTTCCGATGTCACCGTTTCTATGAACTCGCCCCTTAATGATGTGCCGGGCACAACCTCATAGCTGCGCCACTGAAATAATGTTGCCTGTGCCGCAAACGGATGAATTGTCGTCATTGATTCACCTTGTGGCGACACATGCTCATCGACATATACAGACAGCATATGCCCGCCCCTAATGACTCTAAAATGCGCATGGTAATACGTTTCTATGCCATCCTCTTCATGAGATGTGAAGAACATATACATCGTATCTGTTTCGACTTCAAATATACCGCCGAGGGTTCTTACTATTCTCTCAGAGTCCGGAGCTGTGAGGTCTGCAAGCAGAATTGTGAAATCTTCAATGTCGAAATCCCATAATGTGCTTGTCACTGCCAGTTTTGCCCGGCCGCCGAAGTAGTCCAGAATATTTATTTCAAAAGGAAAATCGCTTGCACTAAAGCCGGAAAAATGAAGGCCCGCTGCATTGGTGCGGATAGGTGCAATTTGCGCAATATCATAGCCTATTGACACTTCGCTTAACTCGCCGCCTTCACGCATTAACGTACCGGATTCTTCAAAACCGTCAACTTCTTCCAAAAGCACCGCAAATGCGCCAATTGAGAACGACAGTGTCATCAGCAGTGCCAGTAACACTGCGACGGAGTTTTTTAATATCTTCTTAGTCATAAATATTGTACCACCCTGTCCTTAATTTTGATAGTATTTTTTGCAGTTTCTTAACCAACTTAACCAATCATAGGCACTCACCTCTTTTCAGCGTCTGGCGCAATTGCACCGGTACGCTTCTCACGCTTTTTTAGCTTTCAAAAAGCGTATCACATTTGCTGGAGCAAAAATATTTGTTCCCGTCTTTAATTTTCGTTAGTTTTCGTTAGTTTTCGTTGCTTTTCATTAGGTGCTGCGCTATAATGAGGCAATCTTGTTAATGCTTAATGCAAATATAGTCACAAAGAGGGGGAATTCATCATTAATCCATTGAAACTACTGCTGGTAGAGGACGACCCTGTCGAATGTGCGCAATATGTTAGTTATGTTACCCCGCTAGATGATGTACGATTGATTGGTGTGACAAACAATGCATATAGCGCTCTTGAGTTGGTGAGGGATAATATCCCGGACGTAATCATTTTGGATATTGAGCTGCACAAAGGCAGCGGCAATGGCGTTACCTTTTTAGCCTCACTCAGGGAGAAACATCCTAATTTAACCCCTTACACGCTGGTCACAACTAACAATGTTAGCCAGATAACCCATCACCAAGTTCGTGAATTAGGCGCTGATTTTGTTATGCTTAAAACTCAGGAGGACTACAGTGCCAAGGTTGTGATTGACTACATCAGAGCACTTAGGGTGACCCTGCACAAAATCCAAAAGCAAAAGCGCGAAAGAGGCGAGCTTCCAGAGATTCCACCCGAAGAGAGAGCCAAGAGGTTGCGTCTGCGCATATCTGCTGAAGTTGACAAAATCGGCTTAAGCCCAAAGATGCGGGGACGGACGTACTTAGTTGAAGCCATAATGATGAAGATAGATGATCAGCAAAACATCATTAAAACCATAGCAAAGAAAAACGAGAAAACAGATGCCAGCGTTGAGCGTGCTATGCAAAATGCCATCAACAAGGCCTGGAGCATAATGAACACGGAAGACCTTGAGAACCTGTATACAGCAAGAATTAATCCGGAAAAAGGAGTGCCTACATTATCGGAGTTCATCTGGCACTACACAAATAAGCTCAAAACTGAATATTAAGGCCACTAAACTGACAGCATTCCCATTACCCCACACAGACAAACATAAACCAACGAAACAAAATCACATGTACAAACTGCTTTTTTGATTCTTTTGCCTTAACCTTGTATGCATAAAACATACAAGGAGGGCACCAAGATGTGGGGATACATTTGGGAACTATTTCGAAACATTATCGGTTAATCAACTAGCAAAACAAACAATGCACCGGCCTAATCACTGGATTTTGGCCGGTGCGTTGTGTAGGTAGGTGAAATCCAATTGGAATCGCCTTTGATTCTCTTTACTGTGCTAATAATCAGCCAATATGGGGTTCTAAAAATTTTGGACTTAAAACTCTCCGGCAAGAAGCAACTAAAAGTAATATCTGGTGTTTTGCTTTCGGCGCTGCTGGTGTACGGGGCAAATGCGCTCGTGTGGCTCTTACCCAGCATCAGATTTGTGCTTATAGTTTTAATTTTGGCAGTGTTTTTAAGCGCAACCACCAAGTCAAAATTTAGTTCAGGATTCACCGCGACAGTTATATCTGTGGGCATAAGTTATGGAATTATCGCACTTTGCGCCATTGCCTCCGCAACGATAGTGTTTCTTGTAACGCAGTCAACAGGTTATGCCGCCACTGCGGCAGCGACAGGCCTGACGGTATTAATGGGATGCGCCGTTATCATCCTTTTGTTTCGGATTAGGAGGTTTAAGAGGGGAATGCTATTCCTTAAAGAAAAAGCCATCGGTACTATTGGGCTGTTCCTAAGTATATCAATCATGCTAAGCCTCGTCTTTGTTTATATATTAGATGCAAACGCGGAGCAGGGTGTTTGGATTGTTATTATCATCGCGCTATGCTTAATCGGTCTTATTGGGTGGTGGCGAAGGGGCTTGACAAAGCTGTACCGCAAAAGAATGACCGAGCGCAATATACAAGAATATATAAAAATTGCAGCCGAAAAAGATGATGAAATCCGGCTGCTGCGCAAGGACAATGAGTTGATGGCAAAGCTCATCCACAGGGACAATAAACTGCTGCCGTCACTTATTGATTCAGTTGTGCTGCTTCACAGAAACTCTGTTGAAAAGCCTCAAGAAAATCAAGATGAGGCAGGGCGAATTCTTGAACATATTCAGCAACTTATGGCTGACAGGGCAAAGGTTTTGAAATTGGCACAGCCCTACAACGAAAAACCAACCTTAGAAGAAAATACAGTACTCAGTGGCTTGCTTGGTCACATGGCTACGCGGGCCGCCAAGGAGGAAATTGAGTTTGAAACTTCTGTGCAGGCCGACACAGGAACGCTGATAGTGTCATATATTTCTACACTGAAGTTTCAAACACTTTGTGCCGATTTAATAGAAAATGCAATAATTGCCACAGCTAAAAGTAAATGCAAAAAGATACTCTTCACATTTACTTCAAAGGATAATGTTTTTGAGATTTGTGTACAGGACAGCGGTATGTCTTTTGAATTGGAAACCTTAGCGAATTTGGGAATCACAAAAACTTCCACTCATCTTGACGATGGTGGAAGCGGCATCGGCTATATGACAATTTTCGAAATAATCAGAGAATGCAATGCCAGCCTTGTAATTTCAGAGTATTGCTCAGAACCGTGCAGCTATACCAAATCAGTATCAATCCGATTTGACGGCAACTTCTCTTACAACCTTCTAGGTGGCAGGGCAAATGAGTTCAAAGCCATGAGAGATGCGCTGACAAGGCCAAACGGCTCTATTTCTACAAGTCATTGAGTACCCATTCTGTCTGCCCATTCGTTATGTCCATGCTCTCGCATTTTCGTCAAAAGCTCTGCAAAGGATTTCTGACCAAAATTCCTTCGGCTAGTCAGAGATTCAAGTGAGTCCAGCTTCAAAAGCGACTCTACTGTACTTATTCCCTCCTTGATGAGATGGTTGCAAATACGGCTGGACAGCCCTAGCTGCGAAACGGCTTGTTTCCGTGACTCTAACAGAAAATCAACCGAAGGGTCAATAGGCATCCCATTATTGATATTCTCAATTGCAATGAGCAGTTTTTCAATTTGAGCAGCCGCATCATTTATGCGGGCTTTATGGTGTGCTACAATTGCTGAAACGCTCATCATGCTTTTTTTCGACGGATGTCTGAGTTTTAACAAAGCCTTTCCGACAATCTGACGGACACTCTCCCCGCTTATATTACCGAGAAACACGCCGGTTTCCTTAAAGCTATAACCATGCCTGAAACAACTCTCAAGACATGCCTGCTCCTGCGGGCTTAATGTAGCAAGTGCCTTCAAAATCCCGCAGACATAGGCATCCCCATAATCAAAATCACTACGAAAAACTTGACAATATATTTTTTCTGCATATTCGTTATCTGTCATTTTATGAACACCTTACCCCATAAATATTTTCATCAAACGAATGATACAGTCTGTCAGGCTACATGTCAATAAAAATAACGCCTAAACAGTGCCGCTAAAACTACCTCCATATCTTATAATGAGCTAGGGTGGTGTTAGCAATGGAGTTATCAGATGTAATAAAACGAGCAACACAGCTTAGGATGGCAAAAGGCGTTTCCGCAAGGGCAATGAGTTTGACCCTGGGAAAGAACACATCTTTTATAAACAATATCGAAAACGGCAAATCAGGGTTAAGCGTCAGCTCGTTGCTTGAAATTTGTGAATACCTTGAAGTTACCCCATTTGAATTTTTTAATATTGACGACAACAACCCTTCTCAAACAAGAGAGGTTACTCGCAATTATTTAAGACTACCGCCCGGCAAACAGACAGTTATTGCAAATTTAATGGTGGAAATGGCTGATTGACTATAGCTCAGAATGTAAATGCACATTATAGATATGCACAGGCTTTCCCCTCAAAAAAGCTCCATCCTTCCCTACACCAGCTGCCGCCATTTTTCCCAGCCTTCGGCTATAAGTTTGGGTACATCAATGCCGTAGGGGCACAGGGCTATGCAGTGGCCGCAGTTTGTGCAGTCTTTGGCGTGAGCCATGCCTTCAACGCCTATTTCGCCTAGGTAGACGGCCTTGGGTGCCCGCCCCATGAGCAGAGTCATCCTGGCTGCGGTGGGTATTATTATTCCTTGCGGGCAGGGCATACAGTAGCCACAGGCACGGCAGAAGTCGCCTTGGAGTTCGGCTCTGTCTTTTTCTATGACTTTCATAACCCTCTCGTCCAGTGCGGGAGGGTTGTTTTGATATGAGATAAATTCATCCAGCTCATGTTCACGCTGAATCCCCCAGATGGGCAGGACGTTACCGAACTGAGCCAAAAATGCGTATGCTGCCGCAGAGTCTGTTATAAGCCCGCCTGAAAGCGACTTCATAGCCAGCACTCCGATGTTCTTCCGCCTGCACAGCTCAATTAATTCAAGCTCTTCCTGCGATACAAGATATGATGTGGGGTACTGAATAATCTCATACAGTCCGGACTCGGCCGCCTCAATGGCAACATGGAGCCTGTGATTTGTAATGCCGATATGCTTGACCTTGCCCTGCGCCTTCGCTTCAAGGATTGCATCATAGAGGCCTGAGTCATCGCCTGGTTTCGGGCAAAATGGCGGGTTGTGAAACTGTAGAATATCCACATAGCCTGTCTTGAGCATTTGAAGCGATGTTTCAAGTTCAGCCAAAAATTCATCGGCTTTGAGGGCAGCCGACTTTGTTGCTATGACAATATGCTCTCTGACTCCGCTTAGAGCCAGGCCCATTTTTTCCTCGCTGTCTGTATAGCTTCTGGCTGTGTCGAAAAATGTTATGCCGTGCTGATATGCTTTTTTGAGCAAATACCCCGCATCTTCGGCACTTATCCGCTGAATGGGCAGGGCACCGAAACCATTTTTGTTTACAGTGATGTTAGTAGAGCCTAGTATTGCATAATCCATGTTAATGACCAGTCCTTTCGGTAATCTTCAAGTACAAAACAACCATGTTTTCCATGCTGCTTCCATACAGTATAGTGTTCTACAATTGCAGCCAATTGTCAATAGTTTTTTCAGTTTGTTATTTTGCGTTTGTTATTTGCGCCACACTGTACAAGCTCGCTCCCCTGTCAACTCGTTACAGTTCGCGAGCCAGCCGGACACGGGCGTGTGCTCTGGGGGAAAGCGGGGCGGCCGCAGTCCTGGAACACAAATTTTGTAGGAATTTCAAGCCTCTGCCAGGGCAGACGTGACTGACGGAGGCCGCTTCGCTTTTCCCCAGAGCATACGCCCGTGTCCGGCGGATGGTTTTGGATGTGTGTGAAGTACAACGGCAACTCTCCTACAACGCCCTGATTGCACTGATATTCCTTGCAAAAAGAGCCTTTTAGGTGTATAATTTTTATATTATAATTTAGAAACGGGCGGCCATGGAGAGCCGCGGAGGATTTTTTCAGATGTTAGAGTTTAAACCGATGGACTTGAGCGACATAGGCAAAATCAAGCACTATTTCGAATATTCTGCCAATAGGACATGTGATAACACCGTAGGCGGGGCGTTTATGTGGAGGAACTATTTTTCAGTAGAATACGCCGAGTACAATGAAACAATTATTTTCAAGACAAAAGTTGTTTACAGCAACAATTTAACCGCCTTCACGCTGCCCCTCGGCAAGGATGTCATGGGCGGCATTAACAAAATCGTAGAATACTGCCACGCTATGGGAATGCCCTTATCTTTCTGCACTATTACCTCAGACGAAATCGACCTTCTTGAAACAGTCTTTCCTGATTTCACTATATACAAAGAGCTCAACTGGAGTGACTATATTTATAACGTAAATGACCTGAAAACCCTCTCAGGGCGCAAATATAACGGTCAGAGAAATCATATTAATGCCTTTTACAGAGAAAACACAGACATTTCCTTTGAAGTTATAACAGCGGACAACTTGCAGCAAGTCATTGATTTTTACGCCCAAATCAGCGGGCACATTGATGATCACGACCCCTTATCCCTTGAAGAGCATAGCAAGACCTTTGAGGTTTTGGAAAACTTTGAGCAGTACGGGCTTTACGGCGGGCTTCTAAGAACTGAAGGCCAAATTGTCGCCTTCTCTGTCGCTGAGAGCCTACGCAATGTAATCTTTGTACACATTGAAAAAGCCGATACCCGCTTCCGAGGCGCATACCAGGTAATAAACAAGGAACTTATAAATCACTTCGCAACGGATGAAATTGAGTTTGTTAACAGGGAAGAGGATGTGGGCGACGAAGGGCTCAGATATTCAAAAAGATCATATCATCCGAGTGAGATGATAGATAAATATTTATTTCTTGTTAGGTAAAACCTAATAAAGCACAGAAAAGACCGAGGTCCTAAAACCTCGGTCATCTCTTTGTGTTGGCGAATACCTATCTTCCCGGCCCGTCTCCAGGCAAGTATTGTCGGCACGAGTGAGCTTAACTTCTGTGTTCGGAATGGGAACAGGTGGGGCCTCACCGTAATCAACACCAACTCGTCGTCGCACACTTCGCTCTGCTTCATCCGTCTAATGACGGATATCCGCTGCGCTATGTGGCTCCTCCTCTTCAAAACAAATCAGGATTTGTTTTGAGAAGGGACGTGGGATTGCGCAAGCTGCACCTTCAAAACTGAACAAAGACGAAATTTCGGTTTATGAGCAAGGCTGTTTGCCTGCATAATATGGCGTTTGTGCCATATTAAGATCAAGCCCTCGGGTGATTAGTACCAGTCAGCTAAACATGTTACCATGCGTACACCTCTGGCCTATCGACGATGTAGTCTTCATCGACCCTTACTCCATAAAGGATGGGAGAACTTATCTTAGGGAGAGTTTCACGCTTAGATGCTTTCAGCGTTTATCTCGTCCGTACTTAGCTACCCAGCTGTGCCGTTGGCA
>Ga0209755_10002477_pt1 | contig 25312 bp, 18 predicted proteins | sample TergutCo191P1_FD_187301 | JGI IMG/M metagenome (GOLD analysis project Ga0209755, IMG submission 187301) | Cornitermes sp. P1 segment gut microbial communities from Petit-Saut dam, French Guiana - Co191P1 (SPAdes) (version 2) | ecosystem: Host-associated > Arthropoda: Insects > Digestive system...
CGCACTTTCGCGCCTCAGCGTCAGTCATTAGCTGGAAATCCGCCTTCGCCACCGGTGTTCTTCCTGATATCTACAGATTTCACCCCTACACCAGGAATTCCGATTCCCCCTCTATGACTCAAGCCATACAGTTTCCAATGCAGTTCCCGGGTTGAGCCCGGGGTTTTCACATCAGACTTACATGGCCGCCTACGCGCCCTTTACGCCCAATAATTCCGAACAACGCTTGCCCCTTACGTGTTACCGCGGCTGCTGGCACGTAATTAGCCGGGGCTTATTCGCAGACTAACGTCATCATCCGATCATTCCCTACCGGACTTATTCTTCGTCTGCAAAAGGATTTTACAACCTTTCGGCCTTCGTCATCCACGCGGCGTCGCTCCGTCAGACTTTCGTCCATTGCGGAATATTCTTAGCTGCTGCCTCCCGTAGGAGTCTGGGCCGTATCTCAGTCCCAGTGTGGCCGTTCACCCTCTCAGGCCGGCTACCCATCTTCGCCTTGGTAAGCCTTTACCTTACCAACTAGCTAATGGGACGCGGGCTCATCATAAGGCGATGCCGTAGCATCTTTCATCATCGAACCAAAGTCCAACGATCGTATTCGGTATTATCCGTTATTTCTAACGGCTATCCCCAACCTTAAGGTAGATCACCCACGCGTTACTCACCAGTCCGCCGCTCTAGGGTCTATTGCTAGACCTTGCCGCTCGACTTGCATGCTTAAGACGCGCCGCCAGCGTTCGTTCTGAGCCAGGATCAAACTCTCCATGATATTAATTCTATCCGGCCGAAGCCGGGTAGATATTTCATTTAGAGTCCCTGACTTCTACGACCTTTCGGTCGTTTTGAATTGTCAAGGTTTACTTAGTACCTTTTGGATACCAAGTGCGGAGTTTCCGTTAGGAAACTCCAAGCTAAACCGGCTATGCCGGTTTAGCACTTCAACATACGCTTGCTGCTTTGCTAAAACGCAAAGCGTTTTAGCTTGGAGCTCGCCGCTATACTTTGTATAGCTTCGCAAACTCCACGATTTGATTGCCAATTACGGCTATCAAACCACCTTCTCTTGGTATACCACCCCTGGTATACCCGCTAAACCGTTTTGCCGGTTTAGCACTCTCCCCTTCCCTATTGCTTATTACCTATAAATTAAAGTATAAGCGTTTTGCCAAATATCGCTGGAACCTGACGGCTCCTCGCTCGCGCAAATTTAATTTACGCAAGTTTTAAGAAGATACTATTTCCGTCAACACTTTGTCAAGTGTTTCGCTAAAAATTTTTACAAATTTTCAGCACGGAAAAATAACCTTTTTTCGTGTGTGAAGCGTCTGGAAAACACGCCCCTGTCTTGCTTAAGCAAATGGTTGGCGCACGCCTTTTTTCAATTTGTTGATGCTGAACATCAACCTTTTGAAGAATCCGAAAAATCCCGGTTAGAGTGACCTCAGCCTATATCCAATTCAAAGACGATATTAGGCGAAAGATTCCCTTTTGATATCCTGTCAACAATATAACAAGTATAAAATACTTTGTCAAGTGTTTTCATAAAAAAAATTTTTTTTATGAATTATTTACAGTACCGCCATGGCAATTTGAACGGTAAATCCAACCGTTACGGGAATAGCCAAATTATCGTAATCTTCCAGCGGCAGGGCTTCCACAATCATGGCTGTAAATGCAGCAATAAAAGCGATTTGCATGCTGCCGCTGACCGCCAGAGCGCTGATTAAAACAACGGTAAAACACGCCAGAGAACCTTCGACACTTTTGCCTAAAAGGAACGCCGGACGCCATTTTCCCATAAATTTGCCGGCTAAACTGGCAATTCCATCGCCGAAGGCAAGGGCGTAAATAGCGATTGCTGCCGCGCTGGACGGGTACAGAAGCAAAGCAAGAAGAGCGCCCAAACCGAGCGTGACAGGACCCATTACAAAACGCCCGAAATCACGGGGTCTTGACACCATACTTGTAATGGAAGAAATCACAGGGACTCTTACACCCGAAAGACGCAGGCTTTCCATTAACGTATAACCCAAAGTGCCAATCATTAAGAGAGCGATAGTCGCTGTTTTATTGATGGAAGCCATAACGGGAGTAAGAGCGATAAGGAAATGCAGTGATTTTCTGATAATTTCCGGCTTTAACCCGCTAATATTCTTTGCAGACGCGTCACGGGTTGAATAATTGGAGAATATTGACTGGATTAAAGTCATCGCTCTTTCCATGCAATGAATCTAGCAAAAATCGCGCCAAGTAGGACGGTTTTATATTGATGTTTCGTAAGTCTATATCTGGTATAGAGTTATATAAAATGACAGGTTTTCATTAACGGCAATTATAATAAAATTTATCAAAAATTGTATGGAAAATTAGACAGGCAGTGTACAAAATTTACTATGGCAATATGTATTATATAAGAGTATTATATAATCAAAGAGCTGTAGGCGATTATTATCAGAAAAATTGCATTATTATAAAGGAGAAAAAAATGAAGAAGACGTGTTTATTTTTACTCTGCGCGGCGGTATTGATGATTAACGCAGTTGATGTATTGTTTGCTCAAACATCCAATTTAACAGGTTATTTCGTCGTTATTAACGGACAGCAAACCGGGCCTTATGATACAAACGGTCTTAAACAGCTAGTCAGCCAGAACCGTTTACATAAAGATTCGCTTGTTTGGAAAGAAGGTATGAACAACTGGGTAGCGGCGGGAACAATTAATGAGCTTTCACCTTTATTGACATCGGCACCGCCGCCCTCTTTGACATCTTCCCAAACACCTCCTCCGGTTCCAAACCAGGATCAAATTCAAAGCTCTCCGGTATACCCGATTGATGACAATTATCAGAATTTTTCAGGAGGATTAAGATTCGGAACATGGGCGCTTAATATGGCTATACCGGGATTGGGTTCTTTTGTTCTAATGAAAGATAAAAAAGGCGGCGGAATAAATATGGGGCTTGGTTTAAGTTCATATGCCTGCCTAGTTCTCGGCGGAATAGCTTCATTTGCCGTTTCACAAACCATGGGTAATAATAAATGGGAACCCGGCGAAGGTCTTTTAACAATCGGCGGAATCTTCGTATTTGCCGCAGGCGGGGGTCTTTATATAGCGTATCAAATATATAATATAATTCGGATAGCTACATACACTAAACCGCGTCCAGCAGCCGCTCTATTTAATCCTGAGGCATGGCAGTTAGACATTGTTCCCGGAAAAGAAGGGATAGAAAGAGTATCTATAGCATACACGCATAAATTTTAATTTCCGGCGCTCTTCCATGTAATAAACTTAGTAAAAATCGCACCAAGCGGGGCGGTTTTCGATTAATGTTCTATATGTCTATACCTGATAAAATAAATTACAAAAAACCATTATTAAATCCATATTTTTTAAACATTGACATTATTATATAAATTTCATAGAATCGTGGCTTGGTCGCGTAGGCGGCTATATTTCACAAAATTGTGTTTTTAAGGAGATACAAATGAAGAGGATATGTTTATTTTTATTGTTATGCGCTGTTTTGATGATCGGTACGATTAACGTTGTGTTTGCTCAAACACCCAATCTGACAGGTTATTTTGTTGCTGTTAACGGACAGCAAACCGGACCTTATGATACAAACGGTCTCAGACAACTTATCAACCAGGGTCGTTTAAACAGGGATTCGCTTGTTTGGAAAGAAGGTATGAGTCATTGGATAATAGCGGGAACAGTTCCGGAACTGCAATCGTTGTTTACAACGGTAGCACCTCCTCCTTTGCCGTCTTCTCAAACACCGCCTCCGATCCCAAACCAGAGTCAAAGCGCGCAGATATATCCAAGCGATGAAAATTATCAAAATTTTTCAGGAGGGATAAGATTTGGAACAATTGCGATGAATCATCTCGTACCCGGGTTAGGTTCTTTTGTCCTTATGAAAGATAAAAAAGGAGGAGGAACAAATTTAGGCCTTTATCTGGGTTCTATAGCCGCGTTCAGTATTGGCGGCGGTTTAATGGCAGGTTCAAACAGATCTAGCAGTTATTCTTATGATTATAACTATAGTTCAAGTTATTCAAGTAGTAGTAATAATGGTATGTTTTATACAGGAGTAGCGCTATTGTCCGTCGGCGGAGGGCTTTTTGTAGCATTTGAAATATATAACATCGTTCGCGCGTGTACATATCAGAAACCGCGTAATATGGCCGCTATTCTTGATCCGGACTCATGGCAATTGGAAATTGTTCCCGGAAAAGAAGGGATAGAAAGAGTATCTATAGCATACACGCATAAATTTTAATTGCCGGTAAGCGGCGGCGGACGGTGACTGTCACCTGTTAAAAATATACAAAGTTGTGTATAAAAAACAAATATGTCATTGGTGACAGTCATCTTCATTTTTTATATAATAATATTATGAAAACTGTAAATCATTGGGCTGACGAAGCCGCGGCGAAAATTATTTTTGAAAAAGGCGAAAAAGAACTCTACACATGCGCGTCTGGGATTACTCCTTCGGGCAGTGTGCATATAGGAAATTTCAGGGAAATTATCTCTGTAGACCTTGTAGCGCGCTCATTACGCGACATGGGTAAAAACACGCGTTTTATATATTCATGGGACGATTATGACGTGTTCCGCAAAGTACCGGAAAATATGCCAAAAAAAGACGAACTTAAAGACTGTCTGCGCTCTCCGATTACGATGGTTCCCGATCCGTGGGAGAGAGATGAGAATTACGCGCGGCATCACGAGGTTGATGTTGAAAACGCTCTGCCAAAGGTTGGGATTTTCCCGGAATATATTTATCAGGCGGGAAGGTATCGGACTTCGCATTATGCGCAAGGGATACGCAAAGCGCTTGAAAAGAGAGACGTGTTAAAAAATATTCTGGATAAATTCCGCGACGAGGAGCACAAGATTCAAGGAGAGTGGTGGCCTGTCAGCGTTTTTTGCGAAAAGTGCAATAAAGACGAAACCGAAATCGAAGGATGGGACGGCGATTGGGGGCTAAGTTATAAATGTAAAAGATGCGGCAATGCCGAAAAGCTCGATATAAAAAACGCGAAGGGAATTAAACTTTCATGGCGCGTTGACTGGCCTATGCGCTGGGAATTTGAAAAGGTTGATTTTGAACCTGCCGGAAAAGATCATCACAGCCAGGGCGGAAGTTTCGACACCGCGAAGCATGTCTGCAAGGATGTATACGATTGGAACGCGCCTGTAACATTCCGTTATGATTTTATCGGGACTAAGGGACTGCCGGGAAAAATGTCTTCATCGTCGGGAAATGTAATAACTTTGGATGACGTTTTAAACGTGTACACGCCAGAATTGACACGCTACCTTTTTGCGGGAACAAGACCTAATACAGAGTTTACAATTTCTTTCGATCTCGATGTTATAAAAATTTACGAAGATTACGATAAAACCGAACGGATTGCATACAAAATGGAAGAAGCAAAAAATGAAGCGGAATATCAAAAAGAAAGACGCATTTACGAGCTTTCGCAAATCAGCGCCGACGGGAAAACCCCTTCTCTTGACGGAAGCGCGCCTTATCAGGTGCCGTTCCGCCATTTGTGCAATTTGATTCAAATCGCTGATTTAGATATCGATAAGGCTCTTTCTGATTTATCGGCAGGCGATGCAAACCTAAAACCGGAACATTTAAAATCGTTAAAATCAAAAGCGCAGCGCGCGAAATACTGGATAGAGAACTGCGCCCCGGAAGATTTCCGTTTCCAATTAAAGAAAGAAGAAAACCTTGCAGAGACGCAAGGACGCAGAGAAGAAATCAGGGGAGATTCATCTCGCCTTTTGACAGATATAGAGAAAAATGCGGTGCGAATCCTCCGCGACGATGTTATCTGCAAGATCGAAGAATTCACAGACGATAAGGTATGCGCCTCTGCGATCTACGCGGCTGCGGAAAAAGCGGGCATTGACGGCAAAGCATTGTTCGGCGCGGCTTATCAGGCTTTAATAGGCAAAGAACAAGGGCCAAGATTAGCCAGTTTTTTAAGATCGATAAATAAGGATAGATTGCTTGGTATCTTAAAAAATTATTAATTAAAATCGAACCGTCGCGAACGCGCTGTCAGGTATCTTCCTCTGGTTTATTCATCTTTTTCTGTATATAAAATCGGCGGCTGACCGGGAAACTGGCGCCATTTAATTTTTTCTTCGACAGACGGCACTTTGTATATTGAAATATTGTTCTTTAACAAGGCGTTTTCGGCTTCTTTAGGGATGCAGTCATCCGTAAAAACTCCGGCGATTTTATCCAACGGAATCAACTCGAAAGCTCCGCGCCGGGAAAATTTAGCGGCTTCTGTTAAAATAAAACATTTTTTAGCGTAACTCGTAAGATCCATAACAGTGCTGACGCGAAGGTGATCGCTTCCTGAAAATCCCCACCCCGGAATATAGCCGTCCGCACCTATGAAAAACTTGTCAAAGAAAAAATTCCCGGCGCAATTTATGGTCATCGGACCTATTAAAACCTGAGATTCCGGCTGAAGAATACCGCCAAGAAGAATGATTTTAACATTTTGCATTTTACAGACATAGTTGGCAATAAAAATCGAATTAGTAATAATTGTAACTTTTTTTCGGGTAACGGAAAGCTCTTCGGCGAATAACGCGCAGCAGGAGCCGGATTCAAGTAAAATTGTTTCGCCTTCTTCCACTGTTTCCGCCGCGGCTTTGGCAATTCTTTTCTTAATCGAATGACAGACGGCAAACCGTTTCCATATGTCATCGGCGCCGTCTAAAGTGATAAAACCATGCGAACGTTTAATTATTCCGCGTTTTTCAAGGATATCAAGGTCTCTTCTTAAGGTAACATAAGAGACTGCGAGCAGTTCTACAAGCAAAGAGATTTTAATAGTCCTACTTGATGCTAATAAATCAAGTATTCTGACTGTTCTGTCCGCTCCACAAGACATCTTATAATTCCAGAGACTTCCTTTCTATCTTTTCCAGAGTGTATGTTGCAAACTCCTCTATGCGCATGGCAGGAAGCTGTTTCCCGTCACGCAGGCGTATTGATACCGTACCCTCGTCCATTTCACGCTGGCCTACAACAAGCATGTACGGTATTTTTCGCGTCTGACAGTCGCGGATTTTTGCGTTCATGCGATCATCGCTTAGTTCTGCTGTTACGCGCAAGTCACGAGCCTTAAGTTCTGCGGCGACTTTTTTTGCGTAATCGTTAAATACTTCTGAAACCGGTATAACCGCGACTTGTTCGGGAGCAATCCACACAGGGAAAGCCCCGCCAAAATGCTCGATAAGCACGCCGAAGAAGCGTTCAAGGCTTCCGAAAAGGGCCCGGTGTACCATGTACGGGCGTTTGTGCTGTCCGTCGTTATCGACAAAGGTTAAATCAAAAAGTTCAGGTTCGTTAAAATCGAATTGAATGGTAGACATTTGCCATTCGCGTCCGAGCGCGTCTTTAATTTTTATATCGATCTTGGGACCGTAAAAAGCGCCGCCGCCTTCGTCCATCTCGTAAGCAAGCCCTTCAGCGTCAATCGCTCTTTTTAAACTTTCGAGAGCATCGTCCCATTTTTTCTGCTCGCCGACACTTCCTTCCGGTCTTGTCGCAAGATAAGCTTTAATATCCTTGAATCCGAAAACTTTCCAAATGCTTAAACTGAAACGAAGCACTTCGCGAATTTCGTCTTCCATTTGTTCGGGCGTGCAAATAATGTGCGCGTCATCCTGGGTAAAACCGCGTACGCGAAGGAGTCCGTGTAAAACGCCTGAACGTTCGTACCGGTACACAGTACCAAGCTCCGCCCAGCGCAGAGGAAGGTCGCGGTATGAGCGTCCCTTGTTTTTGTAGATCAATAAATGGAACGGGCAATTCATCGGTTTGATGTAGTAATTTTGCTTGTCAATTTCCATCGGGCTGTACATATTTTCCTTATAAAAACCAAGATGTCCCGACGTTTCCCAAAGCCAGCTCTTTCCGATGTGAGGTGTATAAAGAATTTCGTAACCGTTGCGGTAATGTTCTTTGCGCCAAAAATCTTCGAGCGCGACTCTCATCCTGCCGCCGTTCGGATGCCAGTAGATTAGACCAGCTCCGGCTTCCTCATGAATTGAATATAAATCCATTTCTTTGCCGACCCTGCGGTGATCTCTTTTTTCAACTTCTTCAAGGAAAGCAAGATGGGCTTTTAATTCTTTCGGCGTCTGCCAGGCGGTTCCGTATATGCGCGTAAGCATTTGACGGTTTTCATCGCCGCGCCAGTAAGCGCCCGCGATGCTCTGCAATTTGAAAGCCGCGGAATTGATCTCTCTTGTGTTGGCGACATGAGGGCCCCTGCATAGATCGCTCCACTCGGCGTCACCTGAAGCGTCGCGATTTTCGTATATGGATATAATTTCATTATCCGGTAATTCATGAATAAGTTCTGATTTGAAAGGTTCCATAGCGAATAACATTAAAGCGTCCTGCCGTTTTGCGGTTATCTTTACGAAATCCTGTTTACTGTCGATGATCTTTTTCATCTCAGCTTCGATAACGGGAAGATCGTCGGACGTAATAGGCCGCGGCAGAAGGAAATCATAATAAAAACCGTTATCGATTGCGGGTCCAATAGCTGTTTTTGTTCCGGGAAAAAGCCGCACTACAGCTTGCGCCATAACGTGGCTTACCGAGTGACGGATTATAGCTAATTTCTGGTTAGCTTCTAACTTTTCGTTAGCGTCTAATTGATTTTCAGACATATTTATATAATAGCACAAAATTATCACAATAGTCCACGAATTTCCATTATTTTTTACTGATTATGGAAACAAATAATAATATTTGATATATTTCTGATAATGAATGGTATTGAATTACTGGCGCCCGCCGGTTCACCCGAAGCGCTTGACGCCGCAGTCGGCGAAGGCGCGGACGCTGTTTATCTTGGGTTGAAGGATTTTAACGCAAGGTTGAGAAGCGCAAATTTTACATACGCCCAATTTGAGAGCACGCTGCGTTCCCTGCGCCGTATGGGGAAGAAAGTTTACGTTACTGTAAACACAGTCTTTGAACAGCGCGAAGCGGATAGAATGTACCAGTTCTTAAAATACCTTGAGGATCAGGGGCCGGACGCTCTGATCGCGCAGGACTTCGGCGTTATCGCAATGGTAAGATCCGAATTTCCTTCTCTCAGGCTTCATGCGTCAACTCAGATGAATATCGCGTCCGCAAGAGGAGCGAACGCTCTTTCGCGTTACGGCGTTTCGCGCGTTGTGCTTGCAAGAGAACTTTCTCTTAACGAACTGCGCAGTATTAAAACCGAAACCAATCTTGAACTTGAAGTATTTGTCCACGGAGCGCTTTGTGTCAGTGTTTCTGGCATTTGTCTTTTTTCCAGTTTTCTCGGGGGAAAATCGGCTAACAGGGGGATGTGTACCCAGGCGTGCAGAAGGTTGTATCACCGCGCAGATAAATCAGAGGGAACAGGGTATTATTTCAGCCCGAATGATTTACAGCTTTTGGAACGTGTTCCCGATTTGGCCGGCGCTGGCATTAAAGCGCTAAAAATCGAAGGAAGAATGAAAAGCGCGTCTTACGTGGGAGCGGTTGTTTCCGCGTACAGACTTGTAGCGGACTCCGTCGCAAACGGCGATGAAGATGAAATACAGCGAAGTATCGAACAGGGGCAGGAAATTTTAAAGAACGATTTCGCGAGAGCAAAGACAGAGTATTTATTCGGAGGAATTAGCGCGGAGCTTCACGAAGAACACGAAGAGGAAGACGGAGAAGAGTTTGGAGCGCAGAGCAAAAAAAAGAAAAATAATTTTGACTGGCTGAATCCCGAACAGGAAGGGGGGACGGGGATTAGTCTTGGGACGATTTTAAAAATTAAAGGTTCGGGCGAAGATAGATGCGCTCTAGTTATTCCACCGCGTGGGTTAACCCTTTCTGCAAGGGATTCGGTACGCGTGCATCACAGCGGAGATTCGGGGAGAGTCTCGCAGAAACTTACCTTCGCGCAAAAAGCTAAAACAGGCGCAGGCAGTTCATACTGGATCTCCCTTTCCGAAGGTTCTGCAGGCGATCATGTTTACCTGATACAGACAAAGGAAATGAGAAAACGTTATTCGCCTGTACTCACTCAAGTGTCAGGCGGTAAAGGACCGGGCAGAGAAAAAGCGCCGTTGCCGCAAATTCAACTACCGCGCGGCGAAGCAGGCGGAAAATCCAAAAAAAAAGATATATTTCCTGAAGGTCTTTATGTGTCGGTCTCGCGTCCTGAAGATTTATATGTCGTTCAGTCTTCGCGTCCGAAGAAGGTAATGCTTGAACTTTCACGAAAGAACGCGAAATACTTGTTATCTGACAATAAACCTCCCCTGCCGTTTAAACCTGCTGAGATAATACTAACTTTAGATCCGTTTTTTCCACAGGCGGCAGCTTCAATGTCGCGTATAGCAGGCTATGAAAACGAAGCATTGGCGGATGAAATAGGGAGGTTAATCGAGAAAGGCTATCATCAATATGTAGTAAATAATCCCGGGCATTTTTCACTGTTCAGGGAATTTGACGAAGCAAGATTGATCGCGGGACAGTGGCTTTATATGTTCAATTCATGGTCGCTCTCATTTGTTTCTTCATCATTTTCATCGGGAAACAGAAGCGCGGACGCATTTATTTCTCCGCTGGAAAATAACAGGCAGAATCTGGAAAAAACAATAGGAAGCCAGAAGAAACTGCGTGATTATTTTTTTATTACGGTTTTCGCGTGGCCGCCGTTATTCAACATCAGGGCAGATTTAAGCCGCGCGCTTGGTTTTAACTCGTTTGCAGATAACAAGGATGAAGAATTTCTGCTTTCAACAAGCCCCGAGGGAACAAAAGTATATCCAAGAAAATATTTTTCCATAATCGATAAAATCCCGTTTTTAAAAGAAGCAGGGTTCGGGCGTTTTATAGTCGATCTGTCAGGTCCTGTGTTGAAAAAATCAAACTACAAGGATTTAATGCGCTCTATTAGTGAAAACGACGGATGCGCCATCCGAACCCTGCCCAATTCCAGCCGTTTTAACTGGAAAAACGGCTTCTTCGTCAACAAAGACTAGAATGCCACCGCTTCAAGCTCCTTTCCTGCCATTGCCATCGCAGATTCGTCATTTTCATCGCCGGCATAATCTTCATCGTCAAAGCTGTCAACAGGAGGCTTTGCTTCCTTTCTGAATTCAGGACGAAATTCCACATGTTCCGCAACAATGCTGATCCTTGAGTGAGATTTGCCGTCGACATCATTCCAGCGGCTCTGCTTCAAGCGTCCCACAACGCGCACACCGCGGCCCTTCTTGCCTTTGGCGTAACAGACTTCAGCAAGCTTGGTCCACGTTTCCACATCGAAGAACGACACCTCCTTTTCATAAGTAGAATTGGTATCCTGCTTGTAATAACGGTTCGACGCAATGCACATAGTGCAGATCTGCGTCCCTTTTGACGTAGATCGAAGTAACGGATCTCTGACCAGATTACCTTCGATTAAGATAGAATTGAGGTTGTTCATACACATCCTCCTCGTTAAGTTCCGGCAGCGGTCTGCCGCCGGCCAAGAATTTTTCATAGAAGAAAAAAACTTAGATACTATATATGGCGCGCAGATGCGCGGCGCTTGCCTGAAAATGGAAAAAAATCAAAAATAATAAATAAATTTGCTGTCTGTATATATTATTTAAACTATAAGCGGCTGCTCGTTGACAAAATTGTGTATAACAGCCATATTTTGATAGCACGGTAAAAAATTTCCTTTTAAAAGGAGCGGCGGGTAAAAATGAGAAAAGCCATTATTACACTCTTTACGCTTTTTTCATTTTGCGCGGCGGCAAACCTTGGCGCTCAGAATAATGTCAACGATTATTCGCTGAAGAACCTCTTAACATATCCATACAAGACAAGCCCGATTACAATTCAAAAATTTGTTTTTAAAAACGATCTTCAATACGCATACAATGTTGTTTTTACTTCCATGAACTTAACCGTCAGCGCAAGGCTGAGCATACCCGCGATAAAACAGGATGAAATTAAAGGAATAGTAATTATGCTAAGGGGACATCAGCGCGCGAATAATTACTACACCGGAAAGGGAACAGAAAATCCGGCAAAGGGCTACCTTCAGCGCGGATGGGCGGTTATAGCTCCCGATTTTTTAAGTTACGCTTCTTCGTCACCGGCGCCTTTGCCGTATTCATTGCACCAATTTTATTCCACGATAAACGCGGTAGAAATTTACAAAAGCCTTGAACAACCTGTTTTTATTTATGATGATTCGGTTCCGCAGGCAAACAGAATAATATTTCCCCAGTCATTTAAAAAACGAGTTATGTGGGGTCACAGCAACGGAGGGCAAGTCGCTCTGCACTTTCTGGCGATTATTCAAAAACCTGTCACGACAGTTCTTTGGGCGCCTGTATGCATCCCATATCCCGACAGCGCGGGGCACTTTGGTTACGGCGCGGCGTTTGCAGAACATTTCAAAGAAGAATACACCGCAGAGGATTTTTCGTTCTTAGCTTATCTTGATAAATTCGCGCCCGGTACAGCGATACTTCTGGAACAGGGTGATAAAGATACGGCGGTTCCAAAAGCATGGTGCGACGCGTTATCAAAAGCAATCGAAGAAGAAAACAGCCGCCGCGAAAAAAACGGTATCGGAAAAATTAATCTAAGGTACGAGGTATATACCAACGGTGATCATAATTTAAATCCTTATTGGGGAACGGTTCTGCCGAGAGATGCCGCGTTTTGGAGTAGTAATTAATGGTGTTTTTTACAACATTTTATATATTATTAAGAGGTGACTGACACTACCATTTACTCATAATTATGACAAAACTCGTTCGGAGCCGAATGGGGCTTTTCGCACACACCCATTTTTACCAGTTTTTAAGCATACGCTATCTAACCAAGAAGCTTTTCAATCTTCGAAATCAAATATAACGGTATCGAATATAAATTACCATCAAATTTGTTTTTAATATAACCAAAGTTTTTTAATGAACTCCTAACGGCATATTTGGGTTTGTATTCATTCATGTAAACTTTCAGAGACTGCGACTTGGTGTGTTTTGAAGATTTAACCTCTATTGGTACGACGTCTTTATCGCCTTGTATAATAAAATCAATTTCCGCGGTGCTGCCTTCGCGGCCCCAAAAAAACAACGGGCTGACATTTGCCGCTTTTAATTCCTGGCATACAAATTGTTCGGCAAGCATACCGTTCATGTCATCTACAATGTCGGTACCGGCGGAAAGTATATGCACGGGTTTGACCTCGGCTTGAGCGCCCAAAAGACCAATGTCTATCATGAATAATTTAAAAAAATCATTTTTAAAATACATTTTTAAAGGGAGCTTCGGCGTTTCAACTTTATTGATTTTATACGTTAAACCTGTGTCCTTGAGCCATTGCATTGCATTTTCAAATTCCGCCGCACGCGCGCCGCTTTTTACATTTCTATAAATAAATTTTTTATTTTCTTTTGCAAGATGAAGCGAAATTGAATCCCACAACATTCTGATTTTCGGCTCTGTACGGGAATCGTTTATATGTTTTGAAAAATCGCCTTTGTAAGTGGTAATTAATCCGTTTTGAATTTCGCGCACCTTATCCAAATCACCGGAGTTAATATATTCACCTACCGCAGAAGGCATTCCGCCGACAAAATAATACTGCTTTAACAAAGACTCCAGTAAATCGCAGGCGCCCGACAAAGCTCTCGTGTCGCATTGATTCACGGCATCTGCAAGATTTCCGCGCCCTATTGCTTCTAAAAATTCGCAAAAAGACATCGGATATAAAGTTAATTGATCTGTCTGTCCGACAGGGCGGCGTCCTGTCATTACACCCAGGAAACTTCCTGCGGCGATTATATTGTACTCTCTTCCCTTGTCATTAAATGATTTTAAAGAGTCCATCGCGCGCTGTGATTCTTGAATCTCGTCAAAAAAAAGCAATGTCCGCTCTGGTTTTATATCTTTATTAAGATACAGTTTTAACTGATGGATGATATATGCCGGCGATATGTCTTTATCAAAAATCGCCTTTAACGCGTTGTCTGTTTGAAAATTGAGTTCTATTAAATCATTGTAACTGGAAGATGCGAAATCGCGGACAAGCCATGTTTTACCGACCTGCCGCGCTCCGTAAAGCATTAAAGGCTTACGTCTGGCGGAATTTTGCCATTTTTTTAGATCTTTTATCAGATACCGTTCCATGTTTTTTATTATAACCTTAAATCACACTTTTTGCAACCAATAAATGTATGTAGACTACACTTTTTGGTACCAATTTATGTATTTTTATCACATTTATTGGTTCCAATAAATTGATGTTAACAACACTTTTTGGTACCAATAAATGTATAATAACAGATATCTTGCCGATTTTATACAATTTTCCTATTTTAAATACAAGGAGAAAATAATGAAGAAAATAAATATAATAATGGCAGGAGTTCTAATGACAATAATAACTTACGGATGCGCCAGCTCAGGTACATCCGGCGGGTCCGAACGGGTAAATGAAATTAATAATTTTTTAACAAAAGTTGAAATTGAAGAATATATTACAGTCAACTGGAAAGATTACGGTTACACCGAAAAACCGGTTAAATATATCGCTATAAGTTTTGACGACGGTCCGTGCGATCCTTCTGCATACGGCGGAACAAAAGCGATGCTTGCGGCGCTCAATAAAGCCAGAGTAAGAGCGACTTTCTTTGTGATAGGAAGCAATGTTCACAACAACATATCCGCCGCGCAGGCAATTTTTGATGCAGGTCATGAGCTTGGAAATCATTCCAGCGGTTACAGCAGTCTTGGTTCATCGTCAACAGACGCAATTACTTCCAGCCTTAACGCAACTTCAAAACTAATAAAAGAAATAACCGGAAGCAATCCGCGCTTGTTCCGCGCGCCAAATCTGAACCATGGAGAAAATTTAAGCATGGTTTGCAAAAATCTAGATATGGCTCTTATTGACGGAAGCGCGCATAACGATTGGCCCGGCAGTTCTCCTGCGATTAAAAACAGTGTTATTGCAAATCCCAGAGACGGTGATATTATTATCTTACATGATAATAATACTTCCCAGGGTAATACAATGAAGGATCTGCCGGAAATAATAACGAACCTTAGAGCGAAAGGATTCTGGATAATGACGATAAGCGAACTTGCGATTATCAAAAATAAAACACTCGAAGCCGGGACGCGTTATGGAGCGTTGTAATTGAAAAACCTGTATGGCATCACTCCGTGGGGACGATGGTTCATAGATGTTCTTGACAGTTATCAGATGGGAGAGCGTCTTGAACGCGGACGGCGTTATGCCAACGCAGGAAAAGTGCTTTCTCTTGAGTTTAAAGACGGTAAGGCGATCGCAAAAGTAGAAGGAAATTACAACCCTTTCTATAAAGTGATAATCAGCTTTCCGCCGCTTGCTGAAGCGGAAAAAGTATACAAGTCGATAGAAAAAGATCCGCAGTTATTAGCTCGAATCGCCGCGGGCGAATTGCCGGAATCATTTTTACAAAAACTAAAAAAAGACGGCATTGACCTTATTCCGCGTCAGTGGCGCGAAATGAAAAGATCCTGCACTTGTCCCGACTACGGCGATCCTTGTAAACACATGGCGGCTCTCTATTATATTATCGCGGGAGAAATTGACGCAAACCCTCATGTTCTCTTTCATCTTCGCGGAATGGATTTGGCAGGCCGGTTTGGTAAAGCTGTTGTTCATAAAATTCCGCCGCCGTTTACAATTACATTTTCAAAAGAACAGATGACAGAAAAAACAACTCCAAACGAGCTGTTAGAGTTTGAAGAAATACCGTACTGCGGCGAACTTATAACATCTCTTCTGCCGTCTGAGCCGCCTTTTTGTAAAAGGGATTTTTCGGCGGTTATGGCTGAATTTTACCATCGATGCGCAAGTATCAGAGAATGGGAATCCGCGCTTGATGAAGACGATTCTATTGAATTAACAGAACATGATTTTTCGCGTTCTGTCTGGACTGTCCATTGCCCAAACCTTGTATCCGGCGTAGAACCGTCTCTACTTGCGCAAGATATTAACGGCGCAAAAAAGCGCTATACATTAAATCAGGCTTTTAATTATTTTGTTCAATTTTCATCGGAAGACGGAACCGCATCTTACAGTTTTCTTTTTTATCTTTTTAAATTTTTAAATCTTGCGTGTTCGTCAGGCACATTCATTCCGTTTGTTGTACATAATGATGATGATACTATAAAAATAGTCTGGCGTCCTTTTGAAAATCTTCCGCTTGTTTCAAAGATGTTAAATCTTATTTCACAGCGCGAACATGGTATGCTTTCTTCATCTCATGTATTTAAAATTAATTTATCAAAAAAACAGGTAAACACATCAGGAATGCAAACTGTAAGCGGACGAAGCGTTGTTGATATTTTAAGTTCCGCTTTTTTAAGCGAGTGGGTCAGAAACAGATTTATGCTCATTCGTAACGATTTTTACCGCGATAGTTTTAAAAATCAGGGAAGCAATGAATATAAACAGCTTTTAAATCTATTTTTTATGGGGATGTTTATTGATGTTTCCGCTCCGGCAAAGAGATCTCTTCCTGTTGCAATAGACCGCTGGCTTTCGGTTCTTCACATTGATTTTTCAGCATATCATTATGCGATAAATATCAAGGATTTTTCCGGGCGGGACGGCAATAATGACGCGAATGTAATGAATTTCGCAATTTCTATGGATGTTATTACCGAAGAAGAAACATCAGACCAGGGGTTTGTTACAAAAAAAACACCTTTATCAAAAATAAAAGATTTAGAAATCTTACGAGCGCCGATTGCTCTTTCAAATTACCTTCCTGAAATAAAAGAGCTTTTTTCAAATCAAAAAATCGCATTATCTGAAACACGGCTTGTTTCATTCCTTGACACGGCTTCTTCGCTTCTTTCGCGCCTTGGAATAACAATTAATCTTCCGAAAACGCTCGCAAAAGAATTAAAACCGCGCCTTGTAATAAAAGGGAAAACAGAAGGCGCGTCATTAGTAAGTTATCTGGATTTGGACAGTTTGCAGGAATTTGAATGGCAGATCGCAATCGGCGATGATATTGTGTCAATAAAAGAGTTTGAGAAACTGGTGAAATTAAAACGCGCAATGGTGCGCTTTAGAAACGGTTTTGTCAAAATGCAGGCGGATGAATTAGTCCGTCTTTTAAAGAAAGCAAAAACTTCTGTACCAAACACAAATGATTTCCTTAAAGCGCATTTTACAGGCGACAGCGTTCTTGCATTTGATGAACGTGAAACGATAAACAAAATATTTAAAGAACATAATTATCCCATTCCTGCAACGCTCAATGCCAGTTTACGCCCGTATCAGGTAAGAGGTTACAACTGGATTTGCTCGCTTATGCTTTCAGGCTTCGGCTGTATACTTGCCGATGATATGGGGCTTGGCAAGACAATCCAGTCAATTACGGCGATTTTACGTTTAAAAGAAGATGGATTATTAAACAGAAAAACAGACGGGAAGGGATCTGAAAGATCACACGGCTGTCTTGTTGTTGCTCCGGCGGCGCTTTTAAATAATTGGGAAAAAGAGTTCAGCCGTTTCGCACCATCATTAATTGTTACGCGCTATCACGGATACGGGCGGCGGTTTGACAAAAAGAGCGACGTATTCCTTACGACCTATCAAACAACAGTACGAGACGCTGAGAAATTAAAAAAAATGACGTTTTCTCTGCTTCTGGTAGACGAAGCGCATCTTATGAAAAATACGCAAACGCGCATTTCGCGAACAGTAAAAAATCTTCGCTCTGTCTACCGTTTGGCTCTTTCGGGAACGCCTGTGGAAAACCGCCTTGAAGACTTGCGTTCGCTTTTTGATTTTATTTTACCCGGTTATCTGGGAGACGTAAAAACTTTTAAAGATCAATATCGTTATCCCATCGAAGTTGATCGAAGCAGAGAGAAAGCTGAAGCATTGCAAAAGATCACCTCACCCTTTCTTTTACGGCGGCTTAAAACAGATAAAAATATTATTAAAGATTTGCCGGAAAAAATCGTAACAAACGAATACGCGGTTCTGGAAAAAGAACAAGCTGTGTTGTATAAATCTGTTGTCGCTGAATCGATGAATAAATCTAAAGAAATAGAACCAAAAGAACGCTCATCATTAATATTTTATCTGCTCACTTCGCTTAAACAAATTTGCAATCATCCCCGCGTTTATGACAAAGAAAGCCCAGCAACTGCTGAACTTTCAGGCAAAGCACAGTTACTTGTAACGCTCCTTCAGGAGATATTGGCAAACAAAGAAAAAACTCTGGTTTTTAGCCAGTATGTAGAAACTCTCGACTGTCTTGATAAAATAATTAAAAAAGAATTGGGAGAAGCGGCATTAATCTACCACGGCGGTTTAAGCCAGGAAAAGAGAACAGAAACAATTAACAAGTTTCAAAATGATCCAGGTGCTCGAATACTACTTATCAGTTTAAAAGCAGGCGGCCTTGGATTAAATCTTACCGCCGCAAGCAGAGTAATTCATTATGATTTATGGTACAACCCCGCTGTAGAAAATCAGGCAACAGACCGCGCTTTCCGTATCGGACAAAAACGCGCCGTCTTTGTCCATCGTTTCATTACAAAAAACAGTTTTGAAGAAAAAATCGACGCCATGATTTCCGCTAAACAGGAACTTGCCGACATGACCGTCAAATCCGGCGAGTCATGGCTTGCAAAAATGAGCCATGAAGAATTGAAGAGTATTTTTGAAAGATAGTTAATTATTTACTATACCTATTGACGATCTAATTACCAGGACAATATTATATTTTAATCGAATGGTGTTCCATAAATATATATTTTTTCCTTTGTATTTTTTTCTGTATCAGCATAATATTACTCAAGAAATTTATTTTTAATGTCTATTATTTCTTGTAAATAAAAATTATTTAATCCATTTTCCTTACAAGCGAATATATGTGTACTTTCTTTTTTAAGGTCACAATTAATTTTACTATACAGTTCAGAACCCATCATATAATCAAGGGTTTTTATATTAACTTTATCAAATGAACACGATTTAATAAATGAAAATGTTTCATTTATTGTCTCTATAGTCTCCATCGGTGCGCCGATTATAAAGTTACCTACAGTAAATAATCCGATTATAGCAAAAATGATATTTATATTTATACAATTATTATTAATATTAAACATATTTTACTATTTATTTCGTATGAATTTGAGTTAATTCGCTATTTTCCCCAATTTTTTACTGGTTCAAACATATAATTGAATTAAAAATTTTTTATACTAAGCGTTCTTATTTAAATATTATTAATAATTTCTTGTACTTAAAATACCGCCTAAAAAAAACCTCCCTTTATACCAAACTCCTGTATGGGAGGGAAAAAATTCTGAGGAGGAATGAATTATGTTAAAAAAACTGATTGTGGTCACGGCCGTATTAGCGCTGATCACAGGGACCGCGTTCGCTCAGGTGACCATCGGCGGCCAGCTGCAGCAGGGCATGACCCTGATCGAGGGCAATAACGTTAAAGAGAGCGGCGTAACTTCAGGTTCGTCTTATATGGGCTCCTTCAACCACGAAGCGAAGTTCAGCTTCCTGTTCGGCGACGGGAAGGCGGGCGGAAGGCTCGTATGGACGCTGAACAGCCAGGCGATGTGGGGCTGGCTGCAGTGGAGGCCGAACCAGTACTTCAGAGTGAAGGTCGGAAGCGACGGCGACGGCGAGTGGGGCTTCCCGCAGATAGCGGGCTGGGGCTTCACCGGCGAGGCGAAGAACTCCGTAGCCGCGGTCAACGACTGGGGCGGCGGAATGTACATGAGCTACAGGAACATCGGCTTGAACTACGGCGGCTTCGACGGGGCGGGTGCGTACCACCTCGGGCTTTCGGCGTGGCCTGTTGACATGCTGCAGCTCAACCTGCTTTTCCGCGACATAGACAAGAGCATGCCCCTCCCCGAGAGGCTGGCTAAGCTTCAGTTCATCGTAATCGGCACTATAGAAGAAGTCGGGACCATCAGGTTCGCGGCTGTCGGCGAGGGCGGCTTAATGAAAGACGCGGCGGACGGGGATGACTTAGGAAACCTCTTCCTCGCGTTCCACTCGGCGTCCATCGTGCAGGGCCTCGGCTTCGAAGTCGGGCTCAGGTGGGACCCGCCGCGCAAGGGCGACATAAAGAACAAGAACGAAGACAAAACCTTCGACAACTTCAACATCGGCTTCGGCTTGAACCTCACAAAGACCGACCCCTTCAACCTTAAGATCCGCGGAAACGTCGGCTTCGCCGGAAAGAACGCAGGAGAAACCAGAAACGCGACTTTCGGCTTCCACGTGCTGCCGAGCTACAAGCTCCCGAAGCTTACGATATTCTTCCACGCCGGCGTCGGCATGGAGTTCGTGAAAGACCCCAAACCGAATCAGGACAAAGTCAACTACGAGTTCTTCCTGAACCCGTACATCTGGGTCCCGATGGGCGGAATGAGGATGTGGGTAGGCTTCCAGTTCCTGGACGACCACCGCGCGCGCCAAGACGACAAGTTCCAGTTCAAATGGAGAATACCGTTCGGCTTCAACTTCTATTTCTAAGAAACAGGGAAACAACTCTCCCTGTGCGGGAGATAAAAAACTTAAGAGGAGAATAAATTATGTTTAAAAAGAATTTATGGATCGTCGGGCTTGTCGGCATTCTGACCGCGCTGACGATGGCGTTCATAGGCTGCGTCGATCCTTACGTCGATGCCGGCGGCGCAGATGATATAGAGCAGACATTGTTTACATTGTCGGATGTTATTAAAGACATTCCCGACGGCGATTATTCGTCTAACGATTTGTTTAACGCTGTATTCAACGGTACCCCGCTGTCAAAATGCGGCAACCCGAAATACGAAATTAAAACCGTAGACGGGAAAAAAGTTTTTGTCACAAGCAACATGACCGCAACATGGGGCGAAGGCTTCGACCTTTACAGCGACAATAACGATTCCACTTTCGGACTTGCATTCAGATCTGGCGATACAATCAGAGTAAAAGGCACAGCGGACGCCGACAAGAAATTCGTACTGGCGATTTCCAACCAGGCGCAGATTTCAAGCTGGAACGCGATGGACGACGGCGCAGGCGTGTTCGATAAAACATTCACGATCAGTTCGGCAGAAGCCGGGACAATCAGCAGCAACGGCCTTGCGAACGGTAAAAACGTAATCAGGTTCCATTTTATTGACGGCGGCGCGGGCAGGCAGGGCACAATTACCATTGAAGAAATTGTAGTTGTCGGCAGAAGAGCCCCTGACTTCCTCGGCGAAGGCGGTTCAGGCGGCGGGCTTGGCGGTTATGTAAAACCATCAGGCGGAACTGACTCTAGCGGACAGACATATTTCTATGTAAATGCGAATAAACCTGAAGCCGTAGTATTCAAAGCTGACGGTAATAGCTTTATTAAAAGCGTCGGAGAACCTCCGGTACTTAAAGAAGAAGAACTTGCGACAGTAGCAATTGAATTCCCAATATCAAACGTTACAGGAAGCACAAACCAGCGCCCGACAATGGGCTTTAAACTTAGCGCGGCTGAAGTTGACGCGATTTTAAGCGGTTCTACAGTTGATATAGAATTAATAGCCTCCGATGATTCAACCACCGCGACATATCGTTTTGCTATGGGTTCATTAAACGGCGAACCGGGCGGAGCATGGAACAGCACATACGTTTGGGGTCCACACAATGTTGCAAACACTCTTACAACTTACAATGGCAGTTTTTCATGGGAAGGAGATAAGAAAGACAAAGGAAGGGTTGAATATTTAATTGTTCAGAAAATTGGCGGTGTTGATGTCGCTAGCGTACTTACAATCAAATCGATTAAATTGACGGTATTACTTCCTTTAGTTATTTCCAATTTTAGTATTGATATAGACGCTCCTGTTGCCGGGCATAAACCTACAACAGAAATCAATCACGCTCAATTAGCCGGAAAAATTACATGGTCTCCCACTCCTGTCTCTGAAATAACGCTTGACGGCGGCAAGAAATTACCCGGCCCAAGATTTGAAAAGAATACAACTTATACTGCGACAGTTGCGTTAGAACCAAAAGCCGGTTTCAGTCTTGACGGCTGGCCAAATGGAACGCCGTTTATTATTACCACTTCAAACAATAATAATACAACTGCAAACGCGAATAAAACTTACAGTGTAATAACAAAAAGGCTAACAGGAATCGCTTTTGATGTAACAGGAGCCACTTACGAACTAACGCATCTTGACGGTGTTTTTGACTCGGATCTCAATGATACATATGCAAAAGACGCAAACTATGTTAAAACAGTTTACTCATTAACGAGCGCTACAAGCGGCGCTGGTTATGCAGGTGCGGGTGCAACGCCAACTTTCCTTGAAGGCGGTATAAACGTAGTACGCGATAGCACAACTCAAGGTTGGCAAGGTCTTGATACAATCGATCTTACAGCAACGGCGCTAGGAATTACTCCCGTGACACGAAAATACAAAGTGACTGTATACGGTTACTTAATTGGAACGGCAGCTAACGCGTCAATGTCATTAGACGGTCATGATGGAGTGAGCACTCCTATTTCCACATATCCTGGAGCATTTGCAACAGTAACTGGAATAAGCGGAGCTAACCAATCGTTTAAACTCTCCGGAGAATTACCGGCAACGTGGTTCACAGGTGTTGGAGACGGCACAAACACAGGCGACAAAGCTCCTCAGAAAAAAGTTCGTATCAACAGCCCAGGTTCAGACACCGGCGGAATTTCTACCTTCCGCGTAACGCTCATCGAAATTGAAGACATAGGCGCTAGATAACAGCGACCAACTTCTTAGCGTCCGCGCATCAGCGCGAACGCTAAGGAAAGAGAGAAGCCGCCTCAGAAATGGGGCGGCTTTTTTTTGTTTGGCGTTTTGCGGATTTGTAGTAATTATAATGGCGCGCCGCTCACGCTGAAGCGTTCGCACATTATTCGCCTCATTGACCTTAATTGGGCGCCACGCCTCGCTGATCGCTGTCAACAACGCGCTGCGCACGCCCAGTTGGGCGGGTGACTGAAACCAATTGTTTGGTGTTTAGGGGATTTGAAAATTTTAATGGCGCGCCGCTCACGCTCAGGTACGTTCCCTGCTTTCCCTGACGGCGGCTACAATATCGTCCATAGAAACGTTTGCTCTTATGCCTTTAATACCATCCAGAGGGGATTTCGCTTTCTTCCCGCTGGCGGTTATAGAAACTACTTTAAACCTGCTTCCGTCTTTTCTGGATATTATCACTTCTTCTTTCAAAGCGGTGTTCAGTACAGTGGCAAAATTCTGCCTCGCTTCTGAATAATTATAAATTTTCATTATCATTTACCTCTTCTCTCGGAATCGCCGAGCAATGCGATATTTAGTTCCGCGCTGGTTTTTATCATCTGCTCGTCAAATGTCAGAAGAGGCAGTTTCAGCCTCAGCGCTGTTTCCAAATAATACGCATCGTACGCGGATATTTTATATTCGCATGAAATTTTTAACGCTTTTTCTATATCTACTTTTACGCTTCTTATCGGTATAGACGCAAAAACCTTATACGCTTCCAGTATTTCTTCTTTTAATATTTTTTTTCTTTTTAATAAATTGACAAGAGCGTTGCCAATCTCAAATGAAATAACCTCGGGAGATATAATTACTGTATTCACTGTCATTTTTACGACTTTGGCGCTGCTAGGATCACCGAGAATTATCGCCATAATCGCGCTTGCGTCCAGCAGCACATCCATAAGTACAATGTACTCCTGCACGTGTGTTTTGTCAAGGATTTTTTATAGGGGTTTTGTAATAATTTCAGGTGTGCCGCTCACGCTGAAGCGTTCGCGCATTATTCGTCTCATTGGCTTGATCCGGCGGCACAAATAACACACACCCCGAATTTAAATGTTTAGTTTATGATAAATTTTGAACAACAAACGTATCTTTGGAACAGATCAAAAGTTTCTTTTCTCCTTCAAACATAAATTTATTCTCATTTACAAAAATAGAGAATTTCAATCAATTATTATTACAGAAATAGTTGTTATCATATTGTTTTGGTAATTAATTTAATGTAATTTTCTTCTAATGAGTATTGTAAATTATTCAAATAATAATTATTTAATTTTATATACAATTCTATGTTATATTTACGTCAGGAGGAAAAATGAACACACTGAAGCAAATGATAGAAGATTATTTAATGTATTGCGAAGGTCAAAAAAACCTGAGCGCAAAATCGATTAAAGCATATGCGATTGATCTTGAGCAATTTAAAAGGCATATTACAAGCAATGGTATTCCTATTAAAACGGATATATCAACTTATATAATGTATCTGCATAAAACATATAAGCCAAGAACGGTGAAAAGAAAAATAGCGAGCATTCGCGCTTTCTTTAATTATCTTGAGTTTGAGGAATTTATTACAGAAAATCCAATGAAAAAAATTAAAACTAAATTCCAAGAACCGCAAATGCTGCCCAGAACAATATCGCTTACAATTATTGAAAATATTTTAGCTGTTGCCTATCAAGAATTGAAACAGGCAAAAACCGCTTACGCGATTAATTCCGCCTTGCGAAACACCGCAATGATTGAATTAATGTTTGCAACCGGCTTACGGGTATCAGAATTATGCTCATTGAATATTGAACATATTGATTTGTATAACGGTAATATCCGTATTATGGGAAAGGGAAAAAGGGAACGCATATTACAGGTTGGAAATCAGGAAGTCATATCGATTCTTAAACGGTATTCCGAAGAAAACGCCGTAAATAACGAAACAGGATTTTTCTTTATTAATAGGCTTTCAACTAGAATCTCGGAACAATCTGTCCGATTTTTAATTAAAAGGCTTTGTTTTAAAGCCAAAATTGGTCAAATGATAACGCCGCATATGTTCAGGCACTCTTTTGCTACGCTTTTACTTGAGGAAGATGTGGATATTCGCTATATACAGCGTATGCTGGGGCACAGTTCTATCGTAACCACGCAGATTTATACGCAGGTTTCAATGGAGAAACAGCGGCAGATTTTGACAGTAAAACATCCAAGAAATAGAATTTCTATAAGAATTTAAGCGTTTTATTGACAGTATTGAGGAAATTATGGTATTATTAATAAAATAAATACAGGATAACTATTTATTATCAAGTTGTTAAATTTATTAAAAGAATGAGAGCTTATGGCTATTGAAAATCAGTTTGTTAACAGGAATTTTGAAATTAATAATATCATTGATGATATTACATTTT
>Ga0209755_10002478_pt1 | contig 25304 bp, 19 predicted proteins | sample TergutCo191P1_FD_187301 | JGI IMG/M metagenome (GOLD analysis project Ga0209755, IMG submission 187301) | Cornitermes sp. P1 segment gut microbial communities from Petit-Saut dam, French Guiana - Co191P1 (SPAdes) (version 2) | ecosystem: Host-associated > Arthropoda: Insects > Digestive system...
TAACCCGCCTTGTTGCCAACCTGCCATGCGCGATTCTCTGCGTGGGCGGATTCGGAATCGCGGAGTCCCTAACGTCGAACGTCACGGTATAGACGTTCTCGATCCATCTGGCGTAAAGGTAGAAGGGGTTCGCGCCTGGGTATACGTCCGGTTCCGTAATCCTGTCCCTTGCGAAATCCCATTGCGCGTTAAATCCCCTGTCAACAAACCAGCCGCCAAAGGAATACCCGGGTTTTATCATGGGGCCGGGATCCTGTATCACGCCGTAAGCCACGGGGATCGTAAAGTGGGTGCGCAGTTCCATTCCGGAAAGGAGCGTTCCGCCGTTTGGCTCGAAGATCACGGTACGGGTTTGGTAACCGGACCACCTTGCGTAAAGTGTAAAGTCGTTGGTAACCCTATCGGTAAAGGACCACAGACTGCCCCAGTTTCCGTCGGACGTGCCATCCTCCGTATGCCAGCCGGCGAAACTTTGGCCCACCCCCGTTGTCGGCTTTTCGGGTTTGACCACAACGCCGCCGTGGGCTATCAACTGATCGGGTATAACGGTGGAGGAGGAGGTCGTATTGAAGCTTACCCTGTAGTAGCGAACGTCCCACATGGCCGTGAGAGTGACAAAGCCGTCACGGTTCACATCGTCATTCTCGGTTACCGGGCGCAGTGCCAAGTCCCACGGCTCCCCGTTCTCGTCGAACCATCCCACAAAGCCGTGGCCTGGTTTTTCCACCGACGGCAGTCTTCCTATTACGCTACCCCAGCTTATATCCAGGTTTTCCAGGGGCGGTGTGCCGCCGTCCATGTCGAATGCCACGGTGCCGAAAGCCGGCCCGCTTCCGTTGCCTCCGCCGGAGGAGGGCGCGGCCTCCCAGTCGGCGAAGAGGATCATGTTGGAGCTAACGGTGTTCCTGCCAAAGTCCCATTCCGTGGTCAGATTCCAGTCCGTAAACCATCCGGTCAGAACCATGCCGGGGTTCGCGACCATCGGCATATCGACCCTCATTCCGTGTGGGACTTGCTGTATGTTTGGCTGAGGCGATGCGGTCGCACTTCTAAGGGCGAACGATACGATGTAGATATTCTGAACCCATCTGGCGTAAAGGTAGAAGGGATTTTCGCCGGGGCTTGTCTCCGGTTCCGTCACCCTGTCCGTCGCGAAGTTCCATCGGCGGTTGAAGCCCATATCCTCGAACCAGCCGCCAAAGGAATGGCCCGGTCTGACGAGTGGGCCGGGATCCTGCACGTAGCCATAATCCACGCTTATCGTGAATTCGTTGCGCGCAAGCGCCGAGCGATCGGGGCGCGCGCCGCCGTTCGGCACGAAGATAACGGTGCGGGTTCTGTATTCCCATCTTGCGTAAAGGGTCGTGGGGCCGATAACAACGTCCCTTGCGAAATCCCATTGTCTGCCCCAGTCCCCGCCGATGCCGTCCCTGTCCCACCAGCCGGCAAAACCGCGGCCGTCTTCGGGCGCTTCCGGCTTGAGCGGTTCCACGACCTTGCCGACAAAGCCCACCGACTGGTTGGGTATGACGGTTAGGGAGGGGGTGGTGACGAAGCGCACGGTATGCGATGCGGGAGTCCATCTGGCGGTCAGGCTGATAAAGCCGTCGCCGTTCATGTCGTCTTCCTTGGTTACCGGCCTTGTCTCGGTATCCCACGGCTCCCCGTTCTCGTCGAACCAGCCGACGAAGCCGTCGGTTCCCCTTTCCATTGGCCTAAGCCTTCCAACCACATGGCCCCACTCTATGTCCAGATTCTGCGGATTCGGGTTTCCGCCTACTGTGTCGAATCGTACCACACCGAAGTTTGCCCCGCTGCCACTGCTTCCGCCGCCGTCGCCGCCCCCGGGGGGTGTCGCGGATTCCCACATGGCGAACAGGGTCATGCTGGAAACAACAGTATCCCTGTCAAAATTCCATTCTACGGTGCGTTCCCAGTCCGTGAACCAGCCTCTTAAAACCATGCCCGGGTTCGTCACCACCGGCCTTGCAACCCTTTCGCCATGCGGAACCTCTTGTATGGCAGGCTGCGAGGCCACTGCGCTTCTTACGGCGAACGTCACTATATAGACTTTCTGGATCCACTCGGCGTAAATGACCAAAGGATTTTCGCCTGGAACCACGTCAGGCTCCGTTACCCTGTCTGTGGCGAAGTCCCATGGTATGCCGGCGCCAGTGAACCAGCCGCCAAAGGAATACCCTTCCCTAACGATGGGGCCGGGATCCTGCACCGCGCCGAAACTTACCGGCACTGTGAAATGTGTGCGCGTCAGTGCCGATCCGTCGGGGCGCGTTCCGCCGTTTGGCTGAAGGACGACTGTGCGGGTTTGGTATTCCCATCTGGCGTAAAGGGTAACGGGACTGTTGACGGTATCCCTTGCAAAATCCCACAGTCTGCCCCCTGCGCCGTCACTGTCCCACCATCCAGCAAAACCCCGACCGTCTCCCAAGGCGGCGGGGTTGACTGGCGGCACGACCCGACCGCCAGTGCCTATAAACTGGCTTGGTATATTCGCGGGGGAGGGAGTGGTAACGAAATTCACGGCATGGGAGATGGAATTCCACCTGGCTTTTAGGGTGATAAAGCCATCCCCGTCCACGTCGTCTTCCGGTCTTACCTGTCGGGTTTCGATATCCCACAGATGGTCATTTTCGTCGAACCAACCCATAAAGCCATAGGTTCCTCTTTCCATGGGCCGCAGCCTGCCGACCGTGCTTTCCCAAGTTACGTGCAGGGCCCTTGGGCTTGGAGTTCCGCCGTCCGCGTCAAAAACCACAGCAGCAAAATTTGCGCCGCCGCCTCCGGTCGCGCCGTTTCCGTCATCAGGTTTGAGGGCATCGGATTTCGGGTCGTTGGCCCACCATCTTTCCACAATTGGATTGTGGCAGGCCGCAAAAAAAGTGCCAGCAATTGCCAGCAGTCCAACAACAAATTTGATAGTTCGATTTTTCATGTAAATGCCTCCTGTTTTACCTTCGTACCTTAGTGATCACTTTTTCAAAGCTATTAAAAAATAATCAAAATATGGAGGGAGTCAAGCAAACAAAACGAAAATGGCGGCCGTTTATCGTATTCTACCTGGCTACGTTGCAAATGTAATTGTTGGATCTTGCCTTTGTATGATGTTGCCTGTGCGACCTACTCTGACAAGGCGCAGGATTGAAAAATGCTTTAGTCCGCCTGTCACCTGTGCTTCGTCATATGGACAATGGCGTGCTGGTCAGGATTTTGGCGCTGGTTCTAAACGGCGGGGTAAAAGCACAGTACGACAACAGGATAATATCCGAATATATCGCCATCCTGTCAAGAAAGGAATTCTGCTTTTACCCCGAAATAATACGCAACCTGATCGGCTACTTCAGGAGCGATGGGGAATACCTAAACTCCGACATTGAGCACACCCAAAATGAGGGCGTTCCTCAACGCGATGCGGGCAATGCGACTGGCGGCTGCACCCCCGATTCCGTGAGGCACGCTACGTGTAGGTCGCTTGCGACCGATGTGCCCTACATATGAACAGTACCGAACGCCGAGGTGCCCGCTTCCTACGACGAGATGCCGAAAGGGAAGCAAAGAGACGGTCAATGCTTTCCCATCATGACGACTTCGGATGTGTTGCGGATTTTGACAATCTTTATCTAGCGTTTCGTGATTGCATGAGGGGTGTCTCATGGAAGGAATCCGTGCAACGGTATTATTCCAATGCCCTTCGCAATATCATGGAGATTCATCGAAAGCTTCTTGACGGGGAAATCCTCCACGGCGGCTTTGTCGAATTCACGATTCGGGAATGCGGAAAAACCAGAAACATAAAAAGCATTCATATCTCGGAGCGCATCCTTCAAAAGTGTCTTTCTTGTTGTCCCGCTCTCTTATTCATGAGAGCAAAGCATATTTGGAGGTATGTCTCAATAGGATTACGTCATTTTGTGATCTCCTGAAAATAACCCTTGACGAAAAAAAGACGCGAATAACCAGACTGTCGCAGGGAGTCGTGTTTTTGAATGGAAAATATGCCCTGCTTCCGTCCGGCAAGGTCTTGCGGAGACCCCTGAAGGATTCGACCAAGCGCATGAGGACGAAATTAGTAAAATTCAGAAAATTTATCGCCGTCCGTAAAAGCGGATTTGAGTATATCCTATCGAGCATGGCGCGGCAACTACATGAGGCGGTTTGACGCGTATAATCGTATCCGTCACATGGACAGGCTTTATAATGATTTGTTTCTAAATACGGACAGGGAGGCTTGAGATAACGGTTTATTTGGCCCAAAAAGATGGGGAGGTCGTTTCCATATCGGACCTGCCCGCGCTTGGCGAGCTTTACGGTATATCGAAACCAGATAGAACGGTTTCCGTTGGCGAATGGGAGGCCGCGGGCGGTACGGCGCACGTGGATTCCAACGGGGAAATCGTCCTTGGGGAGCCGAAGGGCGTCACCGACCAAAGGGAGCAATTGGTCGTCTTGACCACCGAGGAGGCCGCGTTGCGGAGGGAGCTTGACCTTACGGACTGGAAGGTCATTCGGGCGTCGGAACGGGGTGAGATACTGGCCGACATCGACATCTCTCTCCACAAGAGGCGCGAATGGTGCCGGATCCGCATAAGCGAAATCAGGGTGCTGCTTGGGACGTTAACTACTCTATGATCTTAACATCATCCCGGCATGACTCCTGGTAATTTCTTTTGGGTTCTTGAAAGCCCTATGGGGCCGCCCGAAAATATCACTTCTCGGACAGCCCCATCAGCCCTCAGCGAATCACCAAGTCGTCTCGATGACAGCTTTAGGAATACCAGTCCTCCAGATACTGAACCTATCGCCCGTAACGACATTCCATCTGTTGGCCTCGGCCATGGTTGCAAACGGAATAACCACACTGGTTGCAACCATGATGGTGTGTATGAAGAGAGGTTTCCCTTCTCTATCAGTGGCAATAATATTACCATCACCATGGAAGGATTTCCGATGACAGGAACAGTTGTTTTGTCAGGCAACAATCTAACCATTACCTTCACATTTATGGGTGAGACGGACATCATCAGATTGCAAAGGCAATAGCACACCGTGGATGGCCGTTTTTTTGAGTAGGCGACGGTGTCAAAACGGCTTTTTACCAACGAGGTATAGGAGGTGGGGGCATAGGTATAGGCATGGGATCGGGCATTGCCTGAAACTGTTCCCTCACCCTTTGTATGTTTGCCAGTTCCCGGCGGATTGTCCTTCCATAGTCAAGCTCGCCTATTTCTATCCGGTAGGCCGAATCCACCCAAAACTGCACCCTGGGCAGCTCGATAAAGCGGAAACGTCTGTCCCGTGCCAACGCCGCCCACCTCTGCGCCGCCTCCCAGTAGTACATCGCGACACGAAAAGTGTTTTCGGCAATTTCAAGGCTTTCCAGGTTTTGGTTGCGCCAGGGGGCGTTGAAGAAGAACGCCCGCCGCTTGTTCCACATGTTTCCCAGAAAAAGGTACTGCTCTACCATTTTGACGTTCAGGTGCATCATAAACAAATAGCGGTATTTTTCCCACTGAATTTCGGTCTCGATTAAGGCCAAGGCGTGCAGGGGATTGGCGAAGTCGGCGGCCAGTGCCCTTTCCAGCCAGAAAATGTTTTCGATAAAGTTGTCTGGGTCGCGGGTCAGATGCATGTGGAACAGCCGGTAAAACTGCTCCTTGAAAGTGACCGTATAGGCACTGGCTGGAACTGTCGCCGAAAAAAGTATGAGGCAGAAAACGGCTGTTCTGAAATGTCTTTTATGCATCCCCCTTCGCTCCTCCTTTAACTATCGGCATTTGCGAGATGGCCCTCCATACATCCTGGGCGACTTTTTTGGGGGCCTGCGATGCGTCGATGATTTCCACGGTCGCTCCTGTACTCGCCCCTGCGGTAGCCTGGTACTCATCCAGCAGGGCTTTGTAACGATCCCGCACCTTTCGCTGGAATTCAAGGTTTTCGAAAATGTCAAGCGATGCGCGGCCCTTCATCCGTTCCTGCGCGGCCAGGGGGTCCAAATCGAAGAAAAGGAGCAGGCTGGGAGCGGGAAAGCCGGAGTTTAGCATACGGGGAAGCTTCTCGCCGCACTCTATGCCCTGATATGCCAGCGAGGAAAGGATGTAGCGATCACAGACTACAAGCTCGCCACGCTGGCAGCGTTCGTGGATGCCATTTGGGGCGAAAAGGTGCTCGTTTCTGTCGGCGGCGAAAAGCCTGGCCAGGGTGGCAGGTTGCATGGCGGGGCTGTTCTTTAAGGCAAGGCGAATCAAACGTCCGATGGCCCCGTCGGTCGGTTCTACAGTGGGGAAGAACAAGGGGCTTTGCCCTTCGCTCCCTGCGAATTTCCTGCCAAGAAGCTCGATCTGTGTACTGGTTCCGCTGCCGTCGCCCCCCTCAAAGACGACAAAGTTGTCGAGTATTTCGGTAAACACGGCAATAGGCTAGCGCGATTTCCCGAAAAATTCAATGCCGCAGCATTTGACATAATTACGCGGATAGTGTATATTATTCATATTAGTTAAACGTCTGTATTTTCCTGAAACAAAACCCGTATGGGTGTGTTATAATGGTAGGGTCTGGCTTGGCTAGTATGGAATAGCAGCCTGGGTGCTTTTACGGGGAGAACAGGTGATGAAAAAACGATTTCCCTTTCGGCAATGTCTCCAGATCCTCATCTTAGCGGTCTTTTTCGGGCTGGGTGCCGCGATCCTGTTGCCGCTGTGGCAGGCGGTCAGTGCCGGGATGGCGGTCGTTCGGGATGACCTGATCGTAAGGCTGGAAAAGGAACTTGACAGGGAAATCAGATACACCTCGATAAGCCCCTCGATATTTGGTGCTTTCGACATACGCAATGTCAGCGTGACGGGGAATGGCGAGGCCCCCATTCTTACCGTGTCCCGTTTCCGGGTTGCCTACTCTTTTCCAGATCTTCTGTTTAGAAGGACGTTGAACATCCGTTCCGTGATTCTTGATGCCCCAGTCATCGACTTGAACATGGCACGGGACGATGACATTCTAAGCCTGCTGGATTCCCTTCTAAGCGCAGACTGGTTAAATGGCGATTCACGGGCCATTGATGTGGTGTTTCCAGGCGAGCTTACCGTGCAGGTACGCGGCGGTACTTTCATAGTCAGTGGCGGGGACGATAGGCTGCAAATAGACACCTTTAACCTTAATTCCGGGATTAACGGTTCATTGCTAAGTCTGGACGGCAGGTGGAATGTAAGTGTCATGGCGACGCCGCCAATCGGTGAGCCAATTGGTCTGCAACTTGAGATGCGGGTGAGCGGTTCAGGCTGTGTCGATTCAAGGGAAGGTGATGGGTTTTTCACCATACCTTACATCACGGGCGATGTGCTAAGTATAAGCCCCGTGATCTTCTCCATTGCCTTGCGAGATGGCTTGTTGGGCATGAGAAAAGTGCCCGACAGGTTCCCCTTTGACATGTCCGTGGAATACAGTTTTACCGATGGCAGTATGGGTGCCAATATAGATGCCTGGAATTTCAGGCTCGGCGATTTACTCTCGCTGTCTGGGGGGCTTGGATCCTTTCGCCAGCTTTTGGACGTTGAGCTTTCCGGTAGGGCCTCGTTGCAGCGGGGGCAGGATGGCGGCCTTGCTTATGTGGTGAATTTGGCTGGCTCATCAGCCGATGGTTCCCCTCGTGGTATGGGAGACTCTTTATTCGAAATAAACGCTTCGGGTGACGAAAACGGGGTCGAGGTGCGAACCCTTCGCCTTTCCCTTCCTGAAACGGACGATCCTGCGGCGAGTTTTTTCGGCAGTATCGCCTTTGCGGGAAGCGCCTCTTTCGATTCATTTGCCATAAACGGTGCTCTTTCGCTTGATGGTTTCAGCGTGGCGCGGATGAGGGATCTGAACACGGAAATTGCCATAAAGACCAAGGGTTACGAGATAAGTCTTACGACCGAGGCTTTACGGGTTGGGGGCACGGGTACCGCCACCTTGGGTGCGACTTTGCGCCAGGGCGGGGCCTTCGAGGCTTTCGTGTTGTGGCCCACGAACGGTAGGGCTGGATCGGTCCTGCTGCATGGTTCCATGAGCCCCGATCCAAGGCGAATCGATGCAACTGTACGGGTGGATTCTTTCCCGGTACGGGACATAGCCGAAATGGTCATGCCCAGGGGTTCCTACTTGCCAATGCCGGTCAACGCCTTTCTTGGAAGCGATACGGTCGTCAGTACAGAGGTTTTTCTGTCCACGGATTTTACCCGACTTTGGTACAACGCTCCTGCCATTGTTTTTTCTGGCGGGACCTTGGGTGGAACCATCTCACTGTCCGGAACGGAAAGCCGCATTGAGTTTGGCGAAAGCAACCTGGTTTGGGGGGATGAAAGCCTGTTATTCTCTGGAAACGCCGAATTCGACGCTTCAGAGGCTGAAACTCAAAGGAACGTAAATTTTTACCTTAATGCTGGCTATAGAGGCCTGGGATATTTTGTCGAGGGTACCTTTAACGGGAACTCCATACTTATACGCGGATCCAATGGCCTTGACATAAACCTGGCTCACCAGGGTGATGGCGAATACTCTGGCCATATCTATGCGGACAACTTCCCTATACCTTTCCTTGGGCATCCAGCCCTGCTCTCCGTGAACGCTCATCTGGATTTCGATGTGTCGGGCCTGTGGTCGGTGGGCTTGGAACGCCTGGAGGTTTCCAATATGGTGGGTCCCGCTGGACTGACGCGGGTGTTGGCTTCTGGCCACGTAAATGAACACGGCGCGGTTTTCCCGGTGCTTTTTTACGAGGACGCGGTGGGTCCGCTTTCCGGCAGTGCGGACTTTCACTGGTTTGAGGATCGTTCTGGTGTTGCGGGAAGGTTCCTGATAGACCACGGAGCTGAGGCCTACCGGGCTGAAGGAACCTTTGCGGATGGAGTCCTGGACCTTGTTCTTTCCGGTTCGAACATGCGACTGTATCGTTTCTCCAGGAATTTTAGGCATACCGTCGCCAGCGGGGACCTTCGCCTGGAATTGGATCCCTCCGACATTGATTCCATTAACGCCGAGTTGGACCTTTTTTCTATAAGAGGAAGGGCTGGCGGCGGGGAATTTACGGCGAGCGTCCGTGTGGGATTGGACAGCGAACAATTTACCCTGAACGATATGCGGCTGAATTTTGCCGATCTTGAGGCCAGCGTCCCAGCCCTTACTCTAAGCCGTTCGGAAGGGGCTGCTCATGCTCGGATGGAATTTGGCGGGGTGGTAGGTCGCAGACCTGTTGAAGGCGCGGTGTTGTTAGATGCTGGTTTTGCCTCCCTTGGATCCTGGCTGGAAATGGCCTATGTCTTGGATTCCTTTTCCGGTAGGGCCCGCGTTAGGGGTTTAAGATATGGCGAGGGTGCCCAGGCACAGGACTTTGACTTTGTGTTTTCCAGGGATGGATCGGCGATTGCCGTTTCCGGTGGACCGCGTAACATGCTTCGTTTTCAGATGGACCATAACGCCAATTTTTTCCTGGCCCTTTCCAGCCCCTTTCCTGTTCGTGGTTCGGTCATCGGTACAATAAGGGATAATAAAATCAATGCTCGCTGCAACGATCTTTTTATCGATCTTGCGGGGCTTTTTGCTATCCTGCCTGTAATGGATGACTTCTTCATTAGCGACGGCTATGTAACCGCATCGATAGACATAAGGGGACCGCTTCGCGACCCGGAGTTTTATGGACAGGCTAGAGGAACCGGTGTGCGTATACATATACCCCAGGTTATTCCCGTTGAGCTGCGCCCTGTTCCCTTTACAATCGTTTTTGACGGGGACGAGATTCGCTTTGGCCCGGTTCCGACGGCCGTGGGCAATGGCGCGGGCACGGTTTCCGCCTTGTTCAACTTCGAGCGTTGGATTCCGGACACTTTTAGCATAAACATACTCGTTCCCCGGGAATCTCCCATTCCCTTCGACATGAATCTGACGGGATTTATGGCCAGTGGCGACGTTGCCGGCAGGTTCAATGTTTCCATGGAGGGCCGTTCATTTATCCATTCTGGCGATCTATGGGCCAACAATGCTCTGCTGGGGGTTGATACCGATGAGATAGGGCATGGAAGGGAGCCTTTTTACAGGTTAAGGATACCGATGATGGCCAATGTGACAGTCACCACTGGCCCAGTGGCGGAATTTTTGTATCCAACCGTGCGGTTCCCAATTGTCAGGGCGACTCCGGAAATGGGTACCAGGATCTATGTCACCGCCGATTCCATAGCACGGCAGTTTTCCGTGACGGGCGACGTTAGGATACGCGGTGGTGAAATTTTCTATTTCCAGCGTAGTTTTTACATAAGATCAGGTCTTTTGACATTCCGGGAAAACGAACATGGCTTCGATCCTACCATCACGGCCCGTGCCGAGGTGCGGGATCGTAACGAGAACGGGCCCGTAACCCTTTCGATGATTGTGGACAATGCGCCGCTTACGTCATTTACCGCTCGTTTCGAATCGTCCCCGCCTCTTTCCCAGGTGGAAATTTTCACTATGCTGGGGCAGAATATTGCTGGTCCAGGTATGCATGGTGATGGCGACGTTGATCCTATGCGGGCATTTTTGGTAACTACTTCCGATCTTCTTGCGCAATTCACGGTGGTAAGGGCGGTTGAGCAGTATATCCGTAACTTTACACGGTTGGACATGTTCAGTATACGAACACAGGTGCTGCAGAATGCCCTGTTCTCGATGACGGGATTTACGCAGCCACATGTTGACATAAACGGTAGGTTAGGTAACTATCTTGATAACACTACGATTTTCGGGGGCAAGTACATTGGACAGAATATGTTTGTTCAGGGTATGCTTTCCATGCGTCATGACGCGAACAGGGCGGCGTTTGGTGGGCTGGTCCTACAGCCGGATATCGGCTTTGATTTTCAGGGACCCATGATCAACGATTACAACCTTCGCATACGTTGGGATTTTGTTCCGACATCCCCGGAAAACTGGTTTGTTAACGATAATTCTATTACTCTTACTTTGAGTAGGTTATTTTAGGAGCTTTGATGCGCGGCCATTTACTTCGAACGGTTTTTCTTGCGATTGCTTTGACATTTACGGCTGTAACGGGTTTTGCCCAGGAGGAGGAAGGGTGGTACCTGGGAAGGCCCATTAGGGATGTTGCTTTTACGGGTTTGCGGAATGTTAGGGCCGCCGACCTAGAGGGGGTTATAAACCCGTTCAGAGGCCGCCCGTTTGACTATTCGCTTTTCTGGGAAATGCAGGGGATGCTTTGGGCCCTTGAGTATTTTGACATGATAGAGCCGGCCCTGGATCCCATTGGCAATGATGTGATAATCCGTTTTACCGTTACCGAACGCCCTGTTGTGGACAGAATCAGTTTTATCGGGAATTCGGCGGTCAGGCGAAACGCCCTTTTGGATACAATTTCCACGAATGCAAGGGATGTCGTAAATCATGTCAGGATACACCTTGACGAGCAGGCAATTGTCAATTTGTATCTTGAAAGGGGTTTCCCGGACGTGATTGTCAGGTCTGAGCTGCAGGAGATCGGTGGCAATACCGTCCTTGTTTTTCATATTATCGAGGGCGAAAGAATTACCATCCAGGAGATTAGATTCGAGGGCAATAACACCTTTTCCGACAGAAACCTTAGGGGGCAGATCTCGTTAAGGACTAGGGGCATAGGAAGGGACGGCGCGTTCAACGAAGCCAGGCTTATTGCCGATCGCGCCGCGTTGGCAATGTTCTATCATGAAAGGGGCTTTATTGACGCGGCAGTGCTGGACGTGACACAGGAAATCGTCAGGGATGCCAGGGGGAACAACAACCTTATCCTGACCTTTAACATAAGCGAGGGGCCACAGTACACTTTTGCGGGAGTCACATTCGAGGGCAACAGGATATTTTCTACGGAAACGCTTACCGCCCTTATACGGTCCAGGCCTGGGGAGACTGTCAATGCCCGCAGGGTTGCGATGGATTTGCAAAGGGTTGCCGATCTTTATTTCGAGAACGGCTATATCTTCAATACCATAAGCACCGACGAAAGAAGGGACACTGTGAATCACACGGTTTCCTACCATGTTTTCATCGTTGAGCGGGGCAGGGCGCACATCGAAAGCATTTCCATTGTTGGGAACCAAAGGACCAGAACCGACGTTATACTGCGCGAAATCCCATTGATTCCTGGGGACGTTTTTTCCAGGACCAAGGTCGAGGAGGCTTGGCGCAACCTTATGAACCTGCGGTATTTTTCCGTGGTTATACCGGAAACACCGCCAGGCAGTGCCGAAGGCCTTATGGACCTTGTCTTTGTTGTGGAAGAGCAGCCCACCACTGAACTGCAGTTAGGTCTTACGTTCTCTGGCAGCGCGGAGCCAGATACTTTTCCCATATCGGCCCTTTTCAGGTTGAACGATATAAACTTCCGGGGATCGGGTAACCAGTTTGGCTTTGACGTTACCGCTTCGCCCCAAACAGTGAGTTCTTCTGTTACCTACCACCAACGATGGCTTTTTGGGTTGCCGCTTTCTGGTGGTTTCGATTTTTCCGTGGATTGGTCCAGGCGGCTTGCGGCGATGAACAATAGCGCGCCGTTTTTCCATGGTGACGAGCCTTTTGCCTTTCCCGATGGATTCGCCTCGTTTGAAGAATTTGTCGCGGCGCACAGGCTGCCTCCTAGGGAATTCCTTATGGGGTTCCACCGGACTTATATCTCCCTAGGTTTTTCCACCGGCTACCGCTGGTTTACCCCTTTGGGTAACTTTTCCATCGGTGGCGGGATAAGGGGTGGTCTTATCAGGATCGCGTATGACGACGCTGTATATCGTCCTTTTGATCCCGCCCTGCGCGAAGGTAACAACAGATGGACGCCGATGAATTCGGTCTGGACTTCGGTCGCGCTTGACAGAAGGGACCTGTTCTTCGATCCTTCAAGGGGTTATTACCTGTTTGGACGCATGGCGCTTCATGGTTTGCTTGATGTCGAACGGGAACAATATATGCGAAGCGATGTCAACGCCCAGCTTTTTATACCATTGTTCAATATTCCGGTTTCGGAAAGCTGGAACTTTAGGATGACGCTGGCGCTGCACACTGGTGTGTCCTTCATATTTCCCCAGCCTGGTGGCAGGGATCTTATCGTGGAGGATGCCAACAGGTTGGCCCTGGACGGTATGTTTATTGCCAGGGGCTGGGGTTCCGAGTTCCGTAACAAAGGTCATGCCCTCTGGAACAACTGGGTGGAGCTTCGTATGCCTTTGGTGCCAGGCCTTTTGGCATGGGACTTTTTCTTTGATGCAGCAGGTATCGAAGATCCCGAACTGCGGGGTACTTATTTCAAGTATTTTGGCCTGGAAAACATGCGCTTTAGTTTGGGTGGGGGCTTACGCTTTACTATTCCGCAGTTTCCGTTTAGGCTTAGTTTAGCAAGCCGCTTTAGAGTGGAAGATGGTAATGTCCGATGGCAGGCTGGAAGTCTTTTCAGGGGAAGCGGCTTCAACCCGGATACGGGTCGGGGGGGATTCCCTGGCCTTGATCCCGTGCTTTCGATTGCCGTTACATTTTAGGGGGTTGGTGTGAAGAAAATAGCCTTTGTTGCTTTACTTGTCTGCGGTGTCGTTGCTTCGATTCCCGCTCAACAGCTTACCCGTTTTGCCGTGGTGGATCTAACCAGGGTCTATTCGGTTTTCTTTCTCGAATCTGGCCCGGTGCGGCAACTTGAACAGGACAGTGCTGCGGTTCAGGCCGAAATAAACAGAATGACCCAGGAAATACAGGGTATGCAATCCCAGCGCGTGAATGCGATTGCGGCTGGGGATCAGCTTTCGGCACTGCGTCTTGAGAATGATATTCGCGGCAGGACCGAATTTCTAAGGGAATTCCATGCGGTTAGAACCGCCGAGCTTGAAGCCAGACGAAGGGCGCTTGCCCATTCGGACGAGTTTCTGGGGCAGATATACAGTGAGATTCGCTTCGTTGCCGAAAGGGAAGGGTTTACCATGGTGCTTAACCTTAACGATAACCCCAGCATCCTTTGGCATAGCAACACTGTTGATATCACCGACAGCCTGATCGCAAGCCTCCTTGCCAGACGCTGATTTCCGCGACTGAAGCTCCGTTGAGGCTAGATTTCGACATTTTTTGCCCTTGTGGAGTTGTCGGATTTAGTTTACGCTGGCAGTAAGTTTGATTACAGCGCGTAGGAGCGTCTTATCATGCCTGAAGCTCGTTTAAGTCCCATGTTGGAACAATACCGTAAAATAAAACGGGAAAACCAAGGGAGCGTCCTATTCTTTCGCCTTGGCGACTTCTATGAGATGTTCGCCGAGGATGCACAGGAGGTTTCCGCCCTTTTAAACATCACCCTTACCAATCGCAACGGGCTTCCCATGTGCGGTATTCCTTATCATGCCGCGCATTCGTACATTGGGCGACTTTTGAAGTTCGGAAAAAAAATCGCCATCTGCGAACAGATTTCCGACCAGGTGAGCAAGGGAAAAAAGGTGATGGAAAGGCAGGTTGTCGAGGTGATAACCCCCGGAACCACCGTGGACGAGGATTACCTTGACAGGGAACAGCCCAATTACCTTGCCAGCTTATCCGTCAAGGGCCGATTCTGTTCGTTCGCCTACATCGATCTTTCCACGGGCGGTTTTTACGCGACTTCGTTTCCTTTCGATGATTCGTCCGAGCAAAGGTCGCCCGACCAGCGGTCGGTAGATCGCCTTAACCAGGAACTTGAGCGTCTGCAAGTGCGGGAAATGCTTGTGCAGGAATCCCTTTTGGAGGAAAACTCTGGCATTGCCCGCGCCCTATGCGATCGTCCGGGGCTGGTGCTGAACCGTTGGGCCGACTGGCTTTTTGACATGGATGGGTCAAAAAAAAGACTTGAACGGCAGTTCGGGGTGGCTGGCCTAAAGGGTTTTGGCCTGGAGTATGAAAGCCCGGAAATCCTTTCCGCCGGTGCCCTGCTTGAATACCTTGACGGCACTGCAAGAAGCCTGCTTCCCCATGTCCGTTCCATTACGGTGTACCAGGACAGCGAATTCGTGGGCATAGACGAATCCAGCCAGAGGAACCTTGAGCTTGTGCGAAACCTGCGTGACGGTTCTGTCAGGTTTACGCTGCTGGAGGTAATGGACGAGACCCGTTGCGCCATGGGAAAGCGTCTGTTGAGGCGGCGCATACTGCACCCCTTGCGCGATCTGGGCAGAATTCAAGCCAGACTTGACATGGTTGAAACCCTGTACCGCGAGCAGGGGAACCTTGGAATCCTACGGGAATTCCTGGGGAAAACCCCCGACCTTGAACGCCTTTCCTCGCGGCTTGCTATGGACAGAGCCCACGGCAAGAACATGCTTTCCATCAAAAACGCCCTGGTTTCCTGCAAAGACATAAAGGATCTGCGGGATAGCCTTAATATCCGCTGCGAATTCGATTCCGATTCTGGCGTGGAGGCCGAGGCAGAAGGTTTTGCCAAACTTATGGAACTGCGTGAACTGCTGGAAAAAGGCATCTGCGACGATCCCTCCGTTGTCCTAACCGAAGGAAACCTTATCCGCAAAGGCTACAGTCCCGAGCTTGACTCGCTACGTACACTACGCGATTCGGGCAGGAAGCTTCTGGAGGCGTACTTGGAAGAGGAAAAGCTGGCGACGGGGATTCACAGCCTCAAGATACGTTACAACAGGCTAATCGGTTACTTCTTCGAGGTTACCAAGGTGCATCTTTACAAGGTTCCCAAGCATTTTATTCGGCGGCAAGGTATCGTTGGTGGGGAACGTTTTTCCACGGATCGCCTTGCCGCCCTTGAATCCGACATTAACGGGGCGCAGGATAAAATTTTTGAACTTGAACGCAACCTTTTTATCGAGATACGGGAAAAGGCAAAACAGGTGCTAAGCGAGCTTTCCGCCGAGGCTTGCCGCATCGCCGAACTGGATGTGGCACAGTCCCTTGCCAGGGCCGCCTCGTTGCGTAGCTGGGTGCGTCCTGATCTGGATGATTCCAATGTGCTTGAAATCTATGCCGCTCGCCATCCAGTGGTGGAGGCGCATCTTGGCCGTGGGGAATTCATTCCCAATGACATAGTGCTTAACGCCGATGGTTTCCGTAAAACACCCGCTGATGCGAGCGCTTCCGAAGCTCCTTCCTTCGCGATGATAACCGGCCCGAACATGGCGGGAAAGTCCACATATCTTCGCTCCGCCGCACTTATCACGCTGATGGCCCAGATGGGAAGCTTTATTCCCGCAAACGGGGGTAGGATCGGCTTGTGCGACAGGATTTACTGCCGTGTCGGCGCGTCGGACAATCTTGCCAGGGGTGAATCGACCTTCCTTGTCGAAATGAACGAGACGGCCTGTATCCTAAATACCGCCAGCGAAAAAAGCCTGGTAATCATGGACGAGGTTGGCAGGGGTACCGGTACCAACGACGGGCTTTCCATTGCCTGGGCGGTCAGCGAGGAGCTTCTTGGCAGAATCGGTTGCAGGACTTTTTTTGCCACGCACTATCACGAGCTTTCGCTTCTATCGCATCCGCGTGTGGTAAACCGCTCGATGGAGGTACAGGAAAAGGGTGGGCAGATAATTTTTATGCGTAGGTTGCAGGAAGGCCCTACCTCGGAATCCTACGGTATTCCTGTCGCGCGCCTTGCTGGGCTTTCCGATTCGGTGCTTGACCGGGCTGGGCAAATCATGGAACGGCTGCGCGAAAGGGATGCTGGCTTAAAGGGGGCCCTGCCTTCCAATGTGGTTGTCGTTCAACAGCCCCATAGGGAAATGGAGAAAGTGCCAACGGCCATTCTGGGGGAGTTGTATGATGTTGATCCGAACCTGATGACACCAATCGAAGCCCTTGGCCTTTTGATCAAATGGAAACAGCGTATTGCGGGCGTTTCCAGACCTGCACAAACCCCGAAACCCCGAGGCGGCGGACAGCCGGATCCAACCCCATCACTTTTTGACGACGGGATCTAAAAAAATAAGGCAAAACACAAGCAAAACACGATTTTGCGCCATATATAAGGTATGACGCAAAACAATTTTGGCAACTCGCTACCCAGGGTTCGACGGGCGGCTTTTTTTCTGCGGGAATACCTTTTTCCCTTTGGATGTTCGATCTGCGGCGTGGGCCTTGTCGGTGTCGCCGAATCTTGGTATGGCTTGTGCGAAGACTGCCGCGCGGGGATAGAACTTGAACTTAACGATAGCCTGGCTGGGAAAACCTGCGATTACTGCGGCAGACCCCTTGTGTCGGAGCATAACCGCTGCCTTTCTTGTCGGAATGCGGATGAAAATGCTTTACATGCCTTGGATCGTATCCACGTCCTTTTTCCCTACATGGGGAAATACCAAAAACTGCTTGCCGCTTACAAATTCGGCAAAAACCTTGCCCTGGGAAATTTCTTCGTGGAAAGAATGGCGGAACTATTGGAGCGGGGTGTTTTTTCTGCGGACATAGAGCCCCTTTCGCAAATTTCCCTGGTACCGGTTCCCCCGCGCCCTGGTAGGATACGCAAAACGGGCTGGGATCAAGTCGAATACCTTGCGCGACTTTTGGAAAGGGGTGGTTCTTTCGAAGGGTTCCAGGTTAGCCGGTGCCTACGGCGATTGCCATCGAAAAGCCAGAAAGAGCTTGGGCGGGAAAGCCGTAGGACCAACCTACGGGGGCGCATTGTGCCCGTGCGCCGTACGCCAGAAATCGCGTTCGTTATTGATGATGTAATGACGACGGGCTCGACCTTGGATGCCTGTGCCGCAGCTCTTAAAGAAGGCGGTACAAAGACCGTTTTTGGACTGTGCCTGTTCTATGACTAATCCCAGTGCCAGCATTGGACCAATTGTCCCTAATCGCCTTTCCTAATACCTCATGGCTTTAAACTGCGGCATTGTAGGACTTCCCAACGTAGGCAAGCCCACCATTTTTTCGGCACTGTGTTCCACCCCGGCAGAGGCGGAAGGTTCCCCTGTGGTGATTATCTGCGGCAAGTTCGAGGCGGAACTTAGTGCCATCGAAGACTCAGATGAAAAACAGGCCTTTCTTGAGGAACTTGGCCAAAAGGAGCCATCGTTTTCTTCCCTTATACATGCTGCCTATGATCTTTTGGGTTTGCGCACCTTTTCCACCACTGGCGAGGACGAATGCCGGGCTTGGACCATTCACGCCGGGTCCCCAGCACCCAAAGCGGCAAGGGCCATACATTCGGATTTCGAAAGGGGCTTTATCAAGGCCGACGTATACACCTGCGAGGACATTTTCCACTACGGAACCGAGGCGAAGATAAAAGTTGCCGGCAAATACCGCATCGAAGGCAAGGAGTATATCGTGAAGGACGGCGATGTGATGTTTTTCAAGTTTAACGTTTAGTTAGTTACAGGTACACCTACGTTATTGATCACAACGACCGCTAGGCCCACCTCCGACCGCCAGCCTGTTCTCCAGGCGCGGTCGGCTATTGTTCTCGAGGCAAACGGAATGCGTATGGTTTCCAGTGTCGGGTTCCATGCAAAGGCCCAACGCCCAACGGCCGCAACGCTTCCTGGAATAAAAATGCTGGTTAGCTGATTCTGCGCGAATGCCCTGTCGCCTATGGAAGTAACGCTTGTGCCAATGGTTACAGAGGCAAGCTGGTTCCGTTCAAATGCAGATTGTCCTATAAACGTAACGCTGTTTGGAATGGCCAGGCTGACGAGCTGGTTATTCTCGAACGCCCGATGTCCGATATGGGTAACACCGTTTGGGATGGTCACACTGGCGATTCGGTTATCCGCAAACGCCCGATATCCAATGTAAGTAACCCCGTCTGGAATGGTAATGCTGGTAATTCGGTTGTTTGAAAATACCAAACGTTCAATACTTGTAATACCACTTGGAATGTTTACATTGGTAAGACGGTTGTTCGAAAACGCCAAATTTCCTATGGTCGTAACGCTGTTCGGAATGACCGCATTGACAAGCTGGTTTCGTTCAAATGCCGAACGACCTATACTAGTAACACTATTCGGGATAGTTACATCGGTTAGAAGGTTGCCCGCAAAGGCCAGATCCCCGATACTAGTAATACCGTTTGGAATTGTTACGTTGGTAAGTTGTGTTTCTTCGAATGCTCTGTTCCCTATGCGAACCACTGGATAATCGTTGTGATAGGCGGGTATAACAACATTTCTCGACGCGCCTGTGAAACGAGTGACTTCATATGTGATTATAACAATTTCGTCCTCTTCATCTTCGCATTCATATATCCGATAGTGGCGAACAAAGACAAGCCCCGCGGTAATACCATCATCAGATGCGACATCCTGGGTGTCGTTGCACCCCGTCATCAAAAGCCCGATTGCCATAATTATGGCGACAACCAGAGGGGCTAGCTTTAGGTTTTCGAAGCGATTTATTAGTCTGATCATAAGGAACCCCCTTTAGCGTAGCGTTAGCGCCATCATCACAATTCAATAAACCATTTTACTATCCATGAGGTAACCCCTCGTTTGCAGTATACAATAAGGCATCGTCAATGGGAATAGGTGTTGTAAAAATTTATGAATGAAACGATTATTGTCAAACAAAACGCTTTCGATTGAAATATTTTCTAGAAAGCCCCGTCATGCACGGGGCTTCATTCCTAAAAAAGGTACCTTACCAAATAATCGTAGCCACTATAACGCCAAAGATCGTGACGACTGACGGAATAACGACGGTAGGCCAGAACAGGTACTTGTACGCTTCCTTATGCGTACAGCCCAGAAGGGCCAAAAACAGGAAAATCGCGGACACATGTGGAAGCGTGTCCAATGTACCTGCGGACATGGCGATAAGGCGGTGCAGAACCTCAAGATTGGCTCCCGCCTCCCCGGCGGCAAGGAAATACTCACCAAGGTTTGCCAGGGCAATCTGCGCCCCGCCAGACGACGAGCCAGTGATGCCAGAGATAACACCCGTCGAAACAAGGCCCTTGAAGTACACGTTCATGTCCAGACCCAGCAGCCAGTTCTGCACGTATTGGAACGCTGGGGCGTTGGATACGACTTCGCCGAACGCAATAACCGCGGCCAGACCCACGATGGCGGTAATGCCGTTATTCGAACCATCCCCAATCCAGTTCTTGACACCAGTTATCGTGATCTTCTTCGGGTTCAAAACAAGGCAGACAATCGATGCGATTATCATAGCCAGCGTGGCCAGCAGCATAGGCTCCGCAGCCCAAGGCGCACTGGCGACGGTGCTGACAATAAGGAAGCCGATTAGCGTGATTATGGGAATGAACGCTTTTATAGGATGCGGCAGGGTGGCGGTGTTCATGTTGGCGGCGGCGGCCGCGTCAAACCCTGGGGGAAACGTGAATCCTTCGTTGTTTTTCCGCGCGGCCCTTTTTACGTGGCCAAAATAAAGGAAAGAGAGAAACACGATTATCGCCGCCATGATAAGGCTGAAAATCGGGGCGGCGGTAAGGGGCGTGCCAAGATGCTGAGAAGGGATGATGTTGGTCAATGCTGGCGTTCCTGGCAGAGTGGTCATCGTTATGCCAGCCCCGCCAGCCCCCATCGGTGCCATAATCGCGGCGCGGGGTAGGTTGGCCTCCTTGAATAAGACAAATGCGACTGGAAGCGCGGCGAAGAAAACCACGAACAGGCTTACGCCGCCGTAGGTCAAAATCGCGGTAAAGATAAATACGACGACCATAACATGCTTGGTACCGAACCACTTGATCAACTGCTTGCCGATTGACGCGGTACTGCCAGTCTTGTCCATGAACATGGCATAAATCGACGATGAAATAAAGATGAAGAAAAAACGCGCCACTATGGTGCCGAACTGTCCCGCATAAAGAGTTGTTAAGGAAGACCAGACTTCCATTCGATTGGCCGCGATAACCACAAGCGCGGCCAAGATCGTAAGGGGTATAGCCTTTATACCCCTGTACGCTCCAATAACCATAACCAGGATTGCCGCTAGCATCCCAATAATTCCGATTGCCATAAAACCTCCTGAATGTTTAGAAACAGCTATGTTGGATTACACTTGCCATTCCCATTTTTTCGACAACTATCCTATATTTGTCGTGATGCATCTATCATGACAGCTCTTGTGATTTTGTCAAGACGGATAGTGTAAAAACCACCACTTGCAACCTTCCCCTAGCCCTTGTACAATCAGTAGATATATGCCACACAAGTATAAAGCTAGGGGGACCTGTGCAAGGGAAATCAGTTTTGAACTGCGGGAAGGCAAGGTTCATGATGTTTCCTTTACATGGGGATGCAATGGCAACCTGAAAGCCTTGGGGATTCTTGCCGAGGGGATGGATGCCACGGAGCTTGTCAGAAAGCTGATAGGGCTGACCTGCGGTGTAAGGAAAACGTCCTGTGGGGATCAGTTGGCCAAGGCTGTGGCTAAAGCTCTTGCCGATGCTGCCATCGGTGCCGCCGAAGCCGACAAATGAACTTGCTTTTCCACTGTTGCTGTGCTCCCTGCACGATTGCCCCAGTCGAAAGCCTTTGCGGCGAGGGCATAAGCCCGACGCTGTTTTGGTACAACCCCAACATCCACCCGTCCACGGAATACCAAAATCGCCGCGATGCCCTGTTTGCCTTTGCTGGTTTAAAGAATTTGCCGTTGGTGGCAGTTGACGAATATGGCTTGTATTCTTTTCTGCATGACATTGGTGGGGAAACGGAACGCTGCACGGTTTGCTATCGTGTGCGGCTGGAATGGACGGCGGCCCGTGCGGTGGAACTTGGGTTTGACGCTTTTGGCACAAGCCTTTTCATAAGCCCTTACCAACAGCATGATCTTATTAGCCGTATTGGGGATGAAGTTGCGGAACGGTATGGGGTGGAATTTTTGTACAGGGATTTTCGGCCTTTGTTTAGGGAAAGCCAGACCCAGTCCCGCGCTCTTGGGCTGTATATGCAGAAATACTGCGGCTGCATTTTCAGCGAGGCTGACAGGTATGCGGAAAAAAATAAGTGAGTGAGCAACGACAATGAGCAATACAGTAAACCCCTTGTTCGAACGCCTTGCAATGATTACCGGGGCGGATGTGTTAAAAAAACTGCAACAAACAAAGGTGTTGGTTTTTGGCGTGGGCGGTGTGGGAAGCTGGTGTGTCGAGGCATTGGTTCGTTCGGGTGTGGGAAAGGTATGCATCGTTGATTCCGATACGGTGTGTGAAAGCAATGTGAATCGCCAGTTGCAGGCGACAAGCCGAACATTGGGGCTTGTCAAAGTGGATGTTCTAAAAGAACGTCTGCTGGAAATAAATCCCCAATGTGAGGTAACCGCATGGGGTAAGGTTTTCTCGCGGGAAAGCGCATACGAGTTTGGTATCGAAAAGGCCGATTATGTTATCGATGCCATTGATAGTCTGACTCACAAGCTAGATCTAATCGAAATAAGCTGTGCAGCCAAGGTAAAGTTTTTTTCATCGATGGGTATGGCACGGAAAATGGATCCCACCCGTATTAAGGCTACCAGCATATGGAAGACCAAAGGTTGTCCGCTGGCGCGATTGGTTCGTTATGGTCTGCGAAAGCGGCGTTTTAAGGGTAATTTTACCGTTGTGTATGGCGAGGAATGTCTTGATAATATTTCTATCCCAGGCATGAATGATAACGTGCAGCTTAACAAGAAAATGCCAAACGGTAGCATTGTTACCGTCACTGCCACGGCGGGTATGATTCTGGCAAGCCTGATACTGCGTGATATCCAAGGCGATTTGGCGGATCGAAAATGAGTGACAGATTTTTACGCTTGCAGGCACCGGACAGAATAGTGCATAAACTAACGGTAAAAGCGGTGATGGAGCGGGAATTGATCCGCGATGGCGATCGTATTTTGATTGCCGCATCTGGCGGCAAGGATTCGACCGTTCTTGCCTGGGTGCTTTCTGCGGTACGACCTGCGCTTAAAATCAATTACGAACTTGCTGCTCTGCATATTTCCACCGATTTTTGCGCCTGTTGCAAGAAATCCGTCCTTGCCGAGCGCCTTGCAGAATGGGACATTCCCTTTGTCGATCTCTTTGTGCCAATCATTGGTAGGCTCAAGGAAGGCGAAAAGATGAACTGTTACTGGTGTTCTACCCAGCGACGCACCGAGCTGTTGAAATATGCCGTGGAAAACGGTTTTAACAAAATTGCCTTGGGGCATCATCTGGACGATATTATCGAAACTTTTTTCATGAATCTTTGCGCCAAGGGCAGCATGAGCACAATGCCCATTCTGCTTAGGTACCGCAAATATCCCGTTAGTCTTATCCGCCCACTGGGCTACCTAGAGGAAAGGCAGATCATCGAATGCGCCGATGTGCAGGGTATACTCAGCAATGTTTGCACTTGCCCTTACGGTATCAACTCCAAACGTCGGGACATACGCCGGCGCATTGCCGATTTTACGGGATCTTCTGGTACGGTAAAGCGGCGTATACTTAGCGCGATGTCTTCTGGGGATCGGGATTTGCTGGTAGAGTAGGGCAGGGTAGGGCCACCGAAAAATGGAACAATGGGCTTCGATAGACCTTTTTGCCGGTATTGGTGGCATAAGACTTGGGTTTGAGCAGGCTTTTGGTAAAAGCATTCGCACCGTGTTTGTCAGCGAGTGGGATGCGAATGCCCAAAAGACATATATGGCAAATTTTGGTGACGCTTGCGGGTTTTCCATAGCTGGCGACATTACCCTGATAAGCGAAAACGATATTCCCAAATTTGACATTTGCCTTGCGGGCTTTCCGTGCCAGGCGTTCAGTCTTGCGGGACAGCGAAAAGGCTTTGATGACGATTACAAGGGAATGTCACGGGGAACCCTTTTTTTTGACGTTGTACGCATTTGCGCAAGACATATGCCCAAAGTCGTTTTTTGCGAAAACGTTAAGGGGCTGGCCGTGCATGATAAAGGTCGCACCTTTACTATCATTAAGCGCACACTAGAAGAAATAGGTTACACTGTGTACGACCATGTGCTGAACAGCAAGGACTTTGGCGTGCCGCAAAACCGCGAGAGGATTTATATCGTGGCATTTCGCAACGATATTGACAGTTCGGGCTTTTGCTTTCCCCAGCCGAAAGATTCGAGCAAACGACTCCGCGATATAATAGAAAAGGAACCCGTTTCGGCGAAATACTACTTGAGTAATGTCTATCTGGAAACCCTACGCCGCCACCGCGCAAGGCATGAGGCAAAGGGAAACGGCTTTGGCTATGAGGTGCGTGGCTGGGATGACATTGCGGGGGCAATTGTCTGTGGTGGTATGGGCAGGGAGCGTAATCTTATTGCCGACGACAGGCAAAAAGATTTAAAACCTGTTACACATATTAAAGGCCATGTCAACAGCGAATGCATTCGCAGAATGACACCCCGCGAATGGGCAAGGTTGCAGGGTTTCCCCGACAGGTTTAAACTGCCGCTTGCCGATGTGCATTTGTACAAGCAGTTTGGCAATTCGGTTTCGGTTCCGGTGGTAAAGGAAATTGCCAAGGGGATTCGGACTGTGTTGATGCCTAGGTAACGGTATACCAGCGGTCTTTTACGAAGCTCATGTACCCACTTTTAGAAACACGCTCCAATTTCGTTCAAGCCCACAAATCCCAAAACGGCAAAAATCGCGAAATTCTGAAAAAAAACCGCCAGAGACTAAAGCATTTTCCACTTTTTCACCATAAGTAAGTGTAGATAGTCGGTACCAACTGTCAACCAAACCAACGATTTGTAGAGAGGAGAAAAAAATGAAACGATTCTATTTGCGCACGGTAGCTTTTTGCCTGCTGTTCTGGTCGGTCTTAGGGTGTTCGCTTGACGGGGAAACAGGGATCCCCCTCCCTCAGTATTCCCCTGAGCTTCTTTCCGTGGAAGTTGTCTCGGGAACGAAAATCGACTTTGAATTTTCCACGCCAGTAAGAAGGGTGCAAATATCCTTCGAGCCAAGCCTGGAAATCGCCGCTATAGAGGAGGGTAGTACGGTAAGGGTGCGCTTGGAGCAAGGCCTTGAACCTGGAAAGCGGGTTGTGGCGGATATTCGGGCGGAAGACGTTCACGGAAATACCTTTAACGAAAGTGTTCCGTTAGAAAAGGCTTTGGAAATGGAGGAGCCACCCGCGTCGCCTCCTGTTGACGACACTGTGGGGAATAGTGCGCCACAATTGTTGATCAACGAGCTGCGTACAGAATCTTCCGCGACCAGGTCGGAATTCATCGAGTTCAGGATGCTGACGGCGGGCAACCTGGATGGGGTTAGGGTGTTCATCTATAGGAGTGGCGGGGGCAGGACCCCAATCATCTTCGAGTTTCCGGGTACGGAGGTAATGGCGGATGAATATGTCGTTCTGCACCTGCGGACCCTGGAA
>Ga0209755_10002479_pt1 | contig 25298 bp, 25 predicted proteins | sample TergutCo191P1_FD_187301 | JGI IMG/M metagenome (GOLD analysis project Ga0209755, IMG submission 187301) | Cornitermes sp. P1 segment gut microbial communities from Petit-Saut dam, French Guiana - Co191P1 (SPAdes) (version 2) | ecosystem: Host-associated > Arthropoda: Insects > Digestive system...
GGGGGGGGGGGGGGGGGGGGGGTAATATTGATGCTCGTCGCTCTTCCCACAATTTCCCCCTGTCGTTGGCGGGCAGGCTGTAAACGCGCTATTTGGCACACGAAACCCCCAGACCGAAACGCAAGACCTTAGCGCAAAGTCTACACCAACCCCTTCGTTTTCGCAACATTAATCGCGCCGGTTTCGCGGCAAAGCCGGCAAATTTGATGCGTTTTTTCATGACGCGCTCCTTGCGTGACCTTTCCGGTTTTCGCCGGAAACGTCAACGGATTTTTTTAGAAAATCGGCGACGATTGCCGCCGCGCACGTCAGCGCCGCGACCAGAAACAACACTTTCCTCATATGAGAGGCCTCCCGCGGTCTTTCCCGCCGTCTTGTTTTATGCGCGGGCCCATGCGGGCGCGGCCCTGATGGACTGGGATTCCATGTTTTAGCGACAGATGTACACACCACCAGCGAAGGTGAAGACGAACGTGGGACGGTGAAAAAATTTTTTAGATCGTCAATAGCTGAGATGCGAATGTGTGTGTGTGTGTGTGTGTGTGTGTGTGTGTGTGTGTGTGTTACCGGAAACGGCGCGGTTTGTCAAGTGGGCAATTTCGTGGGTTTTCCGCCGCGTTTCGATGCTTGCTCGCATGGTTATGTTTGTACCACGAACGCCGGGAAAAGTCAATTGGGCTTTTCTGAAAGAGCGCTTTCCAGTTCCGGGAAACTACCCTACAGCCAACGCTATGCGGAGGGCGGCGTTCACTTCTTCCATTTTCTCGTCGGAAAGGGTGCCAACGTAGTCGGTAAGCAAGGATTTTGGAATGCTCATCAAATCGTCGCAATAAACGAACCCCGCCGCAAGCAGCGGGGTATCGTTCGTTCTCCCGTGGAATTGCATTCGGGGTTTAATACCTTTTTAACCGCCCCAAGGGGCGGGGTATTAAACCCCTCAGCACGAATAAATTGCGCTGTCGCGCTTAAGCCCTTCATCCGCCCCTATTTCCACCTGTGTAGGTATGCCCTTGTACTTCGAATATACCGGGGCGCAAATTACCGTGGAAAAATTGGTATCAAGAAGCAATTGTCTGCTTACGACAAGGAACACGCGGTAATTCTTTGGGTCGTTTTTGGAGCCCTTATAGACCCTGTAAAGACCGCCGCGTTTCACCAGAGATCAACCTGGTACGAAAGCGCGTCCAACGCCTCGTGGTTTAATTCTTCCGCGTGGCGATTAATCAGCTCCATCTCCTCCGCTTCGGTCATCCCCGGCTTTTTCCCGCCTTTAACCGGGGTAAAGGTCAGAATAACGGGGCCGGTAGGCACTTCCCTGGGAACGGTAATCCGGCGGTCGGCCGGGATTTCCACGGTTTGCGTTATAGTCATTGGGTAAGTATAGTATTGGCGGGGGGCGTTTTCAAGCCGCCGGCTGCCAGCTTTTCCCGCAGGCCGTCAAGCGACACCACGTCAATGCCGGGCTTGAGCGGCCAGGTCGGAGGGGCGCTCCATGTCCAGGTAGACGCGCTCGGCCGGCGCCCCGCCAGCGCTTTCCGGGCCCAGGCGCTTTGACAGGGTGGACTTTCCGCACTGCCGCGGCCCGGTGATGGCGGTGACCGGGAAGTGCCGGAGGGAATCGGTAATGGCTGCCTCGGCGAGGCGCGGGTAGTGGCTCATGGCTTTCATCCGTACGTACGTCCGCTCGTCCATCCATGCAAATTTAAAGCGCGGGTTTAAATTTGCATGGATGCAGTTTATGCCGGAATGGGGGAAAGCGCAAGCCGCCCCTCCGGGCGCATCGGATGTTGATATCGGCCGTTTTTCTGCCGATAATGTACAGAGATGGAGTCATGAGAACTAAGGCGTGTTTCATTGCGGCAGTATGCGTCCTCTTGCCGGCGTTTGGCAGCCTGAGCGCTTTCGAGGAAAGGTCTATGAGCCTGCCCGCCGACGCGCTTTGGAGAATGGCCGACTACAGATCGGGCCTCATAGAGGAAGATATGATTCGGCCCGGCGCCGTGCTGCTTTTGTCCTCCGAGCGGCGCCTGGCGCCTCAGCAGGGGATAGCGGCGCCGGACTTGACGCTTTCTTTTGACGAGGGGAGCCCCTCGCGCTTCAGGGATTCCTCGGGGCGCTACAGGGTCACGGTTTCGCCGGCGCTTGGCGCTGTTGGCCGCGGGCATGCTCGCGCCGGGGCCGGAGCGGCGCTGTTTCCGGGCGCGGCGGCCATGGCAGTCAGGACTTTTCACAGCCAGGTTCCCGGAAACGTGACTGCCGGCGGCCCGCTGGTGGTTGAGCCGCAGGCCGGCTCGGCGCTCTTCGCCCCGAACAGCGCCATTCGCGACTTTACGCTGGAGTTCTGGCTGCATCCGCTCAAAATGGAAAACGGCGAGCAGATTTTGCAGTGGGTCTCGGCGCGCCCCGGCCCCGCCGCGCAATCCGCTGCGGCGCAGGATTTCACTTTCCAGCGCATTCTTGCCGTCTCGTCGCGAAACCGCCTGCACTGGTCGTTTGCCAACTTTTTCAGCTCGCCGGATCGCGCGGCGCATATCGACATAAGCCTGTCCGGCGTGACTCCGCTGGTTCCCAGAACCTGGAGCCACCACCTCATCCGCTTTGACGCCGACACCGGCATGGTTGAGTACCTTGTGAACGGCCGCCCGGAGGCGATTGCGCACGCAACCTCGACCGGGCGCGAGGGCGGCGAGGTTTTCACGCCGGTAACGGGGGAGAGCGGCAGCTTTGTCCTGGGCGGCAATTTTACCGGGATGATGGACGAGTTCCGAATCCACGGCAGCTTTGCCCCCGGCGCCGCGACCCGCAGGTACCCGCTTGGCGGCGGCAGGCTTGAGACCCGCGCCATCGACCTGGGCGCGGGGCAGAACCGCGTGCTGGCGCTGGAGGCTTCCGGCGGCAGGACTGCGCCGCGCGGCGCCGGCAGCAGGGCGCCTAGCGAGTTCAGGCAAAACGGCAGGTTCCGCTTTTCCGACGACTCCGAGATGCAGTTCTTCATCCGCGCCTCGAACAATCCTTTCCGCTGGGACAGTCCCTGGCAGCCGGTGACGCCGGGCGAAAGCATTGCCGGCGCTGTGATCGGGCGCTACGTGCAGCTTGCGGTTGACTTTTACCCCTCGGCCGACGGCGAGGCAAGCCCCTACCTTGAGGCGATACGCCTTGTTTACATTCGCGACGAGCCGCCGCTGCCGCCCGCCCGCCTTGTCGCGGTGGCGATGGACGGCGCCGTGCAGCTTACCTGGCGGCACAGCCCCACCCACGGAACCCAGGGCTACCTGATTTACTACGGCACCTCGGAAAGCGACTTTTTCGGCGAGGGCGCGGCGCTGGGCTCCTCGCCCATCAGCGTGGGCATGCGCAACTCGGTCGTTATCGAGGGCCTGCAAAACGGCACGCTGTACTTTTTCCGCGTGGCCGCCTACAGCCACTGGGGCTCGGCGCACCTGCTGGACGGCACCCTTGCCTACCACGTCGGCGAGTTCTCCAACGAGGCGCGCGCTCGGCCCTTGCAGGGGATGGGCGCGCCCAGCGGGCGGGGACCATAGGCGCTTGCGCCTTAGGCTTGCGCCTTAGGCTTGCGCCTTGGGGCTTGCGCCAGCGGGGCCTGAGCCGCAAGGCCGGCGCTGCGGGGGGCTTTGAGCCGCTGCCTGCTGCCCGGCGCTTGCCCGCCCTGCCTTAAAGCCCGCGGCGCTCTTTGCCGCCGGGAAAAATTGCGCCAAGGCGCCCCTTGACACTTTCCCCGATTCCGCGTATCCTGCCTGTGAAGCATTTCACAGGGGAGGCTTGATGGCGGACATTTCCAGGCCGGCGCGCGAGCGCCTGCTGCGGCTCATGCGCATCTGCGAAAAGCGCTCGGGCGAAAGCGCCGATGCCTCGGCGGGCGATTCCGCGGGCGCGCCAGAGCGCGGCGCGGCGGGCGGCGGGATGATCACGTCGGCGCAGATCGAGGATCTGACCGGCTGGTCGCGCGAAACCATCCGCAAGGACATCTCCCTCCTGGGCAGGGCGATCGGCAAGGGCGCCGCGGCCTCGGACGGCGGCGAGGGCCCGCTGGGCGGCGGCGCCGGCTACGGGGCCGCCGCGCTGGTGCCGCTGATACGGAAGGCGCTGGAGCTGGACCGGCGCAGGAAATTCTGCGTCGTGGGGCTGGGCAGGCTGGGCTCGGCCTACCTGGGCTTCGCGCCGCCGGAGCTGGCCGAGTTCGAGCTGGCCGCGGGCTTCGACAGCAACGTCAACCGCGTCGAAATCCTCGCCTCGGCGGTGCCGCTTTACCCGGCCTACAAGATGGCGGAGGTGATAGCCCGCTTCGAGATTGAAATGGCGCTGCTCTGCGTTCCGGCCGGCGCCGCGCAGGGCGTCGCGGAGAAGTGCGTCGCGGCGGGCGTCCGGGGCATACTCAACTTCGCCCCCGTGGCGCTGCGCCTGCCGCCCGAGGTCGCGGCGCGAAACGCGTTCGTCGTCGACGAGCTGCGCAATTTATCGGTGGAAATGGGAAATCTTCCCTATAACAAGCGCGCCTGCACAACGTCGTGGGCGGGCGCGCTGTGACAAAGCCCGAGCGGCCGCCGAGCGGCGCGGGCAAGCAAGCAGGAGGACTGAAATGAAGCGAGTCTACAATTTCTCGCCCGGGCCGTCGAACCTTCCGCTCGCGGTTCTGGAAAGGGCCGCGGCGGAAATGCTCGACGCCAACGGGTCGGGGCAGTCGGTCATGGAGATGAGCCACAGGTCGAAGGACTTCAAGCCCATCATCGAAAAAACGGAGGCGCTCCTCCGCGAGCTTATGGGCATCCCCGCCAACTACAAGGTGCTGTTCCTGCAAGGCGGCGCCTCGCTGCAGTTCGCGATGATTCCCCTGAACCTCGCCATGGCGCCGGGCGAGCCGGGCAAAAAGGCCGTCTACATCGACACCGGCGTCTGGTCGGACAAGGCGATCAAGGAGGCGCAAAAGTTCTCCGCCTTCGAGGTTGACGTTCGCGCCAGCTCGAAGGACCGCGCCTACTCCTACATCCCCGAGGCGCCCGCCGCCGAGCCCGGCGACTCCTATTACCACGTCACGCTGAACAACACCATCGTCGGCACCAAGTGGGCGAGCGTCCCAGACACGGGCGAGGCGCCGCTGGTCGCCGACGTCTCGAGCTGCATACTCTCCGAGCCACTGGACGTCTCCAAGTTCGGGCTGCTCTACGCCGGCGCCCAGAAAAACCTCGGCCCCGCGGGCGTGACGCTGGTGATAATCCGCGACGACCTGCTGGGCAAGGCGCGCCTCAACACCCCCTCCATGCTGCGCTACGACGCGATGGCCAAGGAGGGCTCGATGTACAACACCCCGCCCTGCTTCGCGATTTACATGGTCGGGCTGGTGCTGGAGTGGCTGAAGGGCCTGGGCGGCGTTCCCGCCATCGCCAAAATCAACGAGGAAAAGGCGGCGCTGCTCTACGACTACCTCGACGCGTCGAGCATGTTCGCGGCGCCGGTCGAAAAGCCCTTCCGCAGCCTGATGAACGTCCCCTTCGTCGTGCGCGAAAAGGCCGAGCCGGACGCCGAGAAGCGCGCCGCGCTGGAAAGCCGCTTCGTCAAGGAGGCCGCCGCCGCGGATCTGATAAACCTCGCCGGTCACAGGCTGGTCGGCGGAATGAGGGCCAGCATCTACAACGCCATGCCCGTCGACGGGGTGAAGGCGCTCATAGCGTTCATGCGAAAATTCGAGGAGGCGTGACATGTTCCGAATCAGGACGATGAACAAGATTTCCCCGCAGGGTCTGGAGCTTTTCCCGCGGGACAGGTACGAGGTCGCCAGCGACCTGCCAAACCCGGACGCGATCCTCGTGCGCAGCGCCGATCTGCACGGCGCCGAGATCCCGGACTCGGTGCTGGCGATAGCCCGCGCCGGCGCCGGCGTCAACAACATCCCGATAGCCAAGTGCAGCGACGGCGGCGTGGTGGTGTTCAACACCCCCGGCGGCAACGCGAACGCGGTCAAGGAGCTGGCGATCGCGTCGATGCTTCTCGCGGCGCGCAACATAGTCGGCGGGATCAACTGGGCCAGGTCGATCGCCGGCGAGGCGGACAAGGTTCCCGAGCTGGTCGAAAAGGAAAAGTCGAAGTTCGACGGCCCCGAATTGCGCGGGAAGACCCTCGGCGTGGTCGGGCTCGGCGCCATCGGCGTGATGGTCGCCAACGACGCCGTGGCGCTGGGCATGAACGTCGTCGGCTTCGACCCCTTCATCTCGGTCGACGCCGCGTGGAGCCTCTCCCGCGCCGTCGTCCGCGCGGACTCCATCGACAGCCTTCTGTCCAAGTCCGACTACGTGACCCTGCACGCGCCCCTTTCCGACACCACCAAGGGCCTTTTGAACGCCGAGAAGTTCCAGTTGATGAAAAAAGGCGCCCGCGTGGTCAACCTTTCCCGCGGCGGGCTGGTCAACGACGCGGACATGATCCAGGCGCTGAACTCCGGCAGGCTTTCCGCCTACGTCACCGACTTCCCCAACGCCGAGCTGCTCGCCTGCAAAAACGCGATCTGCGTCCCCCACCTCGGCGCGTCCACCCCCGAGGCGGAGGACAACTGCGCGCTCATGGCGGTGAGGCAGCTCATGGACTTCCTTGAGACCGGCAGCGTCCTCAACTCGGTGAACTACCCGCGCTGCCGCCTCGACCAGCGCGTCCCGCACCGCCTGCTGGTGTCGAACCGCAACATCCCCAACATGGTCGGCCAGATCACCACGATCCTGGCCGCCGCGAACATCAACATCGCCGACCTCATCAACCACCACTGGGGCGAGTTCGCGTACAACATAATCGACACCGAGCAGAAAATCCCGGAAAGCGTACTGGAGCAGCTTCGCAGCATCGTCGGGGTCATCAGGTTCCGCTGCATCGAAAAGGCCTAGCGCGGAGCCTGCGGCGCGCTCATGGCGGCGCTTTCGGGGGGAAAGCGCCGCCATTGCCCGCTGATTTGCCCGTTTTCAGCACTGCTCCCCTTGTTTTAACGCAAGTTCGACGGAGGAAAAGAAACCCGCCCCGCATTTTAAGAGCTCATAGACGGATCAGCCCACCAAAGCCCTTTCCTGTTTTTCCATATACCCCTTTTCCGCAACGGGCAGATTGGCACAGCGCTGTTTCAGAAGGGCCTTTTCTATGGGATCGATCCCTGGCGAACGAAGAACGTTGCGTATCCTTGTTTTATGCGCGCGACAGGCTATGTGGAAAGCGTCTTTTGGAAGGCCGCCGATACGGTACTTTGAACTATGGGGAATTACCTTATCCGCAATTTCCTTGTACCCAGCGTTATTCTCAACAGCCGCCAAGCAAAGGAAAGCGTCATCAAAACTTTGCGTTGCCAGCGTAAGACTGTGCAGGGTATCCTTGTCGGTTTTGTCGCAAAATTGAAGCTCATGCGATATGAAAGCATACTCGGCAAGGATAATTGTTTTGGGGTCGGCGGAGGCCAGAGCTTCCGCAAAAGCGGATAGAGCCAAGCCTATGCCCTTTTCGTAAAAAATCCGCCCCTCGTTTTCCTTTCCCTTGGTAGCGTAACCCTTTCGACCTGCGTCTATATTTGCGGTTGCGTCAAAAATCTTAGCGAGCAAGCCAGTCAGATCCAAATTCCGCCTCTGCTTCCGATAGATTCCAGCCGCCGTTTATAAGGAAATCCGCCCCTATTTTTTCTTTGGCCACCTTCGCCAAATAAGGGGGCATCGGGATCGACCTCGTAAGACGGGAATATCCCTCCTCGTCCCCCGCTTCCAGTCGCTCAAAAGCCTCACCCGTGATGGCAAGCCGCTCGTCAATCGTCATGGTCTCGTTCTTCCGCATACTCCCACTCCTTGCCCTTAGGCCTGCCGTATTTGAAAAACGGAGGCAGCGCATTTGCAAAAATCCCCTGAAGCCGGCAGCGTTTATAAAATTGCAGGTTAATAATCCCATGCGCGCCGCGGACCGAGGTCTAAATGTATAAAGCCGTGCCTTTCCCATCCGCGACCAAGGCCGCCAGACCAATAACCTTCAAGCGAATCTTGCACTTCCTGCCCGTTCCTGTCCAGAGGGCGCATGTCAACGGCAAGACCTTGAAGATGCCAACTGTTCGGCGCTCCGCTAACGCGCCTGTTTGTTTCCGCGTCTCTAAACCAAGACGTAATGGCAATGCGACCGTACTGAAGCCTTACTTCGTCCAGCCTTGCGGCCATTGAGAGAATATTGGAAATGATCCTGTCCCTTTCAGCCTCTGGCAAGCTAAAAAGGGCATTTCTGCGATTCCAGTCCACTCCCGCAGGCGAAGCAAAAACTTCGCCTACTGTGAAAAACTGGGCAACCCTTGCATTGGAGTTATTCCAGTCAATCCCCTGAACAACGAAATCCTGGGCAAGCAATTGCCCGACCGATGCCATTGAGCCCAGCAAAACAAACAGGCACATCCTTTTAACATTCATCTTTGTCGCTCCTAATGCAGATTATGCTGGTCGCATCGGCATCTGTCAACGCCTAACATTTGCTATATCCAAAGTGTTTGTTGCTGCCGTTGCATCAGCCAGTTAAGGCAGTTGCGGGTAAAATTTTGAAAGCGTGCCAGGCGCAGTTGGAATTTTGCGCCTGGCGTTTTCGGGTTTACAGGCTTCAAAGGCGGGCTGCTACCTTCTCCAATTCAGCCATCTCCCTCCGGTGTAAATCCTATTGATCGTTTGGCCTTGCTGATGCCACTCAAAAGGAAATGCTTCCTGCCGGCCGTTGCTCCAAGTTATAACAACAAATCTCCCTGCTGTATCTAAGGTATAACTCCCTGTTTGCCGGCGAGGGGGATGAGTGTAAGTAACAGCCCCATTGCTGCCCAGCGTTAAAGTCGAGCCCCCGCCAACAAACGTTTGGCTGGAGCGCAGCACTACATTTCGGGCGTGCACCCCCACCAGACCGACTACTGTTGCGAGCAAAATTGCAATTGCCCACATCTTCTTGTTTGCCATTTTCTTCTCCTTTACTTTGGTTGGCAACAAAGTTTCATTGACCATGCGCTTTGGTTTCACGAAACTCCTCATTCTGCGGGTGTTCCGAAGATGGCGGCACGAATATCCGCCTTCTCCCGCAAATTTCGGTTTTCACGACGCATGACACGCAAATGAATGCAATCAGTAATATTATCTTGCAAATGCAGACATTTGTCAAGGGGAATTTCATTCAAATGCAGACTGATATGACATAGCATGGCAAGATGGACGCGGAATTTTTCTGGGGGATGGTCAAGAAAGAGGTGGAGCGGCAGCACACCAGCTTTGAATGGCTGTATCGGAAAACGCAGATTTCCAAGGGGACTTTCTCGTCGTGGAAGAACAGGTGTGTAATCCCCAGGGCTGATGATGCTATGCTAATAGCGGCATCGCTCGAAGTGTCAGTTGAATACCTGCTGACTGGCGCCGACAAGCCTCAGAAGCCGTCAAACCCTGCTGTCAATGAAATATCCGAGACGCTTCCGTTTCTTGACGATTATGACTTGCAGGCACTTCTTGCCGCGGCGCGAGTCATGATGAGCCGTCACAAAGGAAAGAAATGAGCATTTGGGCAATGCATATTATGCCATTGCCCGCTGATTTGCCCGTTTTCCGCGCCGAAAGCCGCAAAGTGCGGGCTTGTCGGGCGGCGAACGGGGGTTTTGGGGCGCTTTTTTGGCCCTGCGGCGAAAAATTCTGAAAAAAAAGGCGCGAGCGCTTGACACTTTTTGCCGATTCTGGTAATATGGTCGCGAAACTCTAAAAGGAGCGGATGATGCCACCTGTTCACGATTACAAGCGTCTTGAAAACAGCCTGGTTCAAAGGGCTGGAAATTTCTCTGCGGCGGCGGGCCGCGGAGCGCTGGGGGCGCTGAAGGCGGCGGGCAACTTTCTGATTCGCCGCTACACTGTGGTTTTCGTGCCGCACTCGGAAAAAAGGGTCTATAACTTCCACGTAAACGTCCTCTCGATTCTGTGCTTCCTCCTCGTCATGGGGGGGATTGTCGGCGCTTTCTTTTGGTACGGGGCAAATTACAACGAAACCCGGGTGGCGCTGGCCGGCACTGACCGGCGCCTGAGGGACGCGCAGGCCAGCCTGGACCAGCTTAGGGATGAGGCGGCGCACCTTTTGCGCGGCGCCGCCCAGTTTGAGCATGCGCTTTCCGGCGTTCTTGGCGCCATTGGCCCTGATTCCGGCCCCGGCAACCAAAGGTCGGGCGAGGGCGACCTGAGTGCCTTCTTCAACATCCGCGAAACCCCGGAAGGCATGCTGCGCGAGGCGGACGACCTCAGGCGGCTGACCGCCTACCTTTCAGACGTGACGGAGCCGATTAGGGAAATAGGCGCCGTGCTGGGCTCGAAAAACGCCATTCTGTCCGACATTCCCAGCATTTGGCCGGTTGCGGGCGGCTTGGGCAGGGTGACCATGCACTTTGGGCATAACAGGCACCCCTTTACCGGCCAGTTTTACATCCATAACGGGATTGACATTGCCACGGGGCGCTCCGGCGACGCGGTTGTGGCCGCCGCCAACGGGCAAGTGGTCAGCATCAACAACGACCCCACCGGCTACGGCAACTACATAATCATCCGCCACAGGCACGGCTATTACACCCGGTACGCGCACCTGCTTTCCTCCAGGGTCAGGCTGGGCCAGCGCGTGCAGCAGGGCGACGTGATCGGGCACATCGGCAACACCGGGATGTCCACAGGGCCGCACCTGCATTTCGAGGTGATCATCGGCTCGGATGTTGTCGATCCCTACCAGTACATCAGAATGCGCTCCACGTGGTGGACGGCGCGCCGATAAATGCCTGCCGGGAAGCACAACGATTTCTCCATCAACACCATCATAGGCCCTGGCACCACCCTGAAAGGGGATATTGAGACTGGGGGGTTTACCCGCATCGACGGCAACGTAATGGGAAACGTCAGCGCTTCCGGCCGGGTGGTGATAGGCGAGCGGGCGCGGATAAAGAGCGACGTTTCCGGCACGGCGATTACCATAGGCGGCGTGGTGCTGGGAAACGTGATTGCCGCCGAGTCGCTTTTGATTCTTTCCACGGCGCTGGTGCTGGGCGACATCATCACGCGCCGAATTCAGGCGGACAACGGCTGCCTCGTCCACGGCAAAGTGCTGGTTTGCCCGGAGGAGGAGGAATGGAAAAGCGCCGTCAGCGAGCACCACGACGCCCAGGGCATTAAATCCATGCTGCCGATTTTTTCCGCGCCCCCCGCAGCCTCGGCGAGCGGGCATGAAGGCGCGTAGGGCAGGCATATGGCAAAAGTAGACGCCGACCTTTCCGTGTTTATGAGCCCAAAGGCCTACGCGGCGGCAAAAGACGAAAAAAAGCCCGGCGCAAAGGGCCCCCAGGAAAGCAAGATGGGAAAGGCCGAGTTTTCCCGCCTTTTCGACGAAATCCGCAGCAGCGCCGCCGGCGCTCCGGCGCATGCGGCAAGCCTGCCTGCCTGCGAGGAAACGCTGGACTTCCTGATGGACGAGGTGCGCAGCGCCGGCGACACCCTGCGCGGCCGGCCTTTCCCCGATGAAATCATGCGCTACAAAGGCGCCGTGCGAAACTTCATCCGCTACGTTGTTGAAAACGGCTTCGAGCTGAGCCGCGAAACCGGCATCCCCAAGTTCCTGAAGGCAAACTACAAGGGCCCCCGCGGAACCCCCGAGGCGATGAAGCAGCTTGGCTACACGAAAATTCAGGTCATCGACGAAAGGCTGGAAACGCTGGCCGCGATGCTGCTGTCCAGCCAGAAGCAGCAGATTGACATAGCCTCCCGGCTTGAGGAAATCACGGGACTTTTGGTAGACTTGTTGCAGTAAGGGGCGCCGGCGCAGCGCCTCGTGAGGATGGCCATGAGCGATATTGAAGACGAGGACATTTCCCTCCTTGAGGACCAGCCCGAGGAAAGAGAAACAAGCGTGGTCGTGTGCAAGGGCGCCGAAGCCCTCGCGCACGACGTGCCCATCTATCGCCTGCGCCTTTCGTATTCTCATGAGACTTTTCTGGCCATTTACCGCGGCGGCGCCCTCGCCCCCGGCACCATCGTGGTCGTCCCCACCCGGTACGGCAAAGACCTCGCCAAAGTGATAGGCCCCGTGTGCTGCAAGCGCGGCGTTTCCGACATCGTGCACATCGAGCGCCCGGCCTCGATAAGCGACATGGACAGGGCGGAAACGAACAACGCGCTGGAGGAGGAGGCCGCCCAAATCTGCAAGGAGCGGATCAAGGCCCACAGGCTTGACATGAAGCTGGTGCACGTCCATTACCTGCTCGAGGAATCGAAAATCCTGTTTTTCTTCACGGCCGAAAACCGGGTCGACTTCAGGGAGCTGGTCAAAGACCTGGTCAACATTTTCAAGAGCCGCATCGAGCTTAGGCAGATAGGCGTTCGCGACGAGGCCAGAATCGTCAGCGGCCTTGGCGTCTGCGGCCGCGGCTACTGCTGCCACGCCGTCTCCGACAAGCTCAAGCCGGTGTCAATCAAGATGGCGAAGGACCAGAACCTCTCGTTCAACTCGATGAAAATTTCCGGTCCCTGCGGCCGGCTGCTGTGCTGCCTCTCCTACGAGCACAATTTCTACAGCGAGCAGGTTCGCCTCGTCCCCCAAACGGGCGCTCGCGTCAGCCACAACAACGGAACCTGGATCGTCAACGAGGTAAACATGCTCACGGGCCTGGTAAAAATGAGCGACGCCGACGGCCGCTCGGTGACCATGTCCTCCGGCAGCTTTGAGCGTGTGGACAACCGCTGGCAGGTCAAAAAGTAGCGCTGCGCCCCCGCGCTGCTTGCAGGGCTGCCGGCGCTTGCTGCCTGGCGCAGCGTCCCTATTGTGCATTCGAATGCCGGCGCGCTAGCATATGGAAATGAAAAGCGTGTATGACGCATCGGTGCCCTATGCATTTGCCAAAACGCTGGGCACTCCCTCTCTGCGGCCCGCGGCGCTTCGCTGCATATTCTCGATTTTCCGCAATTTTTTCTTCTGCCAGTTTTGCATGGCGCTGCTGCCTGGCCGAGCGCCGGTGAGCAGGGTGGATCACCCGCTCGACCTGAAAATCCCCTTTGCCCCCGCGTGGGTTAACGTTTACATTGATTTTGTCGCCTACTGGGTGCGGGCGCTGACGTTTCTGCTGCAAAACTTCGGCCGCAGGTCTTTCGGCGAGGTGCGCGGCTTTCTCTCCTCGATGGGCAGGCTGTACGAGTTTGCCGGGCAGGTTTACCGCAAAAACCTTTCCACCACCGACAGGCCTTTTTGCATCGCGCGCCCGCGCTTTTTCATGATTCACCTCACCGACCCGCACCTGATGTGCATCCCCAGCCTGCACGTGATGGTCGTCATTTTTTCCTACGCGAAATTTGCCGCAATGCTCAAAGCGCTTGGCGCCGCCGAAAAATGCGCGGCGCAAATCGAGGAAATGAGGCGCGGCGCTCTCGCCATTTGCCAGGCCATCCTATTCGTCAAGCAGCACAGCGTCAACTGCATCGGCGCATCCATTTACGCCATGACCCGCTTCGACCCGGCGCTCTTCCCCCACGAGGAAGCCGAGGCCTTTTGCGCCTGCCTTTTCGACCCCCCCCCCCCCCCGCTCGGCTTCGGCGCCTGGGCTGCATCCGCGTTTGTGCGGACGGTGCCGGCGCTTCCTGCTCGGCGGCGGGAAGCGGCCCGACCGAGTGCAGCGCATGCCTGCTCTCCGTGCCGGGAACCAGGCTTTCCGCGGCCGACGCCGGTGAAATGAAGGCCCACATTGCCGGCGCTTACCGGCGCTTTTCTGAGGAAGGAAAAACAGCGCAAAGCTGGGAAGAGCCCGTGCTGAATTTTCTGCGGGGGATGCCGCGGAAGTAGGCGCCTGCCGCCGGGCGGGCTTTCATTCCGGCATTCTTGTTTCGATTGAAAGCTCACTTAATGTTTTTCGATGGCTGAAGCGTGTCTTGCCTAAGCGCCATGCTTTGCTTTCGCAAGCGCTGCCGGCTTTCGCCCGACGGCGCTGAAAAATTTTCTCGAAAACCAGCTTATGTCATGATATACTAACATGCGAAAACGAGGAATGCGCTGGGGGCGGGGAGGCGCCCGCGCGCGCTTGAGGGGTGGGCTATGGCAATAAAGGTGGCTTCGTTTAGGGATTGGGATCTTGCCGGGATCGTGGGCGCGATAGCGCAGCCAAACGCAAAGGCGGTGATCTGCTTTTTCTCGATGGCCTTTGAGGAGCGCCAGCCGCAGAAGGCCCTCGCCGGCGCTTTTCCGGAGGCCCAGTGCATCTGCGCTTCCATGCTGGGGGGCTGGTCCAGCGGCGGCGCCGTCGAGAACGGGGTCGTTGCCATGTCCCTTTCCGCCGAAGAGGTCGAGGACGTTTACATGGCCTTCGAAACGGGAGTCGTCGGCAACCCGGCCGGCGCCGCGAAGGCCGCGATTGCCGAGCTGAAGCGCAAAACAGCCGGCAAAAACATCAACCCGGACGAGTACCTCGGGCTTGTTTTTTTTGACAGCCAGTGCTTCGGCGAGCTGGTCATGAAGGAATTTTCCCTCGAAAAAGATTTGAACATGGCCTTTGTCGGCGGCGGCGCTTCTGCCGAGCTGGGCTCGCCGTCGGCAAAAACTTTGGTCGGCATCGGCGATCGCCTTTCCGGCGACGGGCTCGCGGTGGCCATCTTCAAAATGAAAATCCCGTTTTTCTTTCACCACTACGTGCACTACATTCCCACCGAGATTTCGTTTACCATCACCGACGTTGAAACCATGAAGCGCATCGTCTGGGAGATCGACGGAAAGCCGGCGGCGCCGCTTTACGCGCAGAGCCTCGGCATAGACGACGTTGCCAGCCTGACCGGCGAGGTGTTTGCCAAGCACCCCGTGGGGCTGAAATTCGGCGACAGCGTTTACGTGCGCAGCCCCACCAGCGTTGTTGACGGCAAGGGCCTTGTTTTCGCCTGCTACATCGAGGCCGGCACCAAAGTGCGCCTGCTCGAGCAGGGCGACATAATCACTCACACAAAAAACAGCCTGTTCGAGGCGGAGCAGTTTCTTTCCGGCGGAATACGCGGCGGCCTTTTGTTCAACTGCGCTTTGCGCTACTTCGAGCTTAGGGAGCTGGACAAGGTTGACGCCTTTAACAGCATTTTTGGCAACTTTCCGATGATCGGCTTCAACAGCTTCGGCGAAGAGCTGTTTATACATCACAACCAAACCCTGACGGCGGTGTTTTTCGGGGCGCCGCTTGGCGAGGAAATCGCGGATCCCTATAAGGCAAAGCGCCTTTTCCATTACACCGACAGCAAGCTAAAGGCCATGGTTTTTGACATTATCAGCCGGGGCGAGCTGCTGGACATGACCATTTCCCAGTTGAAGGAAAGCATCGACGCGAGCTTTGGCCAGGCCGGCGAGGCGTCAGAGGCCGACAAAGAAGCCATCACGGAAAGCCTGAAGACCATGCTCGAGCATTCGCGGACATCGAAAGACGACATCAAAAAAATGCTGGTGGTCTACCAGAGCAACATGGAAAAAACCGGCAAATACGTTTTCAATATCGCCGACGAAATCAGGTACCAGAACTGGCACCTCATGGAGCTTAGGGAGCAGGCGGAAACGGCCAGCCGCGCCAAGAGCAACTTTCTGGCCAGCATGAGCCACGAAATACGCACGCCCATGAACGCCATCACCGGCATGGCGGAGCTTTTGCTGCGCGGGGAAATGTCCGGCGAGCAGCGCGGGTACGCGCAGGACATCAAGCATGCGGCGGCAAACCTGCTGTCAATCATCAACGACTTGCTGGATTTTTCGAAAATCGAGGCCGGCAAGCTGGAAATCATCACCGCAAAATACCTGCTGGCATCCTTTGTCAACGATGTTGTCAGTATCATCAGAATGCGCCTGGTGGACAAGCCCATCCGCTTTTACACCAACATCGACGGCCAAATCCCAAACAGCCTCATCGGCGACGAAGTGCGGCTGCGCCAAATTCTTATCAATCTCCTTGCAAACGCGGTGAAGTACACGGACAAAGGGCACATCGGCCTTTCCATCACCCAGGAAAACCGAACGGACGACACGATCTGGCTTCGAATCACCGTAACCGACACCGGGCAGGGCATAAAGCTGGAAGACCAGCCAAAGCTGTTCGACGATTTTGTGCAGCTTGACACAAAAAAGAACCGCTCCATCGAAGGCACCGGCCTGGGCCTTCCCATCGCCAAGCGGCTCTGCACGGCAATGGACGGCGACACCATCGTTGAAAGCGAGTACGGAAAGGGCAGCTCTTTCACCGTGGTGGTCCCCCAGGGCATTGGCTCGCCGGAGCCCTTTGCGGCGGTGGAAAATGCCGCGAAAAAAAAGGTGCTGGTGTTCGAGCGCCGCCTCACCTACACCCAGTCGATATGCTGGTCGCTGGAAAACATGGGCGTCCCGCACGCGCTGGTGAGCGATTCGGAGGCCTTTGCCGAAGCGCTGTTCCGCGAGGAATGGTATTTCGTTTTTTCCAGCTATGGCCTTTACGGCAAAATCATGGCGGCGATGGATCAGCCCGGCGCGTATTTCCCCGGCAGCAAAAGGCCGTCCGTGGCGCTGATGGTGGAGTGGGGAATCGAGGCCTACATTCCAAACGTCCGCTTCGTGTCCATACCTGTGCAGTCGCTGTCCATTGCCAACGTGCTGAACGGCCAGGCCGACCGCAGGGACTACTTCGAGGCTTCCGGCGCCATTCAGTACGTCTTTCCAAAAGCGCGCCTGCTGCTGGTGGACGACATTTCCACAAACCTCAAAGTGGCGCAGGGCCTTCTGGCGCCATACCAGTCCGTGGTGGACATTTGCCTCACGGGGGAGGAGGCGGTGGCGCTTGTGAAGCAGCGGGATTACGATCTCATTTTCATGGATCACATGATGCCGGAAATGGACGGCATTGAGGCGACAACGCTGATAAGGGCCTGGGAAAAAGAAGCGAAGGGGGAGGGGGGGGGAGGCGGCATTCCCATAGTGGCGCTGACGGCAAATGCCGTGTCGGGGATGCGGGAAATGTTTATCGAAAAGGGCTTCAGCGATTTTCTGGCCAAGCCGATAGACGTTTCCAAACTCGACGAGATTCTCGAGGAGTGGCTCCCCGAGGAAAAAAGGGAAAGAAACAAGTGTGGCGCCTGCGAGAAAGGCGCCGGCGCTTTGGGGGCGGCGGCCAGCATTTCGATCCCGCGCATACCGGGGATTGACGTCGCCAGCGGCATTGCCAGAACAGGCGGCACGGTGTCCGGCTACAGGCAAGTGCTGGCCCTGTTTCGAAAGGACGCGGAAGACAGGCTGCCGCTGCTGCGGGCGGCGCCGACGGCGCAGTCCCTGCCGGCGCTGATCACCCATGTCCACGCGCTGAAAAGCGCAGCAGCCAGCCTCGGCGCGCATGACTTTTCGCAGGAGGCAGCGCAGATCGAGGAGGCCGGCAGAAAAGGCGACCTTGCGCTGGTTGCCGAGCGGATCGGCGCCTTTGCGGAGCGGCTCGCGGAACTGGCGCATGGAATAGGCGCCGCCCTGGGCTCTGATGGCCCCAGCGCCAGCGCTTCCGCGCCGCCTCCCCTTTTGCGCGAGCTTGCGGAAGCGCTTAAGGCGCAGGACGCTTCCGAAACGGATCGCATCATGGACGAGCTGGTCAAAGAGCCGCTGGATCCAAAAACAAAGGAAGCGCTGGAGAAAATTTTCTACGACGTGCTGATGGCCGAATTCGGCAGCGCCGTGGAAACCGTCGACGCGCTGATTTGCGCCAGCATTTCTCAAGGAGGCCGGCAATGAGCGGCGGCAAAGCGCTAATCCTTTTGGTGGATGACAGCCCGACAAACCTGGGAATCGGGAAAAACCTTCTTTCGGAAAAGTACCGGGTTGCCACGGCGCCATCAGCGCAAAAAATGTTTGCGCTGCTTGAAAACAACCATCCCGCCATGATTCTCCTGGACATAGACATGCCGGAAATGAACGGCTACGATGCCATCAAAATCCTCAAAGCCAGCCCAAAAACCAGCGGCATCACAGTTGTTTTCCTCACCGCCAAAACTGGCTCCGACGACGAGCTGCTGGGCCTTTCCCTAGGCGCCGTTGACTACATCATCAAGCCTTTTCAGCCGGCGCTGCTTCTCAAGCGCATCGAGATACACCTGCTGATGGAGGCGCAGCGCAAGGAGCTTCAGTACTTCAACGACAATTTGCAAAAAATGGTTGACGAAAAAACCCGCGGCATCTTGGAAATACAAAACGCGCTGCTAAAAACCATGGGCGAGCTGGTCGAATACCGCGACGACATTACCGGCAAGCACATCGAGCGCACCCAGCAGGGCGTGAAAATCCTGTTGGAAGAGCTAAAAAGAAGCGGCGTCTACCATGACGAGATAAAAGGCTGGGACATCAATTTGCTGCTTTTGTCCTGCCAGCTTCACGACGTGGGGAAAATCGCCATCGGCGACAGAATACTGAAAAAGCCCGGCAAGCTCACCGGCGAGGAATTTGCCGACATGAAATTTCACACCCACGTCGGCAGGCAGATAATGGAAAAAGTCGAGAGCATGACGAACGAGAGCGAGTTCCTCAAGTATGCCAAAATTTTTGCCGCCAGCCACCACGAGCGCTGGGACGGCACCGGCTACCCCTATGGCCTAAAGGGCAGCGAAATCCCGCTTTTGGGGCGCATCATGGCCATCGCCGACGTGTACGACGCGCTGACCTCGCTGCGCCCCTACAAAAAACCCTTCACCCACGACCAGGCAGTGCAAACCATAATCGGCGCCAGCGGCACCCAGTTTGACCCCGCGCTGGTGGACGTGTTTGCCAAAGTCTCGGCGCAGTTCATGGCGCATTAGCGAGCGGCGCTTCCCCTGAGGAACCGCCGCCCGGCAGTTCAAAATTTTTCAAAGGGCCCTTTGGGCAAGGCTGGTGATGGTCGCCGTGTCAAGCCCGGTAATCTCGTAAATCTGCTCAATCGAGTAGCCCTTCGCCAAGGCATTCACCGCAACGGTTTCCACGCCCTCTTCCCTGCCTTCTATCCTGCCCCGTTCCCTGCCCTTGCCCACGCCAATCTCAATGCCCCGTTCCATGCCCTTTTCGAAGCCCTCTTCCCTTTCGACTTCCAGCGCGGTCTCGAAATTCCAGTCATTTGCCAGCATGTTTACGTCCTCCTGACTCATCTTTTCCCAAAACCCCACCAGCAAGCCGGCTTCCTTGCAGTCGCGGATCGCCTGGCGGATGGTCTTCAGCGTTATTTCCTCGCGGCTCAGCTCGCCGCGCGCGGCAAGCTCCTTTTCGTGATGCTTCGCGCGCGAAACGAAAAAGGCGTAGCCTTTCAGCTCCTCGCACGCCATCATTATAGCGCTATTTCGGCCTTCGTTCACGTTGTACACGTCAACCGCCAGCTCGAGGGCTTTCCCGTCGTAGCCGCCGGGGAGCGGCGCTTCGTACGAGTCGGAAAGCAGCATCTGGCTGTAATCGTCGCACGGCTCTGCGCCGTTGAAAAAGACGATGAACCGCGGCCGCGGGTGTTTGGCCAGCGCTTTCCTGTACACGGCCTTTTTGTCCGTGATGCCGCTTTCGAAAAGCCGGCAGACGTACTGCAGCATTCGGTAGGGCATGTTCTCATTGATTGTGGACTGGTGTTCCGCGATTACGACGAGGCTGCCGTTCACCGTGAAGGAAAGGTCGTTTTTCCGCGGCGTCCACAGGGTTTCGGCGAGGGTGGTCATGACAACATCGGCGCTTTCCGCGCTGCGGCTTTCGCCGCTCACGGCGCTGTAGAGCGCAAGCGCCGACTTTTCGTTGTTGAAGATGGATCGGAACAGGCTGTCTTTGTATGCCATAGGCTCGCATCTTAACGCTTTTGGCTCGACATGGGAAGGGGCGGCGCCTGCCAAGCGCCGCGCCCGCCAAGCGCCGTTCCCATCAAGTCAGCGGCGCCTGTCAAGCCGCCCACCGCTAAGCGCCGGTGATGTCCAGCCGCGAGTGCTCCACGCCTTCTTTGGCAAAGCCGCGAATGGCGATCTGAAAAGCGCTGGTCATCTCCCGAACCATTGCCGGGGAGCCCCCGGCCTCGCGCGGAAGCCCGGCGGCGTTTTGCACGATAGTCGAAAACATCAGGAGCATCAGGCTTACGGCGCCGGCCGAATTCAGGCCAGGGTCGAAAGTGCCTTCCGCCTTGCACTGCTCAACGATCGCGCGGCAGGCGCCCAGAATCGCGCCAATATAGGGAGAGTTTTCGCCCTGGCCTTCGCCCTGGTGCTGGCCCTCCGCGTCAGGCCACTTGGCCAGAAAGCTGCGCAGGCGAAAAACCGCGATCATCTCGTCGCCGCTGCCGAACATCTCCACGTAGCCCCGCCAAAAGCGCCGAAGCGCCTCTATGCCCGTAGCGCCCTCGGCGGCGCCGCCACTGCTTGCGCCGCCGGCAGGCGCAGCGCTGCCCTCTTTGCAGCCGGCGCCCTCGGCGCTCTCGGCGCCGGCGCCAGTGCCGGCGGCGGCGTTTTCGCCAAAAGCGCCGGCATTTGCCAGTTGCCCCAAATGCTCGAGAAAGTCCCGCGCCGACTCCTCGCATATTTCGTTGAAAAGCGCTTCCTTGCTCCGAAAGTACTGGTACAGCGTTGCCTTTGAAACTTCAGCGCTGCGCGCGATGTCGTCCATGCTGACGCTCTCCGCTCCCAGCGACATAACCAGCCCCTTTGCGCTGGCCAAAATCGCCCTGCGCCGCGCTTCTTTCTCCCGCGCCCTTCTCTCGCTTATCCCCATGCCCGCAAATCCTTCGTTTGTAAGTTGTGAGCCGCAAATTCGGCGTTTTGCTCTGAAACGATTCCCGCCGCTCGCCTACATTCTATACGATTTCTGCAAAAACGTTCAATGGGTGGTTGACTTTGCCAAATCAGTTTACTATAGTGTAAAGTGAGGTTTCTGGTTAAGAAACGAGACATTTTCAAAGAAGGTGGAGGGAGTGAAGATGAAAAAGTATATTGGGACAATGCTGGCGGCTTTTGCGCTGGCTCTGGCATTTACGGGATGCCCGGGAATTGACACTCCAATTCCTGGGCCAGGCAACCTAACGGGGTTGGATGATGTGCAAATCATGGCGGGTCTCAATCCTGGCTCGCTGTCTTTTTCTTTCAGCGCGACAGAGCCTAACGCGGATACCTATACCTTGTACGTCTATGCAGAAGGGTCTGCACATGCTGCAAGAATTATTAATTATGGAACTCCAAAATCCGTGGAGCCGCGGACTTATGCCGACCCTGGGAAAATCAATGGTCTTACCCCTGGTATAACCTACAGCGTTGTCCTTGTAGCCAGGAAAGCCAACCATGAGGATTTGACTTCTGGGGCAATACGGGTTGATATAAGCCATCTTCCTGGTATTTCTGGATTGAGCGACTTGGAAGTTATGCCTGGGGGCACTCCTGGTTCATTGCTTTTTTCTTTTAGTGCGACAGATCCCGCGGCGGATACCTACACCATGTACTTTATTGCGGAAGCAGGGGCGGACGCAGAGAGAATAATTGAGCATGGATCCTATGAAGACGTGGAGCCGCATGCCGCCAACGCCCCTGGAGCTATAAATAACCGTACCGTTGACACAACCTATAGTGTTGTTGTTGTGGCTAGAAAAGCCGCGCATAGAGACTTGGTTTCTTCGGTAAGGCAGGTTACAACAAGCATCTCTGGATTGACCGATTTTGAAGCGGGGCAAGGGCTCGAACCTGGCTCATTGACCTATTCGTTCAACGCAACCATTCCTGCGGCGGATACCTACACCATGTACTTTATTGCGGAAGCAGGGGCGGACGCAGGGAGAATAATTGAGCATGGATCCTATGAAGACGTGGAGCCGCATGCCGCTAACGCCCCTGGGACTCTTGCTCTCACCCCAGGCACAACCTACAGTGTTGTTGTTGTTGCTAGAATACCTGGGTTTGCATATTTGATCTCCAGTGTAATACAGGTAACAACCCGCCTTCTTCCTGGCGTTTCTGGATTGGACGACTTGGAAGTTGTGCCTGGGCTCACCCCTGGTTCGCTGAATTTTTCTTTCAGCGAGACCGATCCCGCGGCGGATACCTACACCATGTACTTTATTGCGGAAGCAGGGGCGGACGCAGAGAGAATAATTGAGCATGGATCCCATGAAGACGTAGCGCCGCATGCAGTCAACGCCCCTGGGGTTATCTCTGGACTTGCCAAAGAAACTGTTTTCAGCGTCGTTGTCGTCGCAAGAAAAACTGGTCACGAGGATTTGGTTTCCAGAGTAATACAAGTCGCAACCAGTCTTACAGGGTTGACTGATTTGGAAGTTCGCGGGGGGATTTATTCTTGGCGTGAGAACCCCATTGAATTGATTTATTCCTTCAGCGCAACCGTTCCCCCTGCGGAAGCTTACTTTCTGTACTTTATTGCGGAGGAAGGGGTCAGTGCCGCAAGGATTATGGAAGCAGGAAGCCATGAGGTGGTTGCTGCTGGCGAACTTGGGGGGACCATCGAAGGTCTTACCCCCAACGCAGCTTACAGTGTTGTGGTCGTTGCCAGAAAGCCCGGTTTTTCGGATTTGATCTCCAGCGTCATGCCTGTTGTAACTCCGTCTCTTCCATTGGCGGACTTGGTGGTAAGGCGTGGAAGTTCCCGTTCTTTTGGGACGCGTGGGGCAACCAACCCTACAGAATTGGTCTATTCGTTTGCTGCGGTATACCCTGCGGCGGACTCCTACACCCTTTACTTCATTAATCAGGCAACGTCAAATCCTGCGGATGTAATAGGCAACAACGGAAGGCTGGTGGAGCCGAGGCCGGCAGATTCGCCTGGGTATATAACCGGTCCCGGTACTGGTGTTGGCCCCGACGATCATGGGTTTAGCGTGAATGGGTCATACAGCATCGTCGTGGTGGCTCGAAGAGCAGGTCACGAGGATTTGGTTTCCGAGGTAATGCCAATAGGGCGCGTCCCGAACAACATTCTGACTGTCAGCGGCAGCATGAACCCCGACATCATAGTTTCCGCATTAATCGCGAATCTCAGTACAAGCAATCCTGGTACTTTTGCGGTAGGATACAGAATACCTGGCACTGGAATGTTTGTTTTTTATCTGTTGGACGGTCCATGCTTGGGTCCTGCCAATCCTGACAGTGGTCAGTTCGATCCAGAAAATCCATGGACTGGTGAAGGTAACCTGTTTATCACATTGGCAACTCACGAGGCGGCAGACGAAGGGCGACAATACATTCAAGGATCTTCTTTGTTTGGTGCTATCCCGATTCCTTCGCGGCAAAACAACCTTTTCCGGAACACCGACAGGGTTACTCGGCAGTGGAGCAATTTTGTCTTAAACCCTCTCTGACGGGGGGCTTGCTTGGGAATCTGGCTTGATTCCCAAGCAAGGTCTAATGTCAACCAGGCAGTGGGCTAGGGCGGCTAGATCGCACCTATGTTCGGCAAAACAAAACCCCGCTTCAAAGGCGGGGTTTTTGTTTTGGGTGTCGTGTGGCAAGAGCTCGTTCATTCGCGCCGTGCGGATCGGTGCAAAAGCCGGGTCTTAGGTATGATCCGTTACTTGACTGGAGTGCCATTCTATAGCATATTTGAGGCAGAGGTATAAAGATGACGGGCTGGGATTTTTTGGACAGATTTATGTATGCTTTCCCTCCGATAGCGACAACGGTCCTGTTTGTCGCGGTGCTGGTAATTTTTGTTATTGGCTTTAGCAAACACGGACTCAATTTTCTGAAATACGGTTTCAAGCAGGCCGAAATCACCGGTTTAAGCGCGAAAATAGATGAACTGCGTTCGGAAGTCAGATCGGAAGTATCGGGACTTAACGCTAGGTTTGATGGCTTACGCTCGGAAGTCAGAACCGAAATTGCGGGAATCAACACCAAGGTTGACGGTTTGCAGGCGGAATTTAGAAGCGAGCTTGCCGCAATAAAGACAAATCACTTTGGGCATCTCAAAGGCTTTCTCACCGAGCTTACCGGTATCCTGCTGGACAAGGACATAATCAACAATACCGACAAAGCAAGGCTCGATAATCAGCTTCGGGACATGTAAGAGCAGCAATTCGAAGGATGCTTTGTTTCATATTTGCCCTTTTATCTCAACCGCCAGCCCACGCTAAATCTGACGGAGGGACCTGAGGACAGCCCGCCAAGGGTGGGCGATGGATCGTCAGAAAGAGCTTCCATAAACTCGAGATTTTTTCTTTCGTAAGAAGTCATCAGCCGGATGCCGTAGAGCAAATCGCCGCGCAAAAAGAATCTTTCCGTAAGATCGAATTCTACGCCGCCGCCGATTCTTACAAAAAACGCATTCCAGTCCGAAAGGCTAAAAGCGCCGCCCAAATACATCTCCTGACCATCGTCGCGGCTGTATACCCGTCCCTGCTCATCGGTTCGCCTTTGCATCAGTGAGATATGATAGTCCATGCCAAGCAAGGGGAAAACGGTAAACCTATCGCTCAATCGAAAGGGAAATCTGCCTAAAATCGAAAAGCCCAAGACGGCTTCCCATCCCTGGCCGCTTTCGCTCAAGTTAGGCAGCGATACTGGGTCGCCAAAGCCGTCGCGCGCAGGCTCGTTGAATCGGCTTGCTCCGCCCTGGAAAATGATGCCTATCGTGGCAAAGGTCGCATCGAAAAAAGCAAAAATACCGTACTCGAACTGGTTGATGTTCTGGTTGGCATTGATAGCCATGTTATTTCCGTCCGCCTGCAATCTGTAGCGGGTAAAATGCCCGCCCAGAATGCCCCCGGCCCCGGCGCTCAACCCAAATTCAGGCAGCCAAGCCGGCGCCGCAAACGCCGCCGCTGTCCCCGTCAAGAACAAAACAGCCGCGCAAACCCGTTTTTTCATACCCAGTACCTCCCCTGCGCAAATGGCGGGCGGCTTTCCGCCGGAACAACCCGCCCTTTATGCCTGTATTTTATGCGATTTTGCGAAAAAGCGCAATCATTGTACAAAGCCAGGCTAACCGTCCACTTGCAGCGGGGCGCTGTTTTCGAAACCAATAGCGCTTTGGCGATTATTTGCTGATTAGGAGGCGGCGGTAAAGGGAAGGCCAAATCTGCGGCAGCGGTCGCGCGGCGAGGTTTTGCCGCCTTCCCTGCATGGCAAAAGAACAGCCCCGCTTTGAAGGCGGGGCTGTTCTTTTGGGGTTCAATCTTTGATTATAAAGGCAGGGGTAGTTACCTTATTAGCTTGGTTTCCCAATCTAGGGCGTGTTCCCACTATGAAAACCTGAGAAAAGCTGCCATACTCCAAGCATGGAAATAAACGAGGGGACATACGGGAAAATCAGGCGCATACTGCCCGTCCAGCGCGGCCGGGTAGCGGTACAAA